>OBZC01001357.1_pt1 | contig 16449 bp, 8 predicted proteins | sample 1538231 | NCBI WGS metagenome assembly OBZC01 (sample SAMEA2580225, study PRJEB22360) | human gut metagenome | biome: human gut; feature: human-associated habitat; material: faeces | place: Denmark | collected 2008/2010 | reverse complement strand
CGCTTTTTGCTATCTACCGACTGACGCCGCGGGGATAGGCCTCACATGCACCAAGGGGTTGACTAGAGCTCGCAAGCAACCTTGTAGCCATCGCCGATGGCGTCGCGGATGTTGCCGCACTTGTTGGCATCGCCCAACACGTGGGTGGTAACGCCGGCTGCAGCAAGGTCGTCGGCCAACTTGGTATTGGGACGATAGCCCATGGCAAGTACCAGCGTATCGGCATCGGCGATGGTGTGGATCTCGCCGTCCTTTTCGTAGCTGATGGCATCCTCGGTAATCTCGGTCACCTTGGCCTCGGTCAGCACGTGAACGCCCTTGGAGAGCATGCGCGTGATGAGCACCGCGCGACCGGCGCCGCCCTCGTTGGCGGCGAGCGTCTTGGTCATCTCGATGACGGTGACGTCGCGATTGGCCGGCGACAGATCGTTGACCAACGGGGCCAGGTAGTCGGCCGTCTCGCAACCGACGGTGCCGCCGCCCACGATGACAATCTTCTTGCCCGGGAAAGCCTTGCCGCCCAACAGGTCGTCAGCCGTCATGACCTGCTTAAATCCCTGCATGAAGGCCGGGGCGATGGGCTCGGCGCCATAGGCCAGGACGACCTCGTAGCCGGCGTAGTCACGCTGAATGTCCTCGGCAGTAAGCTCGGTGCCAAATACGCACTTCACGCCGACCTCGGCCAGGCGACGGTACTGATACTTGATCACGCGGGTGAGTTCCTGCTTTGCCGGCGGAACGGCCGCGATGCGCATCTCGCCACCCGGCTCGTCCTGCTTATCCACGAGCGCTACGTTGTGGCCGCGCTTGGCAGCAATGTAGGCTGCCTCCATGCCCGCAGGACCAGCGCCCACAACCAGCACGTTCTTAGCCTCGGCGGCAGGCTCGTAGCTGGCCTCGTCGCGCTCAACATCGGGATTGACGGTGCAGGAGATGCGCTTGCCAAACATAATGCCGTTCAGGCAGCGCAGGCAGCCGATGCAGGGGCGGATGTCGTCGGCGTTGCCGGCAGCGGCCTTATTGCAGAACTCGGCATCGCACAGATTGGCGCGGCCCATCATGCAGATGTCGGCAGCGCCGTCCTCGATCAGCTCCTCGGCGATCCAGGCCTCGTTGATACGTCCGACGGTGGCGACGGGAATGTTGACGTGCTTCTTGATCTCGCGCGAGCAGGCGGCATGCGAAGCCTGCTGCGTACCGGCGGCGGGAATCGCGGAGCCGCGCTTGATGGTGGTACCGCCCGACACATGAATCATGTCGACGCCGGCCTTCTCCAGGCGACGCGAGACGTAGATCATGTCGTTGAGGGTCAGGCCGCCATCGGTGTACTCGTCGCCCGAGATACGGACGTCGATGATAAAGTCCTTGCCGCAGCGCTCGCGAATCTCGGCGATGACCTCGAGTAAGAAGCGCATGCGGGCGTCGAGCGAGCCGCCGTACTCGTCGGTACGCTTGTTGTAGAGCGGAGTCAAAAAGCCGCCGAGCATGCCGTGGGCGTGTGCCGCATGGACTTCAACGCCATCGACGCCAGCCTTCTGCATACGCACGGCAGCGTCGCCAAACTGATGCGTGAGCTCGTGAATCTCGTCGACCGTGATGGGGCGCGGTGCCTCGCGGGCGTAAGACGGGCCCACAAAGGACGGAGCGATCAGGCGCGGCGTGCCCGGAATGTTAAAGGCCATGTAGGCGGGATGGAAGAGCTGCGGCATGATCTTGCAGCCATACTCGTGGACGGCCGCGGCGAGCTTTTCCCAGCCGGGGATAAACGTGTCGTCGTAGCAGCACATGTCACCCGGCAGATAGGTATAGGTAGGCTCGACCGTCACGACCTCGGTGATGATGAGGCCCACGCCGCCCTTGGCACGGGCACGGTAATGATCGACCAAGTCATCGGTCACATAGCCATGATCGGCCAGGTTGGTGGACACCGGCGGCATAAAGACGCGGTTCTTGACCTCGGTCGTACCGACCTTGATCGGACTAAAGAGCATCGGGTAGGCGGAGGACTCCATCCAGGGTTCCTTTCATTTGAGCCGCTCGGCGGCAGTTGCTAACGTACCTATCGTATCAGCAACCGCACAGCACCCGACCGCACGCGCCCCCCCAGTCTCTGCTCAACCCCCAAAAAGTTGCGGTGGAATACGGAGTAGATAAGGCCTTTGACAGCCAAGACAGTCCGTATTTCACCGCAACTGATGGGCGGGGTGGAATTGAGGGCTCAGATAGTCAGTCATGCCCTCATCCGCCGCTCCTTCACCTACCGCACGCCGTCCAGCATAAGGTTCACCTTGAGCACGTTGACCGTGGGCTCGCCGAACACGCCGAGGAAACGACCCTTGGTGCACGCGGCGATGATGTCGTGCACCTCGTCCTCACTTTTGCCCGTGGCTTTGGCAAGGCGCGGGACCTGGTACTCGGCGGCATCCGGAGAGATCTCCGGGTCGAGGCCGGACCCCGAACACGTCACCAGGTCGACGGGCACAGCGTCCATATCGGCATCGGGATTGGCGGCGCGAATCTTCTTCACGCGCGCATCTATCAGCTGCCGATACTCCTCACTCGCCGGGGACAGGTTGGACGGGGCACCATACGCCATGAGTTCGCCGTCTTCGCCTTCGACAATTGACACGTTCTGGATACGACCCCACATGTGGGCTTCATCATCGAAGTTCTGGCCGATGAGCTCGGAACCCACAACCTTGCCGTCGACCGTAATAAGCGATCCGTTCGCCTGGTACGGAAACGCAAGCTGCGCGACGCCGGTCACCACGAGCGTGTATCCCAGGCCGCAGACGATGGTAAACAGCGCGAACACGCCAAGTGCGCGCGATGCGATACCTTTGAACATACAAACCTCCGTCTACATCATGCCAATGCCGAACAAGGCCAGCAGCATGTCGATAATCTTGATGAATACGAACGGCGCCACGATACCGCCCAGACCCCACACCAGCAGGTTGTGGGTCAGCAGCTGGCCGGACGAAAGCTCGCGGTACTTCACGCCTTTCAGGGCGGCAGGAATCAGCGCGACGATGACCAGCGCGTTGTAGATAATGGCGGACAGCACGGCAGTCAACGGGCTGGTGAGCCCCAGGATGTTGAGGGCGTCCAACCCGGGGTAGATCGGCGAGAATAGCGCCGGGATAATGGCGAAATACTTGGCGACGTCGTTGGCGACCGAGAAGGTCGTGAGCGAGCCGCGGGTCATGAGCAGTTGCTTGCCGATACGCACGATATCGATGAGCTTGGTGGGGCTGGAGTCGAGGTCGACCATGTTGCCGGCCTCCTTGGCAGCCTGGGTTCCCGTGTTCATGGCCACGGCGACATCCGCCTGCGCCAGCGCCGGCGCGTCGTTGGTGCCGTCGCCGGTCATCGCGACCAGATGGCCCTCATGCTGGAACGCGCGGATCTTCTCGAGCTTGCCCTCGGGGGTGGCCTCGGCCAGGAAGTCGTCCCCGCCCGCCTCGGCTGCGATGGCGGCGGCCGTCAGCGGATTATCACCCGTCACCATGATGGTCTTGATACCCATGCGGCGCAGGTCGGCGAACTTCTCCTTCACGCCGGACTTGATGATGTCCTTAAGGTAGACGACGCCCAGCACACGTCGGTCCTTTGCCACGACCAACGGGGTGCCGCCCACCTTCGCAATGCGTTCGACGGCCTCGTCGCACTCCTTCGAAAACACTCCTCCGGCAGCCTCCACATAAGCGCGAACGGAATCGGCCGCACCCTTGCGAATCTCGCTGTCGGCGTAGTTCACACCGGACATGCGGGTCGCCGCGGTGAAGGGGATGAACTCCATGCCCTTATCCTCGAGTGTGCGGCCGCGCAGCCCAAACTGCTCCTTGGCGAGCACGACGATGGAGCGGCCCTCGGGGGTCTCATCCGCCAGAGAGGACAGCTGCGCGGCATCGGCGAGTTCTGCCGGATCGACACCGTCGACCGGAATGAACTCAGCGGCCTGGCGGTTGCCCAAGGTGATGGTACCGGTCTTATCGAGCATGAGGATGTCGACGTCGCCGGCGGCCTCGATGGCGCGGCCGGACATGGCCAGCACGTTGGCCTCGTTCAGTCGGCTCATGCCGGCGATGCCAATGGCGGACAGCAGCGCACCAATGGTGGTGGGCGCCAGACAGACGAGCAAGGCAACGAGCGTGGTCACAGCGGTGGGATTCGCCATACCGTTGAGCCCTGCAGAGAAACTCGAGTAGCAATACAGTGCGATCGTCACGAGGATGAAGATGACGGACAGAGCAACCAGAAAGATCTCGAGCGCGACCTCGTTGGGGGTCTTCTTGCGGGCGGCGCCCTCGACCATGGCGATCATCTTATCCAGGAAGCTCTGGCCAGGCTCGCTGGTAATTTTCACCACAATCCAATCGGAAAGCACGGTAGTGCCGCCAGTGACGGCAGAACGGTCGCCGCCAGCCTCACGAACCACGGGTGCAGACTCGCCGGTGATGGCCGACTCATCAACCGAGGCGGCACCCTCGATGACATCGCCGTCTCCCGGAATCTGCTCGCCGGCGCGCACGACCACCAGATCCCCGCGTGAGAGCTCGGTACCGGGAACGACCGTGAAACGGTCCTTATCCTCGACGGACTCGATGCGATGGGCCTCGACGTCCTTTTTCGCCGCGCGCAGGGAATCTGCCTGCGCCTTACCGCGGCCCTCGGCAAGCGCCTCGGCAAAATTTGAAAAGAGGTCGGTCAGCCAGAGAATGACGGCAATGGCGATCACATAGTACGTGGGGACGTCGGCGTCCTGTACCCCAATAATTGAGGCGATAGCCAGAATGGAGGTCATGGCGGCCGACAGCCACACCAGGAACATGACCGGGTTTTGGACCTGGACACGGGGGTCAAGCTTGGCAAATGAATCGCGCACCGCGCGGCTCATCATGTCTTTTTGCATAGCCATAAATCTGCGACTCCTTTACGCAACCATCTGGAAGAATTCGGCAACGGGACCAAGCGCCAACGCCGGGAAGAAGCTCAGGGCGCCAATCAGCAGAACGACGAATACCAGCAGGAACACGAACATGGCATTGGTGGTGGAAAGCGTGCCGGCGCCCTCGGCGACCTTGCCCTTCCCGGCCAGCGAGCCCGCGATGGCGAGCGTGCCCGCAATCGGCAGGAACCGCGCGAACAGCATCTCGATACCCAGCAGCACGTTGATCCACGGGATGTTGCAGTTCATGCCGGCGAATGAGGAGCCGTTGTTGCCGCCAGCCGAAGTAAGGGTGTACAGGACCTCGGAGAAGCCATGCGCCCCGCCGTTGTTGAGTTGGTCGACAAGACCGGGCACCATGCAGGCGATAGTGGAGCTCACCAGAATGGCGAACGGGGTGGCGAGACACAGAACCACCGCCCAGCGCATCTCGGTCGGCTCGATCTTCTTGCCCAGGAACTCGGGCGTGCGGCCGACCATAAGGCCGGCGATAAATACCGTGAGGATGGCGAAGCCGATCATGCCGTACAGGCCGCAGCCCACGCCGCCGAACACCACCTCGCCCAGCGCTATCTGGAGCATCTGGACAAACCCGCCGAGCGGGGTGTAGGAGTCGTGCATGGAGTTGACCGAGCCGTTGGAAGCAGCCGTCGTGAAAGCGGACCAGGTAGAAGAGGAGGCGATGCCAAAGCGGCTCTCCTTGCCCTCCATGTTGCCGCCCGCCTGGCCATCGGTCATCTCGATGTTGACCGCGCCGCCATCTGCCAGCTGCGGCGTACCCATATGCTCGTTAACGGCGATGATGCCGGTAAAGACCACGAGCAGGATAAACATCGCCGCGAAGATGGCCTTGCCCTGCCTGGCATTCTTGACACCGATGCCGAAGGTGAAGCAGCAGGCGACCGGAATCAGCAGCAAGCTGGTCATCTCGATGATGTTGGTGAAGGCATTGGGGTTCTCATACGGATGCGCAGAGTTCGCGCCAAAGAAGCCGCCGCCGTTGGTGCCGGATTGTTTGATGGCAACCTGGCTGGCCGCAGGACCCTGGGGCAAAAACTGCTCGGTGACCACGCGGGCGCCCTCGACGACCTTGCCGTCGACCTTGACCGTGTCGCCCTCGATCTGGGCGCCGTCGATGACGCTCCAACCGCCGTCTGCATTAGGCTGGACAGCAACGGGCTCTACGAGCTCAGCCTTCTGAGCCGGCTGAAAATTGGAGATAACGCCACCGGCAGCCAGGCAGATGCCGAACACGAGGTTCAGCGGGATGAGCACATACAGGACGGTGCGGGTGAGGTCGACCCAGAAGGAACCCAGACCCTGCTCCTTGACCTGACGGAAACCGCGGATGAGCGCGAACATGACCGCAATACCGGTGCCGGCGGACAAGAAGTTTTGCACGGTGAGGCCCATGAACTGCACAAAGTAGGACAGGGTGGTCTCACCGGAATAGGATTGCCAGTTGGTGTTGGTTATGAAGGAAGCAGCCGTATTGAACGACAGGTCCCATGACACACCCGGCAGGTGCTGGGGATTGCCTGGCAAGAAAGACTGAAGCACCTGGAGTGCCACAAGAGCCACGAGGCCGATCCCCGAAAAGACCAGCACGCTCGCCAGATAGCGCCTACACCCCATCTGCTCTGCCGCGTCGATGCGCAGCAGACGATAGACGCCACGCTCCACAGGAGCAAACACAGGCGACAGGAACGTATGCTCACCATCCATGATATGGGCCATGAACCGACCGAGCGGAACGGCCAAGACGACGAGCACGGCAAAGTACAAGATGTACTGAATCGCAGCATCCATAGTTTACGAATCACTCCTCATCAGAATGTAGATGTAATAGATAAAGAGTCCAATGCAGACGACTCCGATGATGGGACTGAGGATGTCCATTTACCGCCCCTTTCACGCGCGGTCCGATGTCTCGGACGCCTGCTCTCGCAAGCGTCTGGGGACAGTAAACGCTTCTAGGGATTAAAGAGGCGTGAGGGCCGGGGCCCACGTCCTTAAGATGCCGTAAAGATGCAGGTAGAAAGCACTATTGCGGCTGCAGTGCGCCTATACTCGACCTCGCGAGCATACAGTGGCGTCCTCACCGCGTATGCACGCATGGACAACGCTTCAGAAAGGCTACGCTATGCAGCGCGACGCATCGGACACTCGCGTCAATCCAGACCTCATCCTCAAGGCAATTGAGAAAGACGAGGTCGCCGATGACGCTCGAACCAGCCGGGGACACCTCAAGATTTTCTTTGGCTACGCTGCCGGCGCAGGCAAAACCTATGCGATGCTTCAAGCCGCCCACGCCGCCAAGCGGCGAGGTGTTGACGTCGTCGCGGGGTACATTGAGCCGCACGAACGTCCGGCAACTGCCCATCTTGCACAAGGGCTTGAGAAAGTGCCCTGTAAACTCATCGAGCACAACGGCATTGCGCTCAGCGAGTTCGATCTAGATGCGGCTATCGAACGCGCCCCTCAGCTCATCCTTGTCGACGAGCTCGCCCATACGAATGCGCCGGGGTCTCGCCACGACAAACGCTATCGAGACGTCGAGGAACTTCTACATGCGGGCATCGACGTCTATACGACCGTGAACGTTCAGCATATCGAGAGCCTAAACGACATGGTTGCATCCATCACCGGCGTTGTCGTGAGCGAACGAATCCCCGACCGTATCTTCGATGATGCCGACCAGGTCGAGCTCGTCGACATAGAGCCCGAAGACCTACTTGAGCGCCTTCGCGCCGGCCTCGTCTACCGTCCCGCACAAGCCGACCGAGCGCAACAGCATTTTTTTACCGTCGAGAACCTCACCGCACTCCGAGAAATCGCGCTGCGCCGCTGCGCCGATCGCACCGGTCACCTCACAGACGCCGCACGCGTGCTGGGAAACCGTGACTACTACACCAGGGAGCGTATCTTAGTCTGTGTCTCCCCGGCGCCGACCAATCCCCGCATCGTCCGTGCCGCCGCGCGCATGGCGAAAGCGTTTCGCAGCGAGCTCGTCGCCCTGTTCGTAGAGAGCCCGCACACGCAAGCCATGAGCGATAATGAGCGTACAAAGCTTGCAGCCAATATCGCCCTAGCCGAGCAGCTCGGAGCACATATGGAAACCGTCTATGGCGACGACATCGCGTTTCAGATCTCCGAGTTCGCGCGCCTGTCGGGTATTTCGAAGATCGTCATGGGGCGCACGGGCGAGCGCAGCAGCGTCCGCCAGGCCCTCTTTGGCCGCAAATCTCTCGTAGAACAGCTCATAACATTCGCCCCGAACCTCGACATTTACATCATTCCAGACCAGTCGACTCCGCCCTCCCGGCCCAAAGGACGCCGCCGTACGCTCGCCCTGCAGCCGCCCAGCAGCCGAAACGTGCTTCGCACGCTGGCCCTCTCTCTTGTCGCCACGGCGATCGGCACGGCTTTCCGTCATCTGGGATTTGCCGATTCCAGCATCATATCCCTCTATATCCTCACGGCCCTGCTGACCGCCGTCACCACGACGGGGCGTATCTGCACGATCGTATCGAGCGTGCTCTCTGTAGTGCTTTACAACTTCTGCTTCGTCACGCCTCTGTTTTCGCTCGCCAGCTACGACCGAAGCTATCTGGTCACGTTCGGCATCATGTTCGCTACCGCTATGGTCGCCGGCGAGTTAACTGCGCGCATCGCCGACAACGCCCGTACCTCCGCCGAGAACGCATTCAAAACGCGCGTACTCCTCGAAACGAACCAGCTCTTGCAGCAAGCCCATAGCGCGGAGGAGTGCGCCCGCGTCGCCATGAACCAACTCATCAAACTGCTAAAACTCGACGTGGTCTTCTACACCGCCGAACACGGCACGCTCGGCAAAGCGCTCTATGAGTCCGCTGGCACCGAAAACCGATCCGCGTCGCTGCTCACCGACTACGAGCGCGCCGTTGCAACCTGGACCTACACCAACAACAAGCGCGCGGGCGCAAGCACGCGGACCCTGCCTGAGGCACACTGTCTCTACCTCGCGGTTCGCACCGGCGACAAGGTATTCGGTGTCATCGGCATCGCCCTGGAGGAGCGCGAGATCGAAGCCTTCGAGCATTCGATCGTCCTATCTATCGTAGGTGAATGCGCCTTGGCGCTCGAAAGCGACCGGGCGGCGCAAGAGCGCGAAGAGGCTGCGGTCTTGGCGAAAAACGAGCAGCTGCGCGCCAACCTTTTGCGCTCCATCGGCCACGATTTGAGGACACCCCTCACGGCTATATCCGGATCTGCGGCAATCCTTCGAAAGAGCGACGAGAAGCTCAGCCTCGAACAACGTTGCGATCTTGCCGATGCCATCTACGACGACTCCCTCTGGCTTATCGATACCGTGGAGAACCTCCTCGCCATCACACGCGTCGAGGACGGCACCATTCGTCTCAACTTCACATCCGAGCTCATCGACGAGGTCATCGAGGCCGCCCTCAGCCATGTCGCCCAAGCATCGCATGGACGTGCCGTCACCATCGAGCACACTGACGACATCCTGCTGGTACGCATCGACGTCCATCTCATCATGCAGGTGCTTACGAATCTCATCATGAACGCCTTCAAATACACGCCCGAGGACTCGACTGTCACCATCAGCGCACGTCGCGAGGGTGCGTTCGTCGTGGTGGACGTCGCAGACGATGGGCCGGGTGTGGCAGACTGCGACAAGCCTCATATCTTTGAGCGCTTCTTCACCTCAAGCAATACGCGGCCCGTGGATTCGCGTCGAAGCATCGGCCTTGGGCTGTCGCTCTGCCGCTCCATCGTGGAGGCGCATGGCGGCGTCATCGAAGTTCGCGACAACCACCCCCATGGGGCCGTCTTCCGTTTTACCCTGCCCGCCGAGGAGATCGAGATTCATGAATAATGCCGCTAAGCCACGCATCCTCCTGGTCGAAGATGACCTGACCGTTCAAAACCTCGTTTCGACCGCGCTTGACCTCCACGGCTATGCCGTGAGCAAGGTTTGCAACGGCCAGGCCGCCATCATGGATGCGGTGTCGCACGGCCCCAGCCTCATCATGCTCGACCTCGGCCTTCCCGACATTGACGGTATCGAGGTCATCACGAAGATCCGAAGCTGGTCGGCAGTCCCCATTATCGTCATTTCGGCGCGCACCGAAGATTCCGACAAGATTGCAGCACTTGACGCAGGGGCAGACGACTACCTCACCAAGCCCTTTTCTGTGGATGAGTTGCTCGCGCGCGTCCGTGCGAATTTGAGGCGCTCCTCGATGGCGTCGAGCGAGTCGACAGAAGCGAGCACGTTTGACAACGGTCCGCTGCATATCGACTACGCCGCGGGATACGCGACGAAAGACGGACGCGAGCTCTCGCTCACCCCAACCGAGTACAAATTGCTCGTCCTTCTGGCGAAAAACGTCGACAAGGTGCTCACCCACACCTTCATCACCCGCGAGATATGGGGCACGAGCTGGGACAGCGATTTGGCGAGCCTGCGCGTGTTCATGCGCACCCTGCGCAAGAAGATCGAGGCAGACCCCTCTCACCCCAAGATGATTCAGACGCACATGGGTGTCGGGTACCGCATGCAGCGTCTCTAGCCCACCTCACAAAAAAGTTGCGGTGGAATACGGAGTAGATAAGGCTTTTGACAGCCAAAACAGTCCGTATTTCACCGCAACTGATGGATGGGATGGGATGGGCTAGAGACCCAGGTAGCTGGTCATGCCTTCGACGGCGAGTTTGGCGCCGGCTACAGCATGGACCACGGTGAGCGGGCCGTTAACCACGTCGCCGGCGGCAAAGACGCCAGGCACGGTGGTCATACCGCATTCATCGACCGAAAGAAGGCCGCGATGGTCGGTCTCCAGACCGCCCGTCGTAAGCACAAGCTTGTCCTTGGGCACCTGCGAAGCCGCAATCACAACTGTGTCGGCAGACGCATGGTCGAGCTCTTCCTCGTAGCCCACCACATTGTTGTCCTCGTCAAAGATAGCCGTCTCGAACACCGGACCGCTATCGTCGATGGCACAGATCGCCTTGCCGCACACAATCTCGGCACCATCGAGCTCGGTCAGCTCTACCTCGTCATCGATGGCCGAGATATGGCGCGATCGAGCATACACGGTGACCTTACGAGCACCCGAGCGCAGCGCTGTGCGGGCCACATCCATGGCCACGTTACCGGCACCGATGACCGCCACATTCTGTCCGATCGCCACACTCGAAGGATCAACCAGGTAATCGATACCAAACAGCACGTTGCCGCGCGACTCGCCGGGAATACCCAGTTTGCGAGCTCGCCAGGTACCGGTACCGACAAAGACCGCGTCGTAGCCGTCACGTAGCAGGTCGTCGATATGCAGCGCGCCGCCGATGGTGGTCGAGGGGCGCACGCGCACGCCAAGCGAGCACATCACGTGGCGATACTTTTGCACGAGCGCACGGGGCAGGCGGAACTCGGGGATACCGTACTCCAGCACACCGCCGATCTCGGGGCGCTGCTCAAATACCGTGACGGCACAGCCCAGCTGGGCCATCTTAATGGCCACGGTGATACCGGCAGGACCGGAACCGACCACAGCAACCTGTTTGTCACACGACGGCGCGGGCGTCCACTCCTTACGATCCAAATACGCTGTGGAGATGTAGTGCTCGATGCTCGAGAAATGCACCGGCGCGCCCTTGCGGCCCTGGATGCAAGCGCCCTCGCACTGGCCCGAATGATTGCACACCATGGAGCAGACCGCGCTCATGGGATTGTTCTGGAACAGTAGCTCGCCCGCCTCTTCTAGACAGGTCAATGACCTGCGGAATAGGCGTCTGAACCGGGCAGCCCTTAAGCTGACAGAATGCCCTTTTGCAACCTAGGCAACGATTCGCCTCTTCGACAATGTGGATAGCCACGCAACTCCCCTTTTTGATTCAATCCAATGGGGCGACGATAAAGACCCTTCACCGCCGCCCCCATACAGGTAATCTCAATCTGCCGACACGGCAAAAGCCAATGCTATAACTCGCGATGCGAAGCCCCGCAGCGAGCGGACATGTGCTCGAGTGTCGCCAGGCAGTCAGCCGCCGTCGCCGGCACGCTGTTCTCGACCACGCAGGGAATCCCAGGGCAGGCGGCAGCCGCCCAGGCCACCACGGGCTCAAAGTCATATCGTCCCGTCTCGCCCACGCCATGACACACCAGGCGCGAACCCGTACCGTCGCACCAACCGGCTTCGTCCTCGTTATCAACGACCTCAAAATCCTTGGCGTGCAGCGCGCGGATCTTACTGCCGCATAAGTAGAGCATGCGCGCGGTGATTTCCTGCGCTTCGTCAACAACACTGGGGTGCAGCAGTGATACCGGGTCATAGATCACGCCGAGCGACGGACTCGAGACGCGCTCTAGCACCTCACGGCAGCGATCCGGCGTGTTGACCGTTTCGTTCCAACCAGGCTCGATCAAAATTTGCCCACCCACGGCCTCGGCCCGATCGCAGACGTGTGCAAGCCCGTCTGCAAACGCATCGAGTGCCTCATCGGTCATGCGGTCGTCAGCAACGCGGTTCTGTGCATTAGGGCGACCGGTCTCGGTGCCAACCGGGCATCCGCCGAGCATCTGGGCAAAGTTCAAGCATGCCTCGTACTCGGCAAAGTTATCCATGAGCTGTTGGCGATCGGGCGTCGCCAGATTCTTATAACAGCCGAGCACGGTGACCGAAACGCCCGCCTCGTCGAGCACCGCACGCAAATGGTCGGCAAGCTCGTGGGTCAGGCCGCCTCGATCGATCCCCATCGATGCGTAGAGCACCTTGCTCGGCAGTTGAATGCACGAAAAGCCCAGCTCTCCCGCCATGCGAATGCGTTCCTCGACGGTCCCCTGCGGAAGGTCGTGCAAACGTACGCCCGGAGTAATAGCCCCCACGTTATTCACATCCCTTATGAGCGTTGATGCCCGGGGTGTATCCGCCAAACGGGTCCTCGATGGAGCACACGCCCGAGGGGGCGAGCGGATCGCGCTTACCGGCCAGCTTGTCGTGATGCATGGTCTCGATATAGGCAAGCACCAGCGGCGCCACACCCTTTGCATCATTTTTGACCACGGGCTCGCTCATGTAGTAATCAAACGTGCCCTCGCGGTGCGCGGTGTTTCCCAAGCCCGCAACCAGGCAGATGTTGTCGAGCGCCAGCTGCCCGTCATACTCGGACAGGCAGGTCTCGCAGATGCCGTCGAAGGCGCGACGGCCGTACTGGTAGTAACGCTCGCCCAGCACGCCCAGACGCACGCCCTTCATGATGGCGTTGGCAAAGATGGCGCTGCCCGACTCCTCCAGGTAGTTGGGGGCGATATTGGGCAGGTTGATAACCTGGTGCCACATGCCGGTCTTCTCGTCCTGATACGGCAGCATGGCGTCGATCAGATCGTGGAACATCTTGCGGATCTCGTCCTTCTCGGCCGACATCGAAGGCGGCATAAGCTCCCAGGTGTCGATGAGCGCCATGGCAAACCAGCCCTCGGCGCGCAGCCAGAAGTTAGCCGAAAGGCCGGTGACCGGGTCGCACCAGAACTGTTTGCGGCTCGCGTCGTAAGCGTGATAGTACAGACCGTTGAGGGGGTTGCGCATCAGGTCATGCACGACCTGGAACATATGGAAGCTGTCCGAGCAGGCACGACGGTTGTGGAAGCTCAGCTCGTACTGCATGTAGAACGGCTGCGCCATGTACATGCCATCGAGCCAAATCTGGTTGGGATAGACGGCCTTGTGCCAGAACACGCCTTCTTTGGTGCGCGGCTGGGTCTCGAGCTGGCGGTAGATGGTGTCCATGGCGGCACGGTACTTGGGCTTGCCCACCAGGTCATAGAGCTTGTAGAGGGTCTTGCCCGCATTGACGTTATCGAGGTTGTACTCCTCGGGGTTGTAATGCTTTATGGTACCGTCGTCCTGGACAAAGAAATCGATGTAGTCATCGGCGAAAGTCAGGTAGCGCTGCTCACCCGTGATCTCGTACAGTTCGATGAGCGCCTTGATCATGCAGCCGTCAATATAGTTCCAGGTGTTCTCCTTGCCGGCGCGAATCTTTTCGATATTCCAAGCCGGCGCCTGCGGCGTAGAGGTTTCGATCAACTGCTCGATATAACGGTCCAGGATTTGATTGCAACCCATTGCTGTCCCCTCTGACATAAACGATAGGTGAACGTTACCCCTAGTGTAACGCGAACGAGGAATATAGGGTGAACGTTAACCCTATATTCCTCGCGAACGGCAGACTTTTAGCGGCAAACGGCGGTGAGACCCGCGGCGATGCGATGCGCCAGGCGCTCATAGCCGGCAGGACTGTAATGCAGACCGTCCGGCATATAGAGCTCGCGGTGCTCCGGCAAAAACGGGCTGATACCGCTTTGCGCATACAGGTCAATCACCGGCACGGAGTAGCGGTCGCAGACCTCGAGCATCGCTCGCACGTAGGCGACCTGCGTCAACCCCAGGTGGTTGAGCTCGTCGCTTGCCGGGATATCCTTCTCGTGCTTGCCGCTCGTCTTGCACGGCGTCATAAACACGAGCTTTGCCCGAGGCGAGCGCGCCGTGATGGTACGGATCAGGTAATCGAGTGCACCATAGAACTCATGCACGTCCGTGCTGCCGAGCTCTCCAAGCGGCACGTTGCGGCTAAAGTCGTTGACGCCGCCAAAGACGATGTAGATATCGGCCGCATCGTCGATACCGTCAAGGCGCTCGACAAACGAATCGGTACGGTCGGCCTTGATGGCGATACGCGAACCCTTGATGCCAAAGTTCTCGACGACCGCGCCTCCCAGCAACGCGCCCAAATGCGAGGTCCACGAGATGTCGTTGCCTCCCCCACCGCAGCCGTTGTCGCCCCAGGTCGTTGAGTCGCCAAAGCAGCAAATGGTCGATTCACTCAAACTCTTCGTTTCCATAATCTTCTCCTCATCCGCCCATCGGCGGTCATACAGGAACGTACCGTTTATTCGCAGCATGCCGAGGGGCTATGCACGGGCGCATTCCGCAACGTGCGAATCGAGCCATTCGATATCCTCGGCAAGATGTGTCACGCCCAGATGGTGTTCACCCGGACACACCTCGTGCCGCAGGCCATCTCTGCGACCCAGTAACTTGTAGGCATCGCGCACGATCTCGAGCTGCTCGTCAACATTTTTCAGCCCGCGCGAACCGTTCAGATGATCCTCTTCGCAGCTCTGCACCAACAGCGGGCGTGGCGCAATAAGCGAGGCAATATCGCCCATGTCGAGCAAGCGCCAAAGTCCGGGTGTGTAGTTGCAGCTGCAATTGCCGTTGAGGTGCAGCAGCGAATCATCGACACCGTACAGGTAGCCCGAGACAAACGTCTTGCATACGCGTGGGTCGAGCGCCGCCAGATACAGCGTCATGTATCCGCCGCCCGAAAAGCCAAAACAGCCCAGGTCGTCCATGGCAATGTCGCCGCGCGCCTCTAGGTAATCGATCAGACGCATGTTATCCCAGGCGTTGAGACCCGCAACGGTAAGTCCCAGCGGCTCGGCCATGCGCGCCTGGTTTAGGCACGTGCCGCGCAGAAAGCTGTTCTCGTCATCGCCCTGGCCCTTCCAGTCACGACGGTATCCCCAACCGCGTGCGTCGGGGCAGACGGTCACGTAACCCATGCGTGCCAAACGCAGACCGTAGTCGTAATTGAACTTACGCACGGCATCATCGACCGCCGGCACGCCCGCAACACCGGCTACGCTTGCAGCACCCGCTCCCTGATGGCCATGCGGGCAGATATAGCAACACTTGCGGCCGCACGCATCGAGCTTAGGCGACTGCGGCTCGAGCAGGTAGAACGGCATCCAAACGTCGCGCTCCACCTGCAGCATCGCATGGGTGCGCACGATGCCGCCGGCAACCCGCACGCGGCTGAGCTCACGAATCTCAATCGGGACGCGGTCCATAAGCGAAAGGCCCAAAAGATCGTACAGACGAGTCCTGGTCGCAATCTTCCACGCCTCGAAATCTGCAGGAGTCTTGCCCGTAAAAGCAGCCGAACGTCCCTCGCGCTTCAGCCGGGCACGCAGCGCAGGCTCGTCTTCGCAGTACGTCTCGATGTGCACGGTGCGGCCATTGGCAGATAGCCCAGCCGTCTCAACCGCATCACCGTCGCCGCCCTCGGGATCCCAGCCATCCCCACCGGCAAGCACCTGCTCGCGAGCGTACCCGGCGGCAGCCATCACATCGAGTTTATTTGCCCACGGCACCCAGTCGGTAGTATCACCCGCCGGCCCATGCAGGATTGCGCCAGCATACTGCGCGCAGCTGTGCGCCGCCGGCTTATTCCAATCCCACCAGCCTTCGCGCTTGATATGTCGCCCCAGCCAGCAATCGATCAGCACAGTTTGCGCCCATTCGCGCCAAGGACGACCCAGGTAGACCGAATCCGGCGCCACGCCATCCGGAGCTGTAAACGAACAGCCGTGGAACACAAATCCGTACGGCTCGCCTTTAGGCGGGGGGGCTGCCCCTTCGGCGACCGTC
>OBZC01001337.1_pt1 | contig 16886 bp, 15 predicted proteins | sample 1538231 | NCBI WGS metagenome assembly OBZC01 (sample SAMEA2580225, study PRJEB22360) | human gut metagenome | biome: human gut; feature: human-associated habitat; material: faeces | place: Denmark | collected 2008/2010 | reverse complement strand
GGCGGGAGCCTGTGGCGGTGGCGGTATCGTTCAGGGTGCAGAGCAGCTGCTCCGTGACAAGCGGCTGCGGTGTGAGCTCCGTTTCAAACCGGGTGGAAAAAGCATCCACCGCTACTTGCAGCTGATAGCTGCGCCATGCCCGCAGATGCAGCATGACGTTTGCCGTCAGCTGGGCAGCGGCGCTTTCTGCCTGCGACAGGGTAAAACCCACCGGCTCTGCCACGCACAGACAGCGGCAGTCCTCGGTGATGCCTTCTAGATCTATCACCTGCTGGAAGGGCAGCGCCGCCGCCTGACTTTGCAGAGCAGTGTCCCCTTCTGCCCGCCACGCGCACTGCACCCGCAACTCCCCCTTAACCACAGCCTTGCCGGCAAGCAGCTTTACCTCCCCTACACAGGCGTTGCCGGTAATGTCCAGTACAGCCGCCGGGGGCTTTGCAAAGACAAGCTCGCCCTCCAAGGTCACCAGCTTATCCAGCACGGCCACGCTGCGCACGCCTTGCAGTGTGCGCAGCTGCTGCTCGATACCGCCATCTGCCAGCGCCGTAATGACCTCGGTCTTGCACTGTGTGTGTACCGTGACCACCAGCCCATAGGCACCTCGCACCTCGATGCGGCGCGGGTCTGCCGCGCGGGTGTTGAGGTACTCTGTCTGCCCTTCCACCACGGCTGTCCATGCGGTAAAAGCCAGCTCCGGCAGTTCCAGCTGCCGGGTGAAGGGCAGCTTTTGCTCGGTCTGGCACAAGCCTTTTTCCGCTTCGCTCTGGTAAAACACTGTGCAGCGCAGATAGCCCTCTAAGGTAAGTCTGCCCGGCTGCAGCTGCCGCTGCAGCACCACCGGGTGGACAAAGCACTTTACCAGCTTACCCACCGGCGGCAAATCGTCCGAAATGCGGATCTCGGTCTCCAGCGGAAGTTCTGCTTTTACGGTACAGCCCGCCCCGCCCTGCGGCAGCGTGTCCCGGAATATCTTCAGTTCCATGTGCAGTGTGCTCCTTTCCCTGTCCGTTTCCGTAAGAGTGTATGCGGCAGCAGACGACGGTATGCCGACAGCAAAAGGCCGGTGTGCAGCAGCTGCCACACACCGGTCTTTTATAGATTCAGTTCTCTTTGCGGATGCCGAACAGCTTGCGCAGAATGCCGCACAGCGCTTTCGGGCTGCGAATGACCACCACCTGCATCTCCACCCCGCCTTTCGCTCATGTTTACCCCATTATAGCGTCTGACAGGCAAAAATGTTCCGGGAATGGTTCAATCCGCGATGGTCTCCACCACCACCAGCGCGCCCTGCCGGGTGCTGATGGTGATGCAGCTTGAGCCTTCAGCGTACTCGTTGCTTACGCCCAGCGGATAGCCTGCTGTGAGTACGGCATCCTCCAGCTCGTAGAAGGAGCCTTTTTCGTACACACCCTCGGCGCGCCCCTCCATGGGGAAGGCCGAGAAGTAGAAAAACTCCTCCTTGGGATAGCTGCGGCTCTCGCCCGGCAGCACAAAGGTGATGCGGGAGCGCTCGTCCTGCAAGGCGGCGCGGATGCCGCGCTGCTCAAGCCCAAGGCCGGTGCACAGGTTGGCAAGGGTGTGCTCTACCCGCCTGCCGCCCAGTGCACCCAGCAAAAGCACCTCGTCAAAGCCCTTCTGTGCAGCAAGCTTTGCGGTATATTCGGTATCGGTGTCGTCCTTGACGTGGGGAAGAACAACGATATCGTCCGTATCCTGCTGCGGGCAGGGAGCAGAATCAAAGTCGCCTACAATGATATCCGGTTTACAGCCCAGCCGCACACAGTTGCGGTAGCCCGCATCGCAGGCAATGATAAAATCATCGCTGCGCAGCAGGCGCTTGAGCTCCGGCTGCACCGGGCAGGCGGAAAGGATCACACAACGGGACATTATATTCTTCCTTCCGTATTACACTTTCGGGCGCTGCCAGTCCTTGACATCCTTTACTTCGTCGTACATGGCGCAGTAGCTGTCGTACCGGGTCTGGGAAAGTTTGCCCTCTGCCAGCGCCGCCCGCACAGCGCAGCCTTTTTCGCTGCGGTGGGAGCAGCCGGTAAACTGGCACTGACCCAGATAAGGACCGAACTCCGGGAAGGCGTGCTCCAGATTCTCCTTGGGGATGAATCCGGCACGGTTAGCTTCCAAGCTGGCAAAGCCCGGGGTGTCGGCAATGCGTCCGCCGTAGGCTTCAAAGACGGTCACCTCACGGGTGGTGTGTCGGCCGCGTCCCAGCTTCTGGCTGATGGCGCTGGTCTCGCGGGCAGCGTCCGGCAGCAGTGCATTCAGCAGGGTGGATTTTCCCACGCCGGAGTTGCCGCAGAAAGCGCACAGCCTGCCGTTGATCCATTGTTTTACTTCGTCCAGCCCTGCGCCGCTTTCGTAGTCGATGCGGATAAACGGCAGAGTGGACTTTGCATAGGCGTTTGCCAGAAAATCTGCTTCGGCAAGGTCGCTTTTGGTGCACACCACCACCGGCTGCACGCCCTTATCCACCGCAATGGCGGAAAGCTTATCCAGCACCAGCGTGCTGGGGGTGGGCTGGGTAGTGCTTGCCACAAGAAACAGCACATCCAGATTTGCCACCGGCGGGCGCACAAAAACGTTTTTACGGGGGGCGATCTGTGCAATGACCGCCGCACCGTTTTCGGTCTCCAGCGTTACCTCATCTCCTGCCACAGGGGTGATCTTCTGCTTGCGGAAGATGCCGCGGGGCTTGCACTCCACGATGCCATCCGGCGTTTTTACATAGTAAAAGCCGCCAATGCCTTTTACGATATAACCGTTCATGCATATCCTCCGTCAGCCCAGCAGCGAGGACCACCAGTCCAGAATACCGCCGCCTGTGGAGCTGCTGCTGGAGCTCGGCTCGCTGCTGCCGCCGGTGCTCTCGCCGCCGGTAGAGCCTTCACCAGTAGTGCCGGAAGTACCGTCACTGCCCGGCTGCTCCGGTTCCTGCGCCGGTGCAGCGCCTGCGCTGACCACAACGTTTACGCGGCTGTTCAGCTTCGCGGTGGTACCTGCTGCAGGGTTCTGGCTGAGCACCGTGCCTGCGGGCTGGTCGCTGTATTCTTCGCTCTGGCTGCCAAGACCCAGATGGTTCTGCACCAGCAGGGTGCGGGCATCATCCACGCTCATGCCGGTAAGCGAGGGCACCTTGGTGGTGGTGGACACCTGCGGACGGCTGATATAAAGGATGACCGTGGAGCCTGCTGCCACCTGCGTACCGGCGGCAGGGTCGGGGGGGATGACCGCACCGGAGGCCACCGAGGTATCCACAGCCTGCGTGACCAGCACCGAAACGCCCAGTGCCTTGAGCTGCTGCTCTGCATCGGACTGCACATAGTTGGTCAGATCCGGCACGGTGACATACTGAGTGCCCAGACTGACGGTCAGCGTCACGCTCTGACCCTCGCGGACGGTGCGGCCGGACACCGGCGACTGCTTATAGATATAACCGGCGGCATAGTTGCTGTTATACTCTTCTTCCCACTCCGGGGCGATCTGGCCGGATGCGATCTGATCCGTGGCCATGGCCTGATCCTTGGTCATGCCGATATAGTCCCCAAGGGTGACATCAGCCTTGTTGTTCATCAGGTTAGAGGAGTCGTTCAGGATCATCCAGCACAGTGCCATGCAGGCCAGTGCAAAGGCAATGGTGATGCCAAACAGGGCAGGCAAAAAGACGGTGCGGCGTTTTTTGCCCTGCTTGTTTTTGCCGTTTTTGCGGGGAGCAGGCTGTTCGTTCTGACGGATCGCGCGGTTCTGGTTCATGGTACGTTTCACCACCTTTTCGGGTGCTTCTTCTGTAATATACTGATATTCAAACAGCACAGAGGGGTTCTGCACATAGGTATCCAGTGCTTCCAGCATCGCCCGTGCCGAGGGGTAACGGTTCTGGGGAAGCTTCGCCATAGCCTTTTCGGTGATCTCCACCAGCGCATAGGGCACCTCCGGTGCCAGCTCGTGCAGCGAGCGGGGCTCGTCCGAGATCTGCTTGATGGCGACCTCCACCACATCATCGGCGTCAAAGGGCAGATGACCGGAGAGCATCTCGTACATCATGACGCCTACCGAGTAGATGTCGCTGGTGCGGTCGGTCTCGTCGCCTTTAGCCTGTTCCGGGCTGATATAATGCACACTGCCCATCGCCTTGCCGGCCAGCATCTGGTTATCTGCCCGGGAAATGCGGGCGATGCCGAAGTCCATCATGCGCAGCTGGCCATTATCCAGCAGCATAATGTTCTGGGGCTTGATATCCCGGTGCACGATGCCGTTGGCGTGGGCGTGCTCCAGCGCCTTGAGGATCTGGGAGATGAAGTGCACGGTCTCCCGGCTGGAAAGCTTGCCGCCCCGCTCGTTGAGGTACTCCCGCAGGGTCATGCCATCCACATACTCCATGACGATATATTGCAGATGGTCGTTGACCGAAACATCGTACACCTTGACGATATTGGGGTGGTTCAGCAGGGAGATGGCCTTGGATTCGTTTTTAAAGCGGCGCACAAGATCCGGGTCGTGCATATATTCCTGCCGCAGCACCTTGACGGCCACCACAGTCCCGGCGGGCACGGGGCCGTTCTGTCCCCGCATGACCGCCTTATACACATTGGCCATGCCGCCGGAGCCGATCAGTTCCTGCACCTCGTACAGGCCGTCCAGTCTTTTACCGATCAGGTTATCCATGGCGCACCTCCATCGGCTCTACCCCCACCAGCAGGGCGGTGATATTGTCTGGGCCGCCGTTTTCGTTGGCGGTGCGGATCAGAACATCCGGCAGATCATAAAAAGACCCGCTGCGCAGCAGCTGCTCCAGCTGCTCTGTGGGCACGGCATTGGTCAGGCCATCCGTGCACAGCAGCAGAACGTCCCCTGCCTGCAGCGCCACGGTGGTGAACTCCGGCTCCAGCCGGTAATCCACACCCAGCGCCCGGGTGATGATATTTTTCTGCGGGTGATGCTCTGCCTGCTCCTGCGTGATGGTGCCGCAGTCCACCAGCTCCTGCACATAGGAGTGGTCGTGGGTCAGCTGCGCCAGCTTACCGTCCCGGTACAGGTAGGCGCGGGAATCGCCCGCGTGGCTCAGATAGGCCTTGCCGCCGCGCACCAGAGCGCAGACGGCAGTGGTGCCCATACCGGCCAGAGACTCCTCCCGCAGCGCCTTCTGGAACACATAGCGGTTGGCGCTGAGCAGCGCCTTCTTTAAAAAGGTCTCCTCTTCGCCGGGGATGCACTGGCTGTACTGCTCCTGAAAGCAGCGCTCGATGACGCTGCACGCACACTGCGAGGCTTCCCGCCCGCCGCGTGCGCCGCCCATGCCATCGCACACCAGCGCCCAGGCTGCATCGCCGGGCAGCTCCCCGGCACGGTAGTCATCCTGATTGTCCTGCCGGACGCGTCCTACATCCGTTTTTCCTGCAAGTTTCATAGGTTTCTCCCTCTATTTATGCCTTGCCGTTCATTTCGTCGCGGCGTAGCTGGCCGCAGGCGGCACTGATCTCGCTGCCAAGGCGGCGGCGCACCGTGGCGTTTACGCCAAGGCTTTCAAGCTTTTGCTGGAACCTGCGCACATTGGCTGCATCCGTAGCGGAGTACGGACTGCCGTCCACCGGGTTGATGGGGATCAGATTTACATGAGCACCCATGCCCCGGATCAGGTCTGCCAGCTGCTTTGCGCAGATATCAGAATCATTGACACCGCGCACCATGGAATATTCAAAGCTGACCCGGCGGCCGGTGGTCTCCTGATACCGGCGCACCGTCTGGATCAGCTGCTCCACCGGGTAGGCATCGTTGACTGGCATCATGCTGCTGCGGATCTGGTTGGTAGGTGCGTGCAGCGAGATGGAAAGGGTAAGCTGCAGTTTTTTCTCTGCCAGCTGGTCGATCTTAGGCACAAGGCCGCAGGTGGAAAGACTGATGTTGCGCATCCCGATATTGACGCCCTCGGGCGAGGTGATGTTCTCCAAAAAGCGCATCACCTCGTCAAAGTTATCCAGCGGCTCGCCGATGCCCATGAGCACGATATGCGAGATGCGCTCGCCGATATCCTTCTGGGCAGTGTAGATTTCGGAGCAGATCTCGCCTGCTTCAAGGTTACGCACCCGCCCCGCCTGCGTGGAAGCGCAGAACCGGCAGCCCATGCGGCAGCCCACCTGCGTGGACACGCACACGGTATTGCCGTAGTGGTAACGCATGACAACAGTCTCGATGCAGTTGCCGTCTGCCATGCGCAGCAGATACTTCACAGTACCGTCCTTAGCTTCCTGACGGCGTTCGATCTGCGGTGCAGCGATATAAAAGGTTTCTTCCAACTTTGCCAGCAGGGTCTTGGGCTGGTCGGTCATGGCAGAAAACTCGGTGACCAGTTTCTGGTGCACCCAGTGGAAGATCTGCTTTGCCCGGAAACCCGGCTGTCCCAGCGCTTTCAGTTCAGCAGTCAATTCTGCCAGCGTCAGGGAAGAAATACAGCGTTTTTGTTCCATTCTGTTCTCCTATAAGAGGATACGACCCACAAAGGTCGTGCTTATTGCGTTGCGGCGGCTTTTTGCAGCACACACAGGAAAAAACCGTCCATGCCGGTACGGGTGGGCACCGAAAGGCAGCCGTGCTCCCCTGCCGTCATCCCGGCGGGCAGCGGTACATCCGGCGCGCAGACCGCAAATTCCGGGTGACGCTGCAAAAAGGCTGCGATCTGCTGCTGATTTTCTGCCGGGTCGATGGTGCAGGTGGAGTAGACCAGCCGCCCGCCCGCCTTGAGCAGCGCCGCAGCGGTATCCAGAATTGCCGCCTGTGTGGCAAGCAGCTCTGCCTGCCGGGCAGCTTCCAGCTTTTTATAGCGCAGATCCGGCTTTTTTGCCAGAATGCCCAAGCCGCTGCAGGGCACATCCGTCAGGATGCGGTCTGCCATGGGCAGTGCAGGGTTCGGCTTGGTGGCATCGTTGCACAGGGTGTGCACCCCGGCAAAGCCCATGCGGTCCACAGCGGTGCGGATCAGCCCTACACGGTTTTCGGCTGCATCGCAACTGTACAGTGTTCCTGTGCCCTGCATCTGCTCGGCCAGCAGAATGGTCTTGCCGCCGGGGGCTGCACACAGATCCAGCACCGTCTCGCCGGGGGCTGCACCCACGCAAAGAGCTGCCAGCTGACTGGCCTGCCCCTCCACATGGTAGTACCCCTGCCGGAACAGCTCGTTGTCTGCCGGGCTGCCCGCAAACCGTGCCAGCACACTGCCGGGCACGATGCCCTGCCGCACCTCTGCTGCGCCCTGCTCTGTGAGCAGCGCACACAGCTGTGTAGCGCTGGCCTTGATAGGATTTGCGCGCAGGCTGGTCAACCCATTATCAGCCTGATGGGTCAGGATGCCCAGTGCTTCATCCGGGTAGTTTTTGTGGAGGAATTCCGCCACATCCCGCCCGGCAGAGCCAAGCACCATCAGGCGCTGGATCTCGTCTGTAAAGACGGCAGCGTCTAAATCATAGCCGCAGGCCTTGCGCAGCACAGCATTGACAAGGCCGGAAGCGCTGGATTTTTTAAAGGTGCGGGTCAGCTTGACCGCTTCGTTCACCGCAGCGGAGACAGGCACCTGCATATAGCGCGCCTGTGCCAGAGCGGCGCGCAAGATCTCCCGCACAGGGGCATCCAGCTTCGCCAGACCCTTGGGCAGAAACCGCTCCAGAATATAGTCCAGCGTGCCGCGATGCTCCAGCACGGTGTAGAAGATGGCGCTTGCAAAGGCCTTATCCCGGCCTTCCAGCTTCTGGCGCTTGAGCTCTGCGTCCAGCACCAGATTGGAAAAGCCGTCCTGCTCCTGCCGTACCAGTGCGGCAACTGCTGCCGCACGCGGATTTGCGGCCATCAGAGGCTATCCCCCGTTTTCAGGCGCAGACCCGCTGCAAAGGCAGTACCGTCCATAGGCTTTTTGCCCTCCGGCACAACTTCCAGCAGCTGGATAGCACCCTCGCCGCAGGCTACGGTCAGGGGCTTTGTGGCCAGCACAGTGCCGGGGGCTTCACCGTTGGCGGCAGCCACGCGGCAGGACATCACCTTAAGTTTTTTGCCGCCGGAAGTGATAAACCACGCACCCGGCCAAGGATTCATGCCGCGCACCCAGTTATGGATATGGGCGGCAGTGTCAGTCAGGTGGAACTCCGCCATCTCCTTGTTCAGCATGGGGGCAAGGGTGGCGTTTTCGTGGTCCTGCGGCACAACCGTCAGGGTACCTGCGGCGATCTGGGGAATAGTCTCGCACAGAGCTTCGGCGCCCACAGCGGTAACGCGGTCAAACAATTCGCCGCTGGTCTCCTCGGGGTCAATGGCGATTTTTTTACAGTACAGTACATCGCCGGTATCCAGACCCTCGTCCATCTGCATGATGGAAACGCCGGTCTCGGCGTCACCGTTCAGCACCGACCACTGCACCGGGGCGCTGCCGCGATACTTCGGCAGCAGCGAAACGTGCAGGTTGATGCAGCCATAGCGGGGCATTTCCAGCACGGACTTCGGCAGGATGCAGCCATAGGCCACCACCACGATCAGCTCCGGGGCGAGGGCACGGATGTTTTCATCCTCGCTGCCGTCCCGCAGGGTGCGGGGCTGGAACACAGGTGTGCCGTGCGCCAGAGCAACCTCCTTGACCGGCGGCGCGGTGAGCACCTGCTTGCGGCCGACCGGCTTATCCCGCCGGGTGTACACGGCACAGATATCGTGCCCGGCGGCATATAGGGCTTTCAGGCACTCGGCGGCAATATCCGGCGTGCCCATGAACAAAATGCGCATCAGTTGTTTCCTTTCGCTTCGCGGGCAGCCTTTTTGCCTTCCTCGGTATCCTCATAGAAGTACTCGCTGGACTCCATGATGGTGATGCCGTCCAGATGGTCGTTCTCGTGCTGGATGCAGCGACCCAGCAGACCGTCAGCTTCCAGCTCGAACCATTCGCCGTTGCGGTCCTGCGCACGCACCTTGACGGCAACCGGGCGGGTCACAGCGCCGTTATGTCCTGGGAAGGACAGGCAGCCCTCGTAGGCAGTCTCTTCCTCCTCAGAAACAGCAAGGATCTCGGGGTTGACAAAATCAATGAACTTGTACTCGTAATCCTCGGGGATCTCCTCCGGGGCATCGGTGGTGTCCCACACTACGAACAGGCGGCGCATCATACCCACCTGCGGGCCAGCCAGACCCACGCCGTCGGCGGCGATCATGGTCTCGCGCATATCGTCCAGCAGAGTAGCCAGACGGTCGTCAAAATTGGTCACAGGGCGGCAGACCTTGTTCAGGATGGGGTCGCCTTCTTTTACAATATTACGGATAGCCATAATGGTACCTCCAGTTTTATCAGATGTCACCGTCCGAATGCAGATCTACCACGACCGATGCCTTGGACGGCAGTTTTTCTTTTTCATACAGCGCCAGTGCAGCACGCACAAGGTCGCGGAAACGGCGGTCGTTGCGGCACTTGACGGTGAGCTTATAGCGGTAGGTGTCGTTGATTTTTTCAATGCTGCCGGGCGTAGGGCCCAGAATGCGCAGGGGCAGATCCGGCTGCTTGGCCGCCTGCTGCCCTAAAAGCGCCGAGAACCGGGCAGCGGCACGCGCCACCTCGTTCTCCTTTGCACCGGCAAAGCCGATGACGCACAGCCCGCAGAAGGGCGGGTACAAGCCCAGCCTGCGGTAGTCGATCTCCTGCTCGTAGAAGGCGTCGTAATCCTGTGCAGCGGCAAGGGTGAGCACCGGGTTGTCCGGGTCGGTGGTCTGGATGATGGCAAAGCCGGGCTCTTTTGCGCGGCCGCTGCGTCCCACCACCTGTGTGATCAGGCTGAACACGTTCTCGTATGCCCGGAAACCCTGTGCAAACAGCAGCGAATCAATGCCCAGAACGCCCACAAGGGTCACATCCTCGAAGTCCAGCCCTTTTGCCACCATCTGGGTACCCACCATGATGTCGTATTCATGCGCTGCAAATTTGGCAAGCAGCTTTTCGTGGGCGTCCTTGGCGGCAGTGGAGTCCTGATCCATGCGCAGCACCCGCGCCTCCGGGAAGAGCTTTGCCAGTTCCTCCTCGGCCTTCTGGGTGCCAAAGCCCCGGTACTGCAGCTTGCCGCCGCAGGCCGGGCAAAGGGTGGGCGGCGGCTCCTGCTGGGAGCCGCAGTAGTGGCACAGCACCTTATGCGCTGATTTATGGTACACCATAGGCACGCTGCACTTGGGACACTTGAGCACCTCGCGACAGTCCTCGCACTGGGCAATGGTCTGGTAGCCCCGGCGGTTGAGCAGAAGGATCGTCTGCTTTTCCGCGTCCAGATTGCGGCGGATGGCATCTTCCAGCGCAAGGCTGATCTCGCGGGGATTGCCCGCAGCCAGTTCTGCCCGCATATCCACGATCTGCACACTGGGCAGCGGGTTGCCGCCGTAGCGCTTGGTCAGACGCACCAGCTGGGTGCGGCCATTCTGCGCAGCGTAAAAGCTCTCGGTGCTGGGGGTGGCGCTGGCCAGAAGCAGCAGTGCACCGTTTTCGGCGGCGCGCTGCCGGGCAACCTCGTGGGCAGAGTAGCGCGGCGCGGATTCCGACCGGTAGGTGTGCTCCTGCTCCTCATCAATGATGATAAGGCCGATGTTTTCCAGCGGCGAAAACACTGCGCTGCGGGTACCAACCACGATATCTGCACCGCCATCCTGGATCATCTGCCATTGCAGCAGGCGTTCGGTGTGGTTGAGTGCGGAGTGCTGCACCGCCACCCGGCGGCCGAACTGCCCCTTGAGCCGTAGGATCATCTGCGGGGTCAGGCTGATCTCCGGCACCAGCACCAGCGCCTTGCGGCCAAGCTCCAGACAGCGGGAAATCAGCTTTAAAAACACCAGCGTCTTGCCGCTGCCGGTCACACCATACAGCAGCGCCGAATGGGGTGCGGTATCTTCTAACTTGGGCAGCAACGTATCGTAAGCGGCCTGTTGCTGCTCCGTGAGGGCGATAGGGTCGTTGCGCAGCGGAATGGAGGCGTACAGGTCGATGGACTTATTCACCTTGCTGCATTCCAGCACGCCCTTGGTGCACAGGTTATCCAGCACCGCGCGGCTGATGCCTTTGTCCTCCAACTCGTTCAGGGTGCGAGGGCCGCCGCTCAGCAATGCCACCGCTGCCAGCTGCTTTGCCGTAGGTTTTGGCTTTTGCGGCAGTGTGCCCACCAGCTTGTAGGCGTTTTCGGTGTGACGGGTAAGCTGCTTTTGCAGCACCGGGGTCACACCGTCTGCCGCCACGGCTGGCTTATACTGCGCACCATACGGAATGACCGCCTTGACGGCCTCGTAATAGGTGCAGAAGGTGCGCTCCTTTAAAAAATGCACCAGCCGCAACAACTCCGGTGTCAGACAGGCCGAGGCCGGGGCTACATCGAACAGATATTTCAGCTTGGAGTGCTCCGGCTCGGCATCGCAGGCCAGCACCACGCCCATGCGGGCGCGGCTGCCCTTGCCAAAGGGCACCAGCACCATGCTGCCCAGACGCACCGCATTCTGGTGCTCCGGCAGAACAGCGTAGGTGTACAGCTTATCAAAATGGAAGGTCGCATTGCTGACGGCAACGCCTACCGTTTTGGGCATTCGTCCAACTCCTTCAACGCTTGATTTTTCAGCCTTGCAGCCCGGCACGCTGACAGATGACCTGATACAGCTCTGCGGCGCAGGGCTCGATCTGGTTGTTGACCAGCTTTACGGTAAACTTATCCTGCTCAGCCAGCTCCTGCCGGGCGGTGGCAAGACGTTCCTGAATGCTTTCCTCAGTCTCGGTGCCGCGACCGCGCAAACGGTGCTCCAACTCCTCCACAGAGGGCGGCAGCAGAAACACGGTGGTAGCGCCCGGGAACATCCGGCGGATATTGGCAGCGCCGTGCACATCGATGACCAGCACGACCACCTTGCCGGCTTCCAAACGCTTCTCCACCTCAGACTTCAGGGTGCCGTAGTAGTTGCCGTTATAGAAGTTGTGCTCCACCACCTGATCGTTTTCCAGCAGCTGCTGGAACTGCTCCCGGGTGCGGTAGTAGTAGTCCACGCCCTCCTGCTCGCCGGGGCGCGGGGTGCGGGTGGTGGCAGAGACGGTCTTTTCGATCTCGGGGTGTGCCTCGCGCAGTGCCTTGACCACGCTGTCCTTGCCGGTACCGGCTGCGCCGGAAACTACAAACAGAAATTTATCATTCGCCATGAGATGCTTCTTCCTCCATTGATGCTCTGCCCTCCTGCCCGGCGGCGCGGCTTGCCACCGTTTCGGGCTGAAGGGCGGACAGCACGACATGATCGGAGTCCATGATGAGCACAGCCCGGGTGCTGCGGCCGTAAGAGGCATCGATCAGCATCCCGCGCTCGCGTGCTTCCTTCACCAGACGCTTGACCGGTGCAGAGTCCGGGCTGACGACTGCCACCACGCGCCCCGCACTGACCATGTTGCCAAAGCCGATGTTGATGAGTTTCATAGGCTCCTCCACAACATATTATTCCAGATTCTGGATCTGCTCGCGGATCTTTTCGATCTCCGCTTTCATATCCACCACGATGCGTGTGATATCCAGATCCTGACACTTGGAGCCAATGGTGTTGGTCTCGCGGTTCAGCTCCTGCGTCAGGAAATCCAGCTTGCGGCCCACGGGCTCGTCCAGCTGCAGGATATCGCGGTACTGCGCAATGTGGCTGCGCAGACGGACAGTCTCCTCATCCACGGCGGTCTTATCGCCAAAGATGGCGGCCTCGGTCAGCACACGGGCATCATCGATGTCCCGATCCTGCAGGATGACCTTGAGTTTTTCGTACAGGCGGTTGGTGTAGTTCTCTACCCGGCCTGCACTCAAAGCTTCCACCTTGCCGACGCACTGTTCCAGAAACGCAAGGCGGCTTTCCACGTCTGCCTTCATCTTGGCACCCTCGGCGGCGCGCATCTCCACAAAGCGATCCAGCGCCTGCGCGGTGACGGCAGACACATCCTGCCACAGCTGCTCCTCGTCCACATCGGCGTGGCGGGTGGTCAGCACATCCGGGAAACGGGTCAGAACGGCGGTGGACACATCATTTTTGACCCCCAGCTGCTCAGACAAGGCCCGCATCGCCTGCTGATAGCTGCGGGCAAGCTCCATATTGACTGCGACCACGGTATCCGCTGCGTCCACGTTCTGCACGGTCATGCTAAGCTCCACCTTGCCGCGGGAGATCCGCTGGTTGAGCTGCTTTTTCAGGCGGCTGTCCAGAGAACTGCAGGTGCGCGGGATGCGGGAGGAATACTCGAAATAGCGGGAGTTCACGCTGCGCAGCTCCACAGTGATCTCACGGCCATTGAGCACGGCAGTCCCCCTGCCGAAACCGGTCATGCTTAAGATCATACTAGCTCCTATTCTTTTGCGGTTTAACTTCGTTTTTTCTGTATAGGTATCCGCTTTGGGCACACAAGCCCATGTTACGATACATATAGCATCATTTTACTATTCTTTTCTGAAAAATTCAAGGTGCAGACTGCATCCGCGCAAAAAACACGATTTCCATTTTTTACTGCTATGCATCCGTCCGCAGTCAAAACAACATGGCTGCGGCAGTTACCGCTTTTTAGAAGCTTTTTTCCCCCCCTGAAAAATTATAACCCCGCGTTTTCACGCAGGGTCATAACATCAGTTCGTCTTATAAACGCAGGTCACGCTGGTTTGCAGGATATCTGCGTTGAGCAGCGTGCGCTCCACCCAATGGATGTTGTCGGCAATGGTATCCAGAGAGACCTCGTATTCCTTGGCAATGCTTTCCATCGTGCGGTATTCGTAGCGATAGATCAAGGTCAGAATAAGCTTGTCCATCATGGAGATCTTGGTAAAGCGGGTCTTACGTTTGTGCTCCTGACGGTAAGCCTCCTGCAGAGCCTTGAGCATCCGGTCAAATTCCAGTTTTGAAATGCCAAAATACCGTTGATAGTCCTGCTCCTGAAACTCAGCAATGCGCTGTTCCGGGATGCTTCGCATAGCATTTTCCTCCACATCATTTATTGTATTGCCGGGATCATTTCTTTCATTATAAAATGTATTGGGCAGCAAGTCAATGTATATGCAGAAGTTTTTCCGGCATTGCCCGGCGCAGCCTGTTTTGTGCCTTTGCCGGATATACAAAAAGGGCTGCCGCACAGCTTTTTGTGCAGCAGCCCTGAAAGAAGCTTATTTATCAGACAGGATGGGACTGGTTGGTGTAATCCACATGGTCACCGTCCACGCCCTGCTTTTTAGCATTGCGCTTATCGAAGAACTTGGGTGCGACCTGCGGGAACATGGCGTAGGTCAGCACGTCTTCTTCCTGCGTTGCCCACTTGGCAGCTTCGGCCTTCAGCTTGTCCATTTCGGGAGCCAGTGTATCGGCAAAGCGGCAGGTGATGGGCTGCTCGTCACCAAGGATCTTCTTGGTGAACTCGGGCTTGATGGGAGCGGGAGTCTTGCCGTAGTCGCCGTGGACCAGACCCTTGAACTCCTTGGTAACCATCTTGTAGCGCTCGCCCATGATGACGTTGAACACAGCCTGCGTGCCAACGATCTGGCTGGTGGGGGTGACAAGCGGCGGATAGCCTGCATCCTCACGGACGCGGGGAATCTCGGCCAGCACTTCGTCCAGCTTATCCTCCTTGCCGGCATCCTTCAGCTGCTTGAGCATATTGGAGAACATACCGCCCGGCACCTGATACAGCAGAGTGTTGGCGTCCACGCCAAGGCTCTTGGGGCTGATCTGACCGTTGGCGATGTACTTCTCGCGCAGCTTTGCAAAATAAGCGCGCACGACATTCAGCTGCTTCAGATCCAGACCGGTGTCGTAGTCGGTGCCCTGCAGGGCAGCCACCAGACTCTCAGTGGGCATATGGCTGGTGCCAAGGCTCAGGGGGCTCATAGCGGTATCGACGATGTCGGCACCTGCTTCGATGCCCTTGAGGATGGACATGGAAGCCAGACCTGCAGTGTAGTGGCTGTGGATATCCACAGGGATGCTGACGGTCTCCTTCAGCTTCCTGACCAGATCATAGCAGGTATAGGGGGTAAGCAGACCTGCCATATCCTTGATGCAGATAGAGTTTGCACCCATCTCCTCCAGAGTCTTGGCGTAGGATGCAAAGTACTCGTTGTTGTGCACGGGGCTCAGGGTGTAGCTGATGCAGCCCTGCACATGAGCGCCCTCCTTGTTGGCAGACTTGATTGCGGTCTGCAGGTTGCGGGGGTCGTTCAGAGCGTCGAAAATGCGGATGACGTCGATGCCGTTGGCAACGGACTTCTGTACAAAGTACTCCACAGCGTCATCTGCGTAGGGACGGTAGCCCAGCATATTCTGGCCGCGGAACAGCATCTGCAGCTTCTGGTGCGGCAGCTCCTTGCGCAGGATGCGCAGGCGCTCCCAAGGATCCTCGTCCAGGAAGCGGATGCAGCTGTCGAACGTAGCGCCGCCCCAGCACTCCACAGAGAAGTAGTTGATCTTGTCCATTTCGGGCAGGATGGGGCGCATCTCGTCCATGGTCATACGGGTGGCCAGCAAAGACTGGTGCGCATCACGCAGGACGACCTCGGTCACCTTGATCGGCTTTTTTGCCATGGTTGTCACCTCTTCCTTAGTTCATGGAAACCAGAACGTCACCGGAGTTGACGGTATCGCCCTTGTTCACGTTGATGGAAGCCACGGTGCCATCCTGCGGAGCAACGATCTCGTTCTCCATCTTCATGGCCTCGAGGATGACCAGCACGTCGCCGGCCTTGACAGAAGCACCGGCAGCGACCTTGACATCCAGAATGTTGCCGGGCATGGGAGCCTTGACGGCAACTGCACCGGCTGCACCGGCGGCTGCCTTAGGAGCAGCTGCGGGAGCGGGAGCGGCCTTGGGTGCGGCGGGTGCTGCGGGAGCAGCGGCAACAGGAGCAGCGCCTGCGGCAGTTTCCTCAACGGAAACGCTGTAAGCAACACCATTGACAGTAATATTGTAGTACTTCATGGAAGGATCCTCCAATTCAAAATCGAACTCAATTAACTTACATTCGGACGCTTACAGAGCCATATTGCCATGCTTCTTGGGCAGGCGGGCGGCACGCTTGGTGCTCAGCAGCTCCAGTGCAGCCACAACGCTGGCACGCACATTGGCGGCATCGCAGCTCATATCGGCAGCACCCGCAGGCCACTGCGCTGGCAGCGCTGCACACCTCAGCGGTGTAGGCAGCAGCCTTGGCCTTGGTGGCGGCAATGATGTTGTCGGAAGCATCGATCTCGTCCTTGTACAGCACGCTGACAGCGGCGCTGGGCTCCAGTGCGCTGACGGTGCAGCCGGTCACAGCGATGCGCAGGTCAGCAGCAGCCAGAGCGGTGTACACAGGACCCACAGCCTTGCCGGCCAGCACAGCCACCTTTGCGGTGGTAGCATCGGCATAGGTCGCAGCCAGACGGGCCGCCTCGCGGATGCCGCCGGCCACGTCATCGGTAACGCTGGGCACAAAGCCCTCGGTGTCCACGATGGTGACCACAGGCACGCTGAAAGCATCGCACAGGCGCACAAAGCGGGAAGCCTTGGCTACGCAGTTGTGGCACAGCTGCTTGCCGGTTGCCACAACGCCCACGGCGTTGCCGCCGATGGTTGCAAATGCAGTGTAGACAGACTTACCAAAGCCTGCGTACAGCTCCACAGCGCTGTCCTTATCGATCACAGCGGCAGCAGCCTTTGCGGGATCGGCACCGGCAGCCAGAACAGCGGTGGGCTGCTCGAACTCGAAGATCGCCGGGCCGGTCAGGTTGTTGGCGGGCAGCAGACCCACGATGTGAGCGGCCTTTTCAGCAGCCTCTGCGGCATCGGCAGCCACGATGGAAGCCACACCTGCCTTGGCGGCAGCGGCGGCGCTGCCTGCATCGGCGACCTT
>OBZC01001333.1_pt1 | contig 16911 bp, 12 predicted proteins | sample 1538231 | NCBI WGS metagenome assembly OBZC01 (sample SAMEA2580225, study PRJEB22360) | human gut metagenome | biome: human gut; feature: human-associated habitat; material: faeces | place: Denmark | collected 2008/2010 | reverse complement strand
AAATTTATTAATGCAGTTAAGAAATGATACAAAGTTTGATACTGCTAATAGTAAAAATGGATTATTGATAATAGCGTATGGATTGTTTATTAAAATTGCGATTGCAGATAATATTTCTTATATTATCGATCCGATTTTCGATTTTCCAGAAGCGTATTCTGGAATGGTAATTCTTTTTGCAACTATATTGTTCGCTGTTCAAATATATTGCGATTTTAATGGGTATACACAGATTGCAATCGGATCTGCACTGATTTTAGGATTTAAGTTGAATCAGAATTTTAATGCTCCATATATGGGAAAGTCAGTAAAGGATTTTTGGAGAAGATGGCATATTTCATTAACATCATGGTTTAGAGATTATTTGTATATTCCATTAGGCGGAAGTAAAAAAGGAAAAGTTAAAAAGCAAATAAATACAATGATTGTATTTTTGTTTTCTGGACTTTGGCATGGTGCGTCATGGCATTATGTTGCATGGGGCGGATTTAATGGAGCGTTTAGTGTTCTGGAAGATGTTTTAAAACCTATAAAGACAAAAATAGAAAAATATTTATCAATTAATACAAATGCATTTATGTATAAAGTATTTCAACGTGTAATAACTTTTATTTTAATAGATTTTACATGGCTCTTTTTTAGAGCATCAAATGTAAAAAGTGCATTGTATATGTTAAAAAAAATAGTCATTGATTTCAAGCTTGAGTGGTTTATAAACTTTGAGTTTGTATCAATTTTTGACAATGCATATAGTGTATTAATAGTTTTTGTACCTATCCTAATAATGATAATTATAGATGTTTTGAAATATTACGGAAAGGATATTAAAGTGGAAATATTAAGTCAACAAATTGTATTTCGTTGGATGATTTATATTATAATCATGTTGGCAATATTATATTGGGGACATTATGGTGCAGAGTATGAACAAACGCAATTTATTTACTTTCAATTTTAAAAAAAATAGTATTTTTATTTTTAAATTTTTTATAGCAATGTGTCTATTGCTTTTTTATATTTTTAATATGTTGCCACAATATGAAAATGGATATTGTGCATCTTTAATAGATAAAGTGAATAGGCTAAAATCTATAAATGAACCTAAAATTGTTTTATTAGGAAATTCAAACTTAGCATTTGGTATAGACTCAAAAATGTTAGAGGAAAGTATGAATATGCCAGTTGTTAACATGGGGCTTCACGGTGGTGATGGAAATGCATTTCATGAAGAAATGGCAAAAATAAATGTTGTTTCAGGCGATATATATGTTTTATGTCATAGTGAATATGCTGATGATAACATTATACCTGAACCAATGACAGCTTGGTCTTCTATAGAAAATCACTTGAGTTTATGGAAAATATTGAGAGTTGATGACATTACAACAATGGGAAAAGCATTTCCTATATATTTAAAAAAATGTTTAGGTTTATATTCGTCAGGAACAGGTAATTTAGATTTAGGAGGATGTTATTCAAGAAGTGCGTTTAATGAATATGGTGATGTGGCATTAGAACGAGAGGGAAGTGAATATACATTTGAACAAAAAGTTGAACCATCTAAAATAAATGATACTAGTATAGATCGAATAAATCAATTGAATACATATCTTTTAGAAAGAGGAGCTACATTAGTTATTGCGGGTTACCCAATTGGAAATGGGAAATTGACAGCTGATGCAGATGAATTCATTAATTTTCAGGAAGAACTGGAAAAAAGATTGGATTGTCCTATTATAAGTAATTATGTAGACTATATGTTTGATTATAGTTACTTTTATAACACAAATTTACACCTAAATTCTGAAGGAGCAAAATTAAGAACAATGCAATTGATAAAAGATTTGAAGCATTGGCAAGAGAAAAAATCTGATGTATGTATGGGCGAAGATATATATGCTGACATAATTGCAGATGTTAATTTATCACATATTGAGGACATTTATGAATATTTAGATGCGTTGGAAAAGGCAAAAGATAGATATACAATTTTAATTGCTTCAAGTGGTGATAGTTCTCTTGGTATGAATGACGAGATAATGTGTAGACTGAAAAATTTAGGATTGATTTCTAAATGGGATAATGTATATGGGTGTAGTTATATTGCTGTTATTGAAAATGGTAATGTATCTTATGAAAATCTTAGTAGTGAAAAAATAGTTGTTGCAGATCATATTGATAATGATAATATGAGATATTTCATTAAGAGTGTTGGCAGGGAAAAAAGCGATCAAAGCTCAATAAAATTAAATGGACAACAATATTGTCAAAATGCACACGGATTAAATTTTGTGATTTATAGTAATGAAACACATCGTATATTAGATACAGTTGCTTTTGATACAGGAAGTTCAAATTTAACATTTAAAAGGTAATCTAAGGTTAGATTGAGAAGAAATTACATTATTTTAACAAAAGTAAGTATGAATTTAAGATATTTTGATAATTTAATGAATCAGAAAGAACACACTCAATACGGATAAGCAAAAGGTCATACTTGTTATACAACTGTTTTCTAAGTAAAACTTATATAAGAGAGCATGAAAACGTTACATCGAACAGTTTACAAAAGGCTTGATATGAGCAGGTGGAATAAAAATATAATAATTTTTTAATGCTATGACTTTGACATATTAGGTGTGCAAGTATAATGTGCATACACGTGCTTATGGATATTAAAAATTGAAAGTCAGTATTTACAGATGGATTCTATAACTTGCTGCAAAAGTCACGGAAGTAGTTGAACTGATAACAATAAAGTTTTTTGTGAACATGCAGATTAGTGAAAGCCTTTAACTTTAAAATCCATGTTATACCGCTCTTTGCAAAGAGAAAAAGAGACAGTAGTATTAATTGCTACAGAGCAAAGAATTATTATAGAAATAGAGATTGCAGTTTTGACAAGTGCATAGTCTAAAATATAAGTGTAAGGGCTTAAAATCAGTATAGTATGTGTTTGAAAGAGGATGACAACATATATATGTGAGTTAAGATAATTTATTAAAACTCCATTTATTGGACTATATAGTGCACTAATATCTTTACTTAGGTTTTTACATGGATTAAAATAAAAGTAACTCGTAAACAAAGCTTTATATACATTGCTCTAGTTGAAGCATGAACGATGAAAGGAGGATATGTCGCGACGACATGTTTAAATATATGAGAGAAGAAGAAGTAGATTTAATAGGTTTATTACATTATATTTTAAAAAAATGGCGCATAGTTGTGATAGCTATGATTGTGTTTGGTGTGGTAGCTGATTTGTATTATGTAAAAAAGAGCAGTGATGCTGTTACTGTTGAATCACAGACAGAAGAAGATAGTATAGAGATATTGATTAAGAATGCAAAAGAAAATCTGACAGAAGATGCAATACAGCAGGTTGATCGTGTATATACAATGTATGCATATAATGAAGATTCTTATCAGGAAAATGCGGAGTATTTAGACAGTTCGCTATTGATGCAGCTGAATCCGGAAGAAATCCCGACAGTTTTGTTGAGTTATCAGATCAGCAGGAATATCTCAGAAGAAGAAATCAGAAATATTATGACAATGTATGAGAGTACACTGTTGGATGAATCATCATGTGCAGACATTGTGGATGTAATTGGAAAGAAGTATAAGAATACAGCAGTAAAAGAATTGATTTCAATTACAGATAATGTTAACAACAATAGTGTGATTTTGCAGAATGTAGAGTCTGGAGTTTTGAATATCAGAATTTATGCATTGGAAGAGAAACAATGTGAAAAAATTGCAGATGTGATTAAGAAGCGTATGCAGGCATATACAGAACAATTACAGCAGGTGTTTGGTGAATTTTCTGTACAGAATATTTCAGAACAGTATTATTTATCGAGTGATAGTACAGTGAGTACACAGAAAATGAATGTTGTTTCTGCGATGAATAGTGCTTATTCTTATATGAACAATGTGACAAATGTATTTACAGAAGATCAGCTTACATATTTTAATCTGTTGACAAAACCATTGGATGAATCCATGAATCAGGAGGAAAGGGATACAGCAGAGCAGAATGTGGCTGATACTGCAGTGAAGATGAATTATTTCAGTACAAAGTATGTTTTGGTTGGTGTTATTGCAGGTGCATTTCTTGTAGCACTTTGGTATGCGTGTGTTTATATTATTTCACAGACAGTGAAGGATACTGACGATTTGAAGTTAGTGACGGGTATTCCGGTATTTGGCGCGGTATTAGGTACTAGAAAGCCGGACAAGCGCAGCAAACTGGACAAATGGATTGATTCTCTTTTTACCAGAGAAAAGAAGAAGGAAGAAGAGATTGTTTTATTAGAACGTGTTTGTCATGAGATTGAATTACAGGCAAAGAAGAAGGAAGTAAAGAATATACTTCTTACAAGTTCTACAGGTTCAGAAGATATAGTACTGATTATGGATAAGGTGCAGCAGAAGTTAACAGAGCTTGGAGTAGCTGTTGTGAAGTCGGATTCAATTGCTTCAGATAGTATAGAGGCTCTTGAGCAGTTACAGAAGGCAGATGGAGTTGTTTTTGTGGAACAGTTAATGAAGTCTTCCAGAGAGGATATCAGAAAAGAAACAGAGCTTTGCAGCCGGTATCAGGTAGAAATGCTCGGCAATGTGGCGGTTGGAGAAGAATAGCATACTAATAATTGATGTAAGACTTCCGATAATAAGGAAGTCTTATATTGTAATAAGTAATTTTTGTGGTTTACAGATATAGTTGACTCTTTTGGGGAGAAAAAATATATGGAGACATTGATTGATTTCTTGGAGAAATATCAGGTTGGAACATGGCTTATATCCGTTTCATTGTTTTTATATTTGATCGTAAATTTGGCATCAGATGGAGAAGTGATAAAAAACTTGATAAATCAGATATTGCATGTTGGAAATACTGTGTATCATTTTTATCTTAAGATCAGAAAGAAGAAGTATGAAGAAGTACTTTCGTCAGAAGATTTTCTTATATTTGAAAAGAAATGTATGTTTTTAATTTATAAGCCTCTCATTAATAGACTGAGAGCGTCTCATTTCAAAATTGAATTGGTACATTTAGACTGGTTAAGAGAAGAAAATGGAAGTTGTCCCGAATATGAAGCAATTGCAATAGCAAGTTTTCCAGGACAAAAATTTCCATTTGATGATATGTTTCCAGAAGAACTCTTACAATTAAAAAAACCTGAAAATGAAAAAGTAAGACTAAATATATCACAGAGGTATGCGGTAAATTTATGGGAGAAATTGAGTGGACGAGAACATGAGCGAATCAGAAGATATCGCCGTTGGATGTCAATTGCGATAAAACATCCAAACAGAATAGGTTATATGTTGGATCAGATGGAATTTAATGCAGATGGCTCTTGTTTGAAGAATGTAACAACACACTGTGAGTATTATTTATCTAATATATTGGAAAGTCATATTTTAGAATATGAGATATACTGTTTTTATCAGAGGTGCAAATATTGGCCAAATTACAGAATAAAGAAATGGAAAAGAAAGATACTAACAGAAAGAATAAATGATATATTTAGGGAAAGCCTTATGAAGGAACTGCCAATCAGAAAGACGATACATAGTTTGTTTAAAGAGAAGGAGGAGGAAGTATTAAGAAGTGGAGAACATAGGAATTCTCTTTTAGGAGTGCAGATAATGGTTTTATTAAAAAACCGTTCGAATAGTTATGATGTTGTTACAATTAGGAGATCTATGGACGTTGTGGCAAAACCAGGATTTATTCAGTATATTCCATCAGGAGGATTTGAGGCAGCAAATGATAAGAATGATATAGATACGCAGCGTTCAAATTATTCTATACACAAAATTTTATTTAGAGAGCTTGCAGAAGAGTGTTTTGGAATGAGAGAAAACATTGATTGGGAGAGGATGTCTCCTGAAAATGTGTATTATCAGGAGTGTATTAAACAATTACAGATAATGCTTACCAATAATGAAGCTGAGATGGAATATGTTGGCACAACAATGAATCTTGTTGGCTTGAGACAGGAATTAAGCTTTATACTGAAGATAGATTGTGAGGCATTTGCAGAAAAATTAGTTTGTAATTATGAAAGTGCAAGTACTTTGAATTTGATTGACATAAGAAAATTAGAAAAGCAGGATTATTGGGTAGATAATACATTTAATGATATTAAAATGTTGAATTGTACAAGTGCAGGACTATTGATGCTGGCACGTAAAAATCATTTGTATCAGGAAGCATTAGTGGGAAGCCAGATAGGATAGTGCAAGAATAAATAAAGCGAAATATGGTATGAAATAAATAAAATTTTATACAAATTTATCCGATATATAGAATAAAATAAAGAGAGGAAAAGGCAAGGGACAGTGTATGGATTTCGTTAGAATGTACTACAACAGCGTAGAAGTAATGCCAAAGATATTGATAAGTCATTTTTTACGGTATATGGGCTTTTATATAGAAGAAATTACGGATGGGACAGAACCAAGCAGTAAAGAATCCTCTCTTGATGTTTATATCGTAAGCGAAGAAGATGTAAAACAAAATCAGGGTGGCATTAGAATTAATGATATAGAAAAATCAATTATTATCTGGATTAAAGATGATCCTGCTAAGATAGAAAATAATGATCAATTTGTGATATATCAGCCTCGTCAAAATAAGGAAAGGCAGTTTTTGAATGATTTTTTAGATAAATATATAGAAATTTTTCAAAAACAAAAGTCAGAAAAGCCAAGATTGCTGGGAAGTGTGCATGATATGCAGGGAACATTGAAGACCATTATGAATCTGTATCTATCCTGTGAAATCCTTCAGTGCAGCATATACACAAGATGTTTTTATGAGCAGGATGGATTATATGGGAGAGCATTCAGCAATTATACTTCTTTTATAGATGGAGTGCAAAAAAAGACAGGCGAAGATTGGAAAAGTGATCTGATAAAGTATGTGTCAACTTATGCAGAATATGAGCTGGATATTATTTGTAAAAAGAATTTCAGACAGCTGCATTATCCTGTGAAGGAACTGGCACATCAAAGTTATAAACTCGTAGAGAAATATCGGGAGAATGAACAGATCTTGATTTTGCAGGCCGACATAGATCTGGAGCTAGATGATTTCTGGTCAGAGGCAGGAAATGAATTTGCAGATGCTTATCTGGTAGAATGCGCGTATGCCCACTATAAGAGAGGAAGGATTATTAGAAAATATACAAATCGATATGATTTGGCAATTAATTATGAAAAATGGGCAATCAGATATAAGAAGAATTATTTTAGTGCATGGTATCAGATAGCAGTCTGCTATGAGAGTCAGGGAAATTATGAGGAGGCTGTGAAAGCATTTGAGCAGATATGCCTGATTTTGGACAAAAAATTCAAAGACCATTTATTGTCGCCGATTGAAATAGAGTATTTATACAAAGCAGTAGTGGGGGTGGCAAGAATAGAGCAGGATGGATTAGGTAATATTTACAGGGCAGAGGCATATAGAAATCTTGCAAAGGAGGTTATAAAAGAAGTAAAGAATACGAATTATCTGAAGCAGGTATGGCCTGATGCTGATAGAATCAAGATAGATGGAAAAGATATTGCAGCAATCATTGAAGATACCATGAGAAGAAATCTGGAAGAGCAATGTGGAGATACTGAGAGTGCGGAGGAGATAGATTATGAAAAAGTACAATTTGGATACGAGCAACCGTATTAAATATGAAGATTTAAATGATATTGAACAATCAGTATTCGAAGACGTTTACAGGGAAGCAGATAAAACCTTATATAAGATTGTTGAGGATGAGCAAAAGTATAAAACAAAGGATGATAAAGATCAGCACAGCTTGAAGGTTATTTCATTTTTGGGAGAACGAGGCAGAGGAAAAACCTCTGCCATGCTGTCTTTTTTATCTTATTTGAATGCATTGCAGACAAGGTGTCCATGGAGTAAGTTTTTTAAAACAGAAAATCCAAATCTGACAGGAATCAGATTTGTTACGCTGCCTTATATTGATGCCGCAATGCTGGCAGAGAACGAAAATATTGTGGATGTGATTCTCGCAGAGATGTGGGACAAGTTTGAAAAAGCAATAAGAAAGAATCTGTATGATGTACATGATGGAAGCTGTGTGGAACATCAGGAACAAAAGATAAAAAAAGCCTTTATTGACGTACGAAAAGCATATCTTGAGATGAAAGAAAGAGAAAAAGATTCTGTAAAGGATGGAGAGAAGGATATTCCGATACCGGGAGCATTGCATGAGCTGGCAACCAGTGTGAATTTAAGATGTGAATTACAGTCACTGACGAAATTGTATTTGAGTTATTTTGGAGCAGATGAGACACGAAGTGTAAAAGAAACCTACCTTGTAATTCCTATTGATGATGTCGATATGAGCAGTGAGAAAGCATATAGCGTGTTGGAACAGATCAGACGATTCTGGAGAATCGAGCATGTAATTGTGTTGGTAACGGCAGATATAGATCGTCTGCAGAGAGCATGCGAGTCACACTATCAGAATATATACTTGGATGAGGCGGACAGAGAACATTTTGTAAATGAGTATTTAGAAAAGGTTCTCCCATATAATATGCGTGTCTATATGCCGGAATTATCTGAAAAGCAGGGTGAGATTATAGTTGAGACCAGAGCAAAAGAATTACTGGAATTAAAAAGCACGAATGAAAAAGATATGATTATGGAGTATATGGCAAAAGAGTGTGGAATCTATTTTGATGGAAATAGAAGACGGAGACATTTTTTACAGAATCACTCTATGCGCAGCCTGGTCAATTACTTTGAACAGTTGATCAGGATTAGTGATATGAAGAATTATGAACTTTCGTGGTTGAAAATCGACTTGAAAGAGAGATTGGCAGAACGGATTACCAGCATGAGACACAGGCGTTTCTTTATGAGTCTGCTGCAGAAAGACTATGAGGATTTGAATACAGCATGCCTTAATTATATGATACCGTATATTGTTGAAAGAGGTGGGGAACAGCCAATTTATGATGAAAGTATAGGTCAGGTACTTTATTTATGCTATCAGATGACAAAGGTAGATATGGATAGTGATAACCTTGTAAATTGCGTTATTATGCTCTATTCAATAGCATTAAAAGAGGCAGATGAGGAATTGAAAAAGAGATTGATCGGCAACAGCTTATTAGGACAGTGGGAATATGGAGCGTTTAGCAGAGGACTTATTGGACAAAAACGGGAAGTGCAGATGCTTTCTGAAAAAATGAAGCTGGAACTGGATGTTACAGGGCTTATTGATAATACAAAATCAGATGCGGATAATATAGAGGCAGTATTAAGGGCAAATTGGAGTCGGGTGATAGCATGGTTATATGCTGGATTATTTATTACTATGGATCATGCAGCTAAAATATACAAACGAGGAATAATTCAAAAAAATGTGGAAAATAATGATGGCGAAAAGAGAGATATTTTTTTGCTTGCTCCGGCACAATATGCTGTGAAAAATTATTTTAAGTCCATTTATCCGGATGAACAGGATTGTGAAAAAAATATTGAACAGCGATTGAGAGATGTAATCGCTATGATGGGAGAGACAATAGATCAGTATATACAAGCTGGGCAAGAAGGGTTAGAAGAACAACAGATAAAACAGATAAGTGAAAAATTATATCAGCCTGAGAGAAAAAAGAATATACGAGAAAAAATGAGTTAAGCGTGGAATTGCTCTATAATATAGGACAGACAATAGAGAATAGCTTTGTCATATATGAAAGCGGAAAAGGACAGATAAGGTTTTTGGAACGTACATATTTGATTATTCAAAATCAGTTGGACAGAGCAGAGAAGTATTATAAAAAATTAGGAGTAGATTATAATGTTAGGCAGCAATTTAAAAAATCTATGCAAAGCAGGCTACTGTTTGGTGAAATTCCAATGACAATGGAAGAGAGGGACGAATTTGACGCTCGTATCGGTAAATTGCTGAATGAAATACAGGGAACAACAATTATACCACCGAGAGAATAGGGCAGAGGACAGATTCTGATGGATAATATTAGGAATGCATTAAAAATCTTATTTCGGTATATATCTTCCGTAGAAGTAATAAAAAGTGACACTACATATAATCACGTTGCTGAGGGAACCTTTACGAATCTGGCCAATGTATATATGCCACAGTATTCGAATAATGAAATAAGCAATTTAGTGGAATATCTCGGAACGGAACTGGAATGGCATAATAATAAGATACGAGGCAGATTGATCGAAGAAAAAAAGTGTTCGGTGAATGTGTTTGACATCGTATTAATGTTTGCGGATAGCGTGTTAAAAGAAGAACATGGAATGCCGGTATGCCAGTATCATCAATTACTCCGCTGGAGAGATACCGTGGTTATACTGGGAGAGGATTTGTTTATTACGGCATATCTGGCACAGAAAGATTTGTTGTATCCAATACGGGAGAGAAGATTTTTCTGGCCTCCGGTCATTGGGCATGATAACAGGGATTTAAATCGCATGATGTCAAAAGGAGTGGCGGAGAATCATTTCCATTTGAAAGGTTCAGCACCGTTATTTCATCTATCATGGTTGAGTCTTATGAATGATGCTCGAAATCCGCAGTTTAAAAGAGCATTAGATGAATATGATGCGAGACGTCTTCAGATGAAGGTGAATTATCGTGTGAAATATGCGGAAGAATCGTTATATGTTACCTATTTGCAGGCTTTATTGATTCGTCTGTATTTATTTACATATCTCACGGATGAAACAGTGTCAATGGGAGACGAATATGTTGAATATAAGTATATAAAACCATATATATCGGATGAAGCAGAATGCAATACGATCAGAGAAGATGAGGGTGTCAGGTTATCGGATTATGAGGATTATTTAAAACCTGAAATTTATTCTAAATTGCAAAAAATGATATTTCGAAAAGAAGTGGAGTATTTATTACAGGATACGCAGGAGTTACAGTTCAGAACAGGTGACATTCAGAAGTGTATTGTATTATTGAAGCAGAAATATTCTACAGGAAAACTGGATTATGCAATATGGAATAACACTTTGGCAAATAGCGGAGAAATGCATTTGAATGAAAATCTGAGTGGAGAAAGATGGTTGCTCTATTCTATGTTTCAGAAGATTTATTTATCTGGAAAGACTTTTTGCAAGGAATTTAACTGGTTTTATGCTTATTTACTGATAAAGGAAAATATTCGTTCAGAAATGATTCAGGCAAATAATAATGTGGGGTTTCATAATTTCCTTTTATATCAAAACCGAAAAGAAATGTTTGTAGAGGGAACACCATTTGAAAAGGTGTATTTGAAGATGGCGGTGCGTGATACGATATATAATCAGCATATAAAAAAATTGGAGGCACGTATAACACCGAAGGATACATCAGAACAAATCAGAAAATCTATTCAGAAGAACGATGCAGCAATTTTAGAGGGAGAGAAAGATAAAGAGGGATTACGAAAGAAATATTTTTATGTCTGTCATTTTATCAAAGGTGAAGATGTTGATTTGACAAAGGGGATTGATAGTGAAAAGTTCAATTGCAGACATTATCGCAAGAGAAAAGCAGTGGAAAGGCAGAGTTACGCCTTATATGAATTTAGAAGCAAGGGAGACTGCTTTGCAGAGCGAATTCGCGGAATTGATGCAAGTTCGGAGGAGATAGGCTGTCGACCGGAGGTTTTTGCACAGGCCTTTCGATTTTTGAAGAATCAGGCTGTCAGAGTAATAGAGTATCCCAAGGAAACAGTGAAGGTATTGCCTGATCTTTATATGACGTATCATGTAGGAGAAGATTTCCTGGATATTTTAGATGGATTACGTGCAATTGATGAGACACTTTCTTTTTTTAATATGAGATGTGGGGACAGATTGGGACATGCATTAGCACTTGGGGTGGATGTTGAGGAATGGTATGCATCCAAGTCTGGGTATATTTTACTTCCTCAGATGGACTATCTTGATAATCTGGTATGGCTCTATTCTAAAATAAGAAAATATCATTTGGATGGTTTGGAAGATACACTTAGATATATTGAAAAAAGATATGATGAATATTTTAGAATTGTATATTTAAATCACATGAGAGAAGAGCATCTTACCAGTGTGATGAATGAGGCGATTGATTATTACAGAAATCGGAATATTCAGCATAATTACGGAAACAGACAATGTGTTTTTTCCATTAACACATATTATGATTCGTGGAAGCTGAGAGGAGATAATCCGGAATATTATCAGAATGGATATTTTTGTATAGATACTTTTTTAAAAAGTGAATGGGAAGAAGCCGGAATTAACAAAGAATTTCCGGAAAATTACAGAATACGTTATAATCCGGAAGCAGCATACTTATACTATACATACCATTATAATGAGGCAGTTAAACAGGAAGGAAATAAGAGAAAAGAAATAAAAGTGAATCCTTGTATTATCAAAGCAGTAAAGGCGGTACAAAGGCAGATGCAGAGGGTAGTTGCTCAAAAAGGCATTGCTATTGAAACCAATCCGTCATCAAATGCTTTGATAGGTACGTTTAAACGGTATGATAAACATCCAATTTTGAATTGGTATAATATTGGACTGCAAATGGGAAATGAAATGGATATTCCACAAATTCAGGTATCGATTAATACGGACGATCAGGGAGTTTTTGCAACTTATATAGAAAATGAATATGCGTATCTTGCACTGGCACTTGAAAAAGTGAAGGATGAGCATGGAAATCAAAAATATAATAAGACTTTGATATATAATTGGCTGGATAATATTAGAGAGATGGGATTGAGACAGAGCTTTGAGGAGATTGGGGAGTAGTTTGCTAATAATATTCTTTTAACAATCAGAATACTAGATTGAAAGTTTATTGGTCAATACATCAGGTTACAATACCTTCGGGTGTAATGTTGCATGGTGGAGCAGCAACTGCTCCACCATTGCGGTAAATTCTGGTTCTGGTAACAATTAAATAGTCTCGTGCCATTATTAAGAGAGAAAATCTTCTTTGGTGTATTTGTGGTTGATCCAACGTGGTTTTGCACCAAACCATTGCTTCGCTTTTTCAATAAATGATTTATCAGTGATATTTATATCTAACATATTAAGAAGTTCCAACATGCTTTGTTGTTCCTTAGGCGGAATTATTTCAAATGGATATTCAATCCAAAGTTCTCTGTCAGTTATATCCTTTATAATGATTTGATATAATATTGTCTTAGAAAAGGCAACAGAAAAATGACCGGATTCTAAAGCACGTTCTTTGGACAGAAATTCTACACTGACAGGTTGAGGAATAAAATCAATATATTTAGAGAGTATTTCTGTTGAAATAGAATTTGTATAGTGAAAATTTGTGTTTTCTTGGGTTAAAATAAGTTTTTGATTAAAACTGTATAAACGAACCTTTATTTGGTCGCACAATTCATCGTTTAATCGGTAATGACTTTTTTCTTTGTAAAAAGTCCAGGTATTATTTTCATTAATTATATGAAGTATGGAAGTAGATGCTATGAAATTCCTAAAATTATCGGTAGTTTTTTCCAGTATTCCCCAATAATCAAGTATATCTTCCGTTCCTGAAGGACCTTCTCCACCATAACCACAATTAAATCCATCAAACCAATATTCAGTTTCATCTTCCATTATAATCACAAAATTAGGCGCATGAATAGCTATTAGTGTGTCAGGTGTTTCAAGTGTATCAAGATAGTAAAAATCTTTTTCAATTGCATCTTTTTCTTCAAAAAAGACGTAAATTTCGCTGATTTCTCGTGGGTTCAAATTAAGATTTTTTGCAGCTTGATAAGCTTGAGAGGTTGATCCACCTAGTATCTCGTGATGATGACGAATACGTTCTTTATGTATTTGCTTCGCCAGATAGTATACATCCGGGCGCCAGAAAAGATTGCCATTTTTGGTTGATTTTAAAATTTCAAGACTTCCAGATTTGACATAGTTATTTAATTGTTGGCGTGTCCTTCCAAGAATTTCACAGGTTTCATCTGTAGATAATACATTTTGTTGTGCTATTTTTTTAAAGCCGTTATAATCATTCATAATATTGTTGTCTCCTAGTTGTTTATTTTGTAAAAGTTTAACATATATTTTACAATGTGTCAAATTATAGAAATAAATAAAATAATTTAAAACATTGTAAAATGAAAAGCGATATGGTAAAATAAATGTAATGAAGGGGCTGATGCAGGCTTTGAAGGACAACCAGTGTTATATGTGGGATAAGTGTCGGAGAATTAGAATGGCGTTGACGGATCGAGGATATGATTTGAAGTATTTTTTTTAGATGGAAGGGTGAATTGGAAACGTTTTCTATTAGACTCAACTGCAATAATATTTTACTTTATAAATGACAAGATGTTTGACAAAGGAGAAAAGATATATGGATGAGTTCATTCAAGGTGTAAAAGAAGTTTGGAACAATCATTATATGTTGATTTTATTTATAGTTCTAGATGTGGTATATGCGGTTGTTGGAAAAATTAGTGTAAAAAAGAACAAAGAAAATGCAGATTATTATTTTGGAAAAAATGTTGAGAAAAGATCAAATCCACTTCGTGAGGAGACAAGTGTTAGTGATGTGATTTTAATGATTATTATATGTACTCCTATAATTTTATTTATATTTGTAATTATATATGCAATATTTGCTATCGAGGAAGTAAGGACAGTATGCGAGGGCGTGTTGTTATACATAAATGAGTTTCCGGGAATAATGATAACAACATATATTACGCTTGTTACATTTTTAGGAATTTTTATTAAAGGTATGTATCTGAATATGCAATATGTAAAAAAGGTGTTTGGTATAAATATATAAATTCTATAAAAAACATTGTGGCATTTGCTGAAATTGTAGAAAAAACTAATGATCGAGATATATTATATCAGATGATTGGGCATATACAAGAACGGTGTAAAGAGGATGAAAAATTAGAAATAGTTCTTATAATTATGGATTATAGATGGAATTGGAAGAAGAAAAAAAATATAGATGTGGGATTGCGTGAAGTGGATAAAGAAAAGTATGGAGAATTTGCCAAAGCATTTATTACAGATATTAATTTAGAAAATTTTAAACGGAAAAACACACCTGGACAAGCAGATGTATTAGATTTGAGCGATATAAACAAGTATTTACAGTGGGAACAGAAGAAAAACTATATAAGAAAGAGTCTGAAAGACAAAGTATATGCACTTATAGAAAATGTTAAGCATAAAGTATTGTTATTCTTTATTTAGAAGAAACAAGAAGTAGTCATGTGAACATGGGTAGATATGTAAAACCTGATAATAGTGCATTTTAGTCTGCATTCAACAAGTTTGATGAGTTTACAATGTTAAGCGCGAGCAATCAGCTCCTTATATTGGTTTTACAGAGAATGGAGATAGAGAGATTTTCAAAGCAATATAATGAGGATTTTGAGAAAGAATTATGATATTTGCAAATTATAAACTAAAATTTTACTTACATTTAATCATTGGGTAACATGTGAAAAAGCATTGGATCAGATTAAAGAAAGAAGATATCAGGAGTATTTATGGAATGATAGCAGACGTAATGTTTTGCTTTATGGGATATCTTTCTGCAAAAAAAGGTGCAGAGTGATTGTTGAAAGTTTATAAAAGAATTGCAAAATATATGTACAAGGCTTCCTTCGGGAAGCCTTGTGTTTTTGAGGATGTTTGATGGCTTACATATAGGCTCGTAATGTAAGTATATAGTTAGATGATATAGGATTGATTTGATTGTATGAAAATTACGTGATATCGAATGGTGTTTTATTGGAAAAAGCCTAAGATTATAAATAGTATTATACAAAATATAATTCTGGGAAGGAAAACATTATGGGATACAAAAGAATCATTCGGTTTCAATATTATCAGCTGCTAATGGATGAAATGCAAAACAAAAAGAAGGTGCAAAATAAGAGTAAGATTTTTAATTTCGCAGAATGGGTAGATATGGTTACAAAACAAAAACTTATCAGAAAACCCATAGATTTTAATAATGCAAAAGCAAGAATTGAACATGTCAAATTTAGTAAGAATTATGATGTATGGTGCTTGCAATTAATGAAGTTGCGAGATACAAATGTGCCTGCGAAGGCAAAAGATTTCGAAGAAGCTCAGACAATAGAACTTGATGATAATGAGTATATTGGTGAAGATTTATATATGATTTATGATGCTAAAAAGGGCATTGCTATGATACAGCAGAATAAAAATTCATTAGGAGTTTCCAGGGTCGAAGAATTTCTGCAACATACCTACAATCTTTTTTGGGGAACAGATCATAATAAGAAAATATCAATAGAGCCAATTGTGGGAGCAGAAGGTATGGCAAAGTTATCCAAAGGAAGTATTAGATATATAGAATTATCGTTAGCAAATTTGAATAGCTATACACCAGCTGAAAAAACACCTCTGTCAGAAATGATAAATCAGATGAAGACTTATCAGGGAGTAGCAGGAAAAGTCATGATAAGTATAGGAAGAGGAAAGGGAGAAACACTTGATAGAAAAAAGGTGCAGGAATTGGCAAAAGAAGCAAGAGAGGCAAGCGAAGAAAGTAATAAACGTTTGGTTCGTGGAGCAAAGATAAAAATAAAAGAGGAAGAAGATGCGGATGTAGAAATTGTGGACTTATTGGAAGATGTATGTCATGATTTTATTGAGTTTGATTTGAACAAAAGAGAAAGATTAGACTATAATGTTGTTACTTCAAGAATGTGTACAAAGTATGCAAATCGTTAAGGAAAGAATCGAAGGTGGTGCAAACGAAAAAGCAGTATTGAGACTTTTCATTAACTGCCCTTTCGTTTGCATCAATTTCGATTTTTTCTGGTTGAACAAAGCGCGTCAACTCTATATGGACTTTTAATTCTGACACT
>OBZC01001318.1_pt1 | contig 17103 bp, 10 predicted proteins | sample 1538231 | NCBI WGS metagenome assembly OBZC01 (sample SAMEA2580225, study PRJEB22360) | human gut metagenome | biome: human gut; feature: human-associated habitat; material: faeces | place: Denmark | collected 2008/2010 | reverse complement strand
GATACTCGAACGCGCCGCGTACGATAGCGGTAGCCACATCCAACGCCGGAGCGGAAGGATGAGCGAAGATAAAGTTCTTGCCACCTGTCTCGCCTACGATCTTCGGATAAGATTTATAATGCCCCAAGTTCTCTCCGATCTGACGCCACAAGGTATTGAACGTAGAGGTAGAGCCCGTAAAATGGAATCCCGCCAAATCACGGCTACCCGTAATCACCTTACCGATCACGCTACCCTGTCCCGGGATGAAATTCACTACGCCATCGGGCAAGCCGGCCTCTTGGAAAACCTTCATCAAGAAATAGTTCGAATGGATCGCCGTAGTAGACGGTTTCCATACCGCCACGTTACCCATCATAGCCGGAGCCATATTCAGGTTGGAAGCGATCGACGTAAAATTAAACGGCGTGAGCGAGAACACGAAACCTTCCAAGGCTCGGTATTCCATACGATTCAATATACCCGTCTCGGAATAGGGTTGATCGGCATATACTTGACTAGCGTAGAAGGTACTGAAACGCAAGAAATCGATCAATTCGCAGGGAGCGTCGATCTCCGCTTGGAACGGATTCTTGCTCTGTCCCAACATAACCGAAGCGTTCAGGATATAACGATATTTCGTAGCCAACAACTCAGCTACACGAAGCATAATAGACGCACGTTCCACCCATGGAAGTTCTGACCATTCCTTATGCGCTTTCATGGCGGCGTCGATAGCCATTTGTACTTCTTTCTCGCCCGCCTTATGATAAGTAGCCAATACATGATGATGATCATGAGGCATAACGACCTTACCGGTATTACCCGTACGGATCTCTTTTCCGCCAATTACCAGAGGTATATCCCATTCCTCGGAACTTATCTGCGCCAACGCTTTCTTTAAGGATGCTTTTTCACTTGATCCGGGAGCATACGCTTTTACCGGCTCATTAATGGGTTTAGGAAATCTAAAAATAGCATTATCCATAATACTTCAGATTTTTTAAATGGTTATTCAATGAAACTTTCTGCTGTAAACGTAGCAAATTTATTTTAAAACAGTGGCGTGTAAACGTTAATATATATCAACCAAAGATAAGCTCATTTCACGGTCTATACAATGATCTAAAAGACCTCTCCCGAAAACAATCCGCGAAAGTTGTTTGTTACATTAACATATTAATCATCTTAAAGGAATAAAATTATGGCAATTAAAAGAGTTTGGATTGAAGAGGATTGCATCGCTTGCGGTACATGCGAGGGCATTTGCCCGGAAGTATTCACTGTTACAGATCGTTCACGTGTAAACGAAGGAGTTAATTTCGATGATTTCGAGGCGGGTATTAAAGAGGCTGCCGAAAGCTGCCCGGTCGAGGTTATCAAATACGAATAGACGAAAACACATTAACCCTTACTTTTCCTTCCTAGATAAAATCACAGAATCATTGCGCGATCTATAATAACACGTTACCTTTGCGGAGGTAAGGTTAATAACATTAACTTCTTACGGGAATAGAAAGAATCAAAATAAGAAATAAGAAGTAAAATGAGAAAATTAGTATTACTGAGTTTTGTTATTGTCGCCTCTTTGCAATTTTGCGGGGCGCAATCATTAGATAAGATGCAATGGTTCAACGAGCCGGAGCAATGGGAGATTAAAGACAAGTCACTTTCCATGCAGGTCACTCCCCAAAGTGACTATTGGAGGATTTCCCATTACGGGTTTACGGTAGATGACGCTCCTTTTTATTATGCGACTTATGGGGGTGAATTCGAAGTGAAAGTCAAGATAACCGGCGATTACAAGCAGCGTTTTGACCAAGCCGGCCTGATGCTTCGCATCAATCATGAAAATTATATAAAAGCCGGTATAGAGTTCGTGGATGGTAAATACAACCTAAGCGCGGTCGTTACGCATAAGACCTCCGACTGGAGCGTTATCACCTTAGACAAAGCGATCCCTTATGTATGGATAAAAGCTGTCCGGAGATTGGACGCCGTGGAGATCTTCTACTCATTCGATGATAAGGAATACACCCTTATGCGTAACGCTTGGCTACAAGACAATATCCCCGTACAAGTCGGGTTTATGGCCGCTTGTCCCGACGGGAAAGGATTTAATGTGACATTCGAGCATTTCAAGGTAAAACACCTCCCGGATCAGCGCCGGTTAGAATGGCTAAAGAAAAATGCCGAATAGCTTATAATTGCCGGACATATCATGTATGCCCTTATCAAGGATCATGAGGTGAAGGAGATTATATTGATGAGGTAATCCTATCTATTTGCTTAAATTAATGGAATAATTCTGACACATCTCTTTTTAAAAAGGGCTCAATCAGATACTAGAAGATGGTAAAAAGCACGTTTGAAGGCCATTTTCCACTCAAAAAGCCTTGCTTTTTCACACGGATACCGGCGTAAAGTGATGCGACTAGCGGCGTTATCCCATACAATAGGAGACGTAAAGCGATACATTTAGTCTCATGAAGCGATATAACCGTATGTAAATACGCTCCGATCCGGATAAAAACAAGGCTTGCGCTCTAATAAATATGAACTAGGATGAATTCCTTCAGCTAGAATAAACACCCTTTTTTCGATAATAATCAAGGGAACAAGTAGTTGCTGTTATTTTTTCCCGTTTTTAGCAACAAGGTGTACCTCCGTCCGGAATATGCGACTCTCCGGCACTTGAGTTTACAAAATGTCAAAATGATAATCGCCCATATATATAAATCACCATTCTCCATCCGGAAGCAAATGAAGCGCCTATTCATTATAATCCTCAACCATCCTATCCATACCTGTTAATTAGAAAAGAAAACAAGGGCTTTCACCTTCTTTTTGCTTTTTATTCCTATCTTTGGAGCGACATAATACAATAACTTCAGCAAAATGAACGAACAGATACAACAAATCGCAGAGCGTCTGGCCGGATTACGGGACGCACTGGAGATTACGCCGGAAGAAATGGCAAAGGTCTGCAACCTCACGACTGAGCAATATTTGCTGCTGGAAAGCGGCACGGTTGATATTTCCGTTAGCGTATTGCACCAGATCTCACAGGCTTATGGCGTAGAATTAACCACGTTGATGTTTGGCGACGAGCCTAAAATGAGTACGTACTTTATTACTCGTAACGGAAAAGGTGTTGCCGTAGAGCGTACGAAAGCCTATAAGTACCAATCATTGGCCGCCGGTTTCGTCGGACGTAAAGCGGACCCCTTCTTGGTAACCGTACATCCCAAACCAGAGGATGAGCCGATGTATCTCAATTCCCATCCGGGGCAAGAATACAATATGGTATTAAAAGGACGTCTGTTACTACAGATCAACAATAAAGATCTTATCTTAGAAGAAGGTGATAGTATTTATTTTAACTCAGAGCTTCCTCACGGTATGAAAGCGCTGGATGGGGAAAAGGTCAGTTTCTTGGCCGTCATTTTATAAACGATCAACAGCATGTTAGAAAGATTTATAGATAAAACGACGTTTGAGTCGCAAGAAGATTTTATTAAAAACTTCAAGATCAAGGTTCCGGAGAACTTCAACTTCGGATATGATGTGGTAGACGCTTGGGCGGAGGAAGAACCTGATAAGAAAGCGTTATGTTGGACAAACGATCATGGAGAGCATATTGATTTTACGTTTGCCGACTTGAAACGGTATACGGACCAGACGGCTTCTTATTTCCAATCCTTGGGGATCGGACATGGCGATATGGTGATGCTGATACTCAAACGCCGTTATGAGTTCTGGTTCTCTATCATCGCATTGCATAAATTAGGGGCTGTCGTGATACCGGCTACACACTTACTGACCAAGAAAGATATCGTTTATCGTGCGAATGCCGCCGATATCAAGATGATCGTTTGCGCCGGAGAGGAAGTGATAACGAAACATATCATAGAGGCTTTGCCGGACTCACCGACCGTAAAAAGTGTTGTATCCGTAGGGCCGGAAATACCGGAAGGTTTCGAGGATTTCCAACAGGGTATCCAAAACGCCGCTCCTTTCGTCCGCCCGTCTCACCCAAATAGCAATGACGATATCTCTTTGATGTATTTCACCTCCGGTACGACTGGAAACCCGAAAATGGTGGCCCACGACTTTACGTATCCGCTGGGGCATATCGTGACCGGTAGTTTCTGGCACAACTTGCATAAGGACAGCCTTCACCTGACGATCGCGGATACGGGCTGGGGCAAGGCAGTTTGGGGTAAGCTATATGGGCAATGGATCGCCGGAGCGACCGTATTTGTTTACGACCACGAGAAATTCACGCCTGCTGATATGTTGCAGATGATACAGGATTACCGGATCACCTCGCTTTGCGCTCCTCCTACGATCTTCCGTTTCTTAATTCGTGAGGATATGACTAAATACGATTTATCATCTTTACAATATTGTACGATCGCCGGCGAGGCCTTGAACCCCGCCGTGTTCGACACGTTCTATAAGTTGACCGGCATTAAATTGATGGAAGGCTTCGGCCAGACAGAGACTACGCTGACAGTCGCCACTTTCCCGTGGATGGAGCCGAAACCGGGCTCTATGGGTGTTCCCAACCCGCAGTACGATGTCGATTTATTGCGTCCGGACGGAAGCCGTGCGGAGGATGGCGAGCAAGGACAGATCGTGATCCACACAACAAATGGCAAGCCTATCGGGTTATTCAAGGAATATTACCGGGACGCAGAACGTACCCGGGAAGCTTGGCACGATGGCCTGTATTACACGGGAGACGTGGCTTGGCGTGACGAGGATGGTTACTTATGGTTCGTTGGCCGCGCGGACGACGTGATCAAGAGTTCCGGCTATCGTATCGGGCCGTTCGAGGTGGAAAGTGCCTTGATGACTCACCCTGCGGTAGTGGAATGTGCTATCACCGGTGTCCCCGACGAGATCCGCGGACAGGTAGTAAAGGCCACGATCGTATTGGCGAAGGATTATAAGGATAAAGCGGGTGATGCCTTGGTCAAAGAATTGCAAAATCACGTGAAACGTGTCACCGCTCCTTACAAATATCCCCGTGTTGTCGAATTCGTGGACGAACTGCCGAAAACAATCAGCGGAAAGATCCGACGGGTAGAGATCCGGGATAAAGATAATAAATAATAAATCATAACTTTCTTGAAAAGGATCGCTGTAAAAATAGGAAGCAATGTCCTGACCCGCAAGGATGGGACGCTAGATATCACCCGCATGTCCGCGTTGGTTGACCAAGTAGCGGACTTGCACCGGCAAGGTATGGAGATCGTCTTGATCTCCTCCGGTGCCGTGGCTTCTGGACCAAGCGAGATAAAGGCCGGCAAAAAGCTGGATCCCGTATCAGCCCGGCAACTGTATTCGGCGGTAGGGCAGGCCAAGTTGATCAACCGGTATTACGAGTTATTCCGGGAGCATGGCATGACTTGCGGGCAAGTGCTTACTACAAAAGAGAATTTCGGGAGTCGTACGCATTACCTGAACCAGAAGCATTGCATGGAGGTAATGCTTGAAAACAAGGTGATCCCCATCGTAAATGAGAATGATACGATATCCGTAACCGAGCTGATGTTCACGGATAATGATGAGTTATCCGGCTTGATCGCTACGATGATGGGAATGGATGCCTTGGTGATTCTCAGTAATATAGACGGGATTTACAATGGAAATCCGTCGGACCCGGATAGTTCCGTGATCCGGGAAATCGAATGTGGGAAAACAGATTTGTCGGAATATGTACAGACTAGCAAATCATCCTTTGGACGGGGAGGTATGTTGACGAAATGTCATATCGCCCAAAAAGTGGCGGACGAAGGTATTGCGGTTATCATCGCCAACGGCAAAAAGGATAATATCCTTCCGATGTTATTGGCGGTGGATAGCGACACGGTCTGCACCCGTTTCATTCCGGCCTCGAAACCCGTCAGCAGCGTAAAGAAATGGATCGCCCACTCCGAGGGTTTCGCCAAAGGGGAAATACATATCAATAAAGGAGCCGAGGAGGCATTGACCGCCCCGAAAGCGACTAGCGTATTATTGGTTGGAGTAACCCGCATCGAGGGTGATTTCGAAAAAGATGATATCGTAAAGATAATGAATGAGGAAGGCGTGCAAATCGGCGTAGGCTGTACCGCCTATGACAGCGAGGAAGCACGTAAGCAAATAGGGCAACGGGATTTAAAACCGCTTATACATTATGATTATCTATATCTGGATTAAAAAGTATGAATGTAAAAGATATGCTGCGACAGGCATCGGATGCGGCTAAACAATTGATAACGCTATCAGATCAAACGATTATCGGGATCTTAAAGGAGACAGCGCAGGTTCTACGGACTCATACGGAGGAGGTACTCGCCGCGAATCGCCAAGATCTGGAACGTATGGACCCAGCGAACCCGAAATACGACCGGCTGAAATTAACAGAGGAAAGGCTACAAGGTATCGCCGCCGATATGGAGAATGTATCGACATTACCTTCTCCATTAAATAAGGTCTTGAGTGAGACTATCCGCCCGAACGGAATGGTTATCCGAAAAGTAACCGTGCCTTTCGGGGTGATCGGCGTGATCTATGAGGCTCGTCCGAATGTTACCTTCGATGTTTTTTCCTTATGTTTCCGAAGCGGTAATGTTTGCGTACTAAAGGGTGGATCGGATGCGGACTTCTCTAACCGAGCCTTGGTACGCATCATCCATTCTGTATTGGAGCGTCAGGGTATAAATCCGGCTGTATGCACTTTACTACCTCCGGATCGAGAGGCTACGGCGGAATTACTGGGAGCGGTCGGCTTGGTTGACTTAATCATTCCTCGTGGAAGCAGTTCCTTGATTCACTTTGTCCGGGAACATGCGAAAGTTCCGGTGATCGAGACTGGCGCTGGTATCTGTCATACCTATTTTGATCGCTCCGGAGATAAAGGCAAGGGACGTGAGATCGTAAATAACGCAAAGACACGGAGGGTCAGCGTATGTAATGCCTTGGATTGCTTAATCATCCACCGAGAACGTCTATCTGATCTTCCGTATATCTGTGAAAAGCTTCCGGACAGCAACGTAATCATTTATGCGGACGAACCGGCTTATGCCGCTCTATCCGAACATTATCCGGAGACGCTTTTACAACAGGCTAACGAAAACAGTTTCGGTACCGAGTTCCTCGATTACAAAATGAGTATCCGTACCGTATCCTCTTTAGACGAGGCTCTATCACATATCGCCCGCTACAGTTCAAAACATAGCGAAAGCATAATCAGCGAAGATCCGGAAACTATCCGGCGCTTCCAGCAATTGGTAGATGCCGCTTGCGTATACGCAAATGTATCTACCGCCTTTACTGATGGGGCCCAATTCGGATTCGGGGCGGAGATCGGAATCAGTACCCAAAAGCTACATGCCCGGGGACCGATGGCGCTTCCTGAATTAACGACTTATAAATACATCATAGAAGGAGACGGGCAGACGAGAATATAGGAACTCGCCTGTCTCTTTCTTCTTGAACAACACTTAAATCTAAACGAATAATGTCAACAGTAATAGATTCAAATATTTTCAACACTTTAGTTTCAAATACATTCTATTCCTGTCCTTTAGGAGGGGCTATCTATGATACGGAAGGAAATCTGATAGACTTGAATAAGGCGATGTTCGCTCATTTTTCCTTGGCGGATAAGCATGACTTTATTATAGAACATCTATTTAATAACATCGTACTAACCGATTCCTTGAAGTCATCTTTAAGAAAAGGTGACGCAATTATATGCGAAGAGCCCGTCACGTTTAAAGTAGAACCCATCTATACCGATGAACAGGGGCTTAGCGGGTATACGCTTTGGCTTACGCAGCAGGGAGAAAAAGAAACTGACAGGGAAAATAAACTATTGATGGGACAATTGAACGAGAGCCGGATATTGATGCGGCAAGCGTTGGAAGACGGTAAATTAGCCGCTTACTCATTCAGCTTCGACCGTTTCTCCACTTGCGACAAAAGGCATTGTAACCGCTGTTTTCAATTCTACGGCACGACCAATACTCTATTAGATAAAAACAGGTTTATATGCAGGGCTTTATCATCCGTACGTAAGCCCGAGGATAGTTTGGATTTCTTCTATCTGTTCAATAAAATCCGGGACGAGAAATTATCGTCTCACAACGTCACCTTCCACCTGAGGAATCAAGACGGGACTTATAAGATGTATGAAATATCGGGTAAAAGCATGGATATTGATGAAAGCGGCACCCCACATGTCATTATAGGTAGCATTATCGAAAAGGAAAACGACGAGCTAGCTATCGCGGATCATCAGAAATCCAAGGATCTTTCCCTATTGAAATCTACGTTTCTGGCAAATATGACGCACGAGATCCGGACTCCGCTAAATGCCATCGTCGGCTTCTCCGATATGTTAGGACTGGAAGATGATCCGGAAATGCGTGAACAGTATATTTCCATGATTAAAGAAAATAACACGGCTTTGCTCGAATTAATCAATGACACGCTCGAGATGTCCAGAATCGAGTCCAATACGATCAATTGGTCATATGAGGATGTAAATCCGCTCGCTATCATGCACGATGTATACGAATACGCCTCTCCCCGCATATCCAAAAACGTACGGTTAATCTTGGATGATTCTCCAAACGTATCTCTTCACACGGATAAACATAAGCTTATGCTTATCTTGAAAAAACTACTTTCTAACGCCCTCCGATATACGGAGAAAGGAGAAATTCATTTCGGATACCAATCGTTGTATCCGGTCAGCGTGCAATTTTACGTGTCCGATACAGGTAACGGCATCCCAAAGGACAAACTGGGACATATCTTCGAACGATTCGTGCAATTGAACGAATTCCAGCCGGGCACCGGGTTAGGGCTTTCGATCTGTAAAGGTATGGTCACCGCCATGGGAGGTACCATCTGGGTGAACTCGGAGGAAGGGAAAGGTTCTACCTTCAGTTTCAAACTACCCATAGCACCTCCGGATACGATCTCTTAAACAATTCCTTGGTCTTTCTAAAGGATAATTGACAAGTTGTCATTATCTTTGCCTTTAACAAAATATTATTGTAACAGATATGAGACATTTCACTTGCGTACAGGATTTAGGTGACTTGAAACAAGCGCTTAATGAAGCTTTCGAGATCAAGAAAGATCGTTTCCAGTTTAGTGAACTGGGAAAAAACAAGACGTTGTTGATGATATTTTTCAACTCAAGCCTACGTACCCGCTTAAGCACCCAAAAGGCTGCCATGAACTTAGGTATGAACACGATCGTTTTGGACGTTAACCAAGGTGCATGGAAGCTGGAAACAGAGCGAGGTGTTATCATGGATGGTGATAAACCGGAGCATTTGCTGGAAGCTGTTCCTGTAATGGGCTGTTACTGCGATGTGATCGGGGTCCGTTCTTTCGCACGCTTTGAGAATAAAGAAGATGATTATAACGAAAAGATATTGAGTCAGTTCATCGAACATTCCGGCCGGCCGGTATTCAGCATGGAAGCGGCGACACGCCATCCGTTGCAAAGTTTCGCCGACTTGATCACGATAGAGGAATATAAGAAAACAGCTCGTCCGAAGGTAGTCATGACTTGGGCTCCTCATCCGAAATCATTGCCGCAAGCCGTTCCAAACAGCTTTGCCGAATGGATGAACGCTACAGATTATGAGTTTGTTATCACTCATCCGGAAGGTTATGAGCTTGATCCTAGATTCGTAGGCAACGCTAAAGTGGAATACAATCAGAAGAAGGCTTTTGAAGGAGCGGATTTCATTTACGCAAAGAACTGGTCCGCTTATAAAGATCCGAATTACGGACAAGTAATCAGCACAGATCGTAGCTGGACCGTAGACGCTGAGAAAATGGCGCTTACGAATAACGCTTATTTCATGCATTGCTTGCCAGTTCGCCGCAATATGATCGTTACCGATGACGTGATAGAGAGTCCGCAAAGTATCGTAATCCCCGAGGCCGCAAACCGTGAGATCTCCGCGCAAACCGTATTGAAGAAAATATTGATGGGATTATCTAATCTTTAGGATAGAGAGATAGGGTATTCTTTACGATGGGCATTCTAAGGTGTTTATAACAGGCATTCTTAACACCTTAGAATGCCCATTGTAAGCATCTAAGAATAGGCATCAAGGTTTTTCAATGTAAACAAGCCATCCCAACAATAAAAGAGTACTCCCCTACTCTTGTAGAAAAGTACTCTTTCTATGGCTGAAAACAAATCTATTAAGCCTCTCCTGTCGGACCTGCGAAGTCCTCAAAATTAGCTGTTTTGTTATTATTATTTCCTGCTTGAAGTTGCTCCCCAAATTTCTTGATATTGTCTTGCAAAGCGAATAACAAACGTTGAGCGTTATCCGGAGTTAAGATTACGCGACTTTTGACTTGTGCCTTAGGAGCTCCCGGAACCACCCGGATAAATTCAGAGCTTGAATGAGATATAATAGCCAAATTGGCGTAAGTTCCTTGTGCCATTTCTTCAGATAACTCGATCTGAATCTCGTTATTGGCAGGTTTGTTGTTTTCCATACTTTCTTCTTTTAAATTTATGGTGATTAAAAATTGCGAAGACAAATATACATATTTATTCCGGGTTACAAAGGGGTTGAAGACTATAAATGCAAAAACGACTACCTTCTCAGGCAGTCGTTTTCTAGTTGTGTTTTTAATTCTCAATTCTTTAGACCAATGTAAAAATACCTTTTGTGTTTGATATAATTGGTTTTGGCGTTTTAGTTAAGGTTTGTTTTGTCTAAGTGCTAATCTCTTTCACTTGAACTTTACAAAAGTAAGGGCTTTAGCAAAGACCACCAAATACTATATGTGCAATAAATAATACTATATCATCAACACTTGACACAAATCAATGTAAACATGCTTTAAATCATGTTTTAAATTATAAACCTCGAACGGGAATATTTTTCCCTGTACTCTGTAGGGGTACTCCCCCTACGCCGTTTGAATACCCAGTTGAAATTCGATAGATTATTAAAACCGCACCTGTAACATATTTCAGAAATACTGTCACTTGTATCGGTCAAACGGCATACCGCCTCAGCTACCCGAATCTCGTTCAAGTTATCGATAAATGTCTTTCCCGTCCACTTCTTCAAGAAACGCATCAATGAGGCATCGCTCATATTTGTTAACTTAGCCACTTCCGACAAGGTGATACGTTTTTGATAATTTTCGTGTAAATATAACATGATACTATCTAAACGATCGGTATCGTTATTATTATAGTTCTTTACCGTGTTCACGGCATTCAACCGACGGGCTGCTTTATCCAAAGATAGAATCTTAAGAATCTCGACCAAACGCAACAGGTTCTTGAAAGAATCCGGCTTGTTATCGTTCGACAACATTCTTAATTTATCTTGAATGCCAAGTATCATTTCCCGGCTGAAAACAAGACCACTGGAAGCGTTATCAAACATATCCTTCATGGTCTTGAAATGCCGTCTATTGATTAAGCTATCAAATAACGATTTATGAAATTGTATCGTTATCTCAAAGATCCCATTACACGGACACTTATGGTTCGAGTAAGCATGCTTCGTTCCTCCCGCGATCAACACCAAATCCAGATCATCGATTTCCTCGACCGAATCGCCAACTATCCGAATAGCGCCAGCGGCATTCTCCAGATAGTTCAACTCAAACTCCATGTGTACATGTAACGGAAAATTAAACCCCGATTTCGGGCGTTGCATGACCAAGAAGCAATCTTCTGATGAAAGCGGGGTAGTTTCCTTCAATACGTCTACTTTCCCCATACACACAAAGCTTTTTTATTCGAGTATCAACGTACTGATTACCGGGCAATGGTCGGATGGGAACAGGTTATTCAACGTTTCAGTCAATACACCATGACGCAATACCTTGATATTCCCTTTCACGAAGATATAATCAATCCATTCACGCTTGTCGTAAGGGATCTTTCCAAAATCATGGAATGTCCATTCCGGGCCGTAAATAAACCCTGCGATCGTGCGGGAATGAGTCAAATGACGAGGATCACTCGGATTAGTCAATACTTGTATCGGCTCATCAGAAGGCACGGCATTGAAATCGCCAGTCACGATTATAGGCAAATTCTCGGATAATTTCTTCGCTTGCTCCAGCACCAATGAAGCTCCTTCATGACGAGCCACTTTCCCCATATGATCCAAGTGCGTATTCAAGAAGAAGAATTTCTTTCCCGTATTCTTATCTTTCAAGATCGCCCAAGTAGCTACGCGCTCGCATGCGGCGTCCCAACCTTTCTTACCAATGGCATTTATATCTTCGGCTAACCAGAAATTACCGCTTTTCTCAACGGAGAAACGATCCTTACGATAGAAAATCGGAGCGTACTCCCCTTTCGTCTTGCCATCCTCACGACCAACACCCACATAAGCGTATTCCGGTAAACGATTAAGCAAATCATTCAGCTGATTATTCAAGACCTCTTGCGCACCGAACACATCCGCCTCATAGAATTTCACTAAATCAGCAGCGAAATCTCTTCTGAATTTCCATTGATTATCCTTATCACCCGAATTATCGTAACGGATGTTATAAGACATTACATTCATTTTCTCATCGTTGTTTTTAGCGAATAAGCAACCAGTGGCAAATAAAGCCACCATTAAACAAAGTAAAATTCTCTTCATGATATTGATTATTATATGTTTCTTATATGTCTCAGTATTTATCTATGGTCTTTGTTACCTCGCAAAAATAAAGTTTATCCATTTATTAAGCAAATAAGGAAGAACAAAAAAGGCCGACAGATTGCTCTGCCGGCCTTTCTTTATAGTTTATTAAACGTTCCTATTCTTCATCATCTTTGTCCATGGCATTGAAATCAACCACGTTCTTGCGATTAGCGAAGATACGATCGAACTCATCCTTTGCGCCTACGATCAGCTTATCAAACTCACGCTGACCGGTACCGGCAGGAATCAAGTGACCACAGATAACGTTCTCTTTCAAACCTTCCAAACGATCTACCTTCCCGTTGATAGCAGCCTCGTTCAATACTTTCGTCGTCTCTTGGAAAGATGCGGCGGACATAAAGCTGTTCGTCTGCAAAGCGGCACGTGTGATACCTTGAAGGATCTGGTTGGCTGTAGCCGGAATAGCGTCACGTACCTCGACCAACTTAAGATCACGGCGTTTCAACATACTATTCTCATCTCTCAACTTACGTGCAGTCACGATCTGTCCGGCCTGCAATGTCTGAGAATCTCCCGGATCGGTAACAACTTTCTTGCCCCAGATACGATCGTTCTCGTCCATTACCTCCAACTTATCAACAATCTGCTGCTCCAAGAAGCGAGTATCTCCCGGATCAACCACCTCTACCTTACGCATCATCTGACGAACGATAACCTCGAAGTGCTTATCGTTGATCTTCACACCCTGTAGACGGTATACATCCTGAACCTCATTCACGATATATTCCTGTACAGCCGTCGGACCTTTGATCGCCAAGATATCCGAAGGAGTGGTAGCACCGTCTGATAGCGGCATACCCGCACGGATATAGTCGTTCTCCTGAACCAATAATTGTTTAGACAGAGGAACCATATATTTCTTAACCTCACCCAACTTAGACGTTACGGTGATCTCGCGGTTACCACGTTTGATCTTACCGAATCCTACCTCTCCGTCGATCTCAGATACGACAGCAGGGTTAGACGGGTTACGAGCCTCGAACAACTCGGTTACACGAGGAAGACCACCGGTGATATCACCGGCCTTACCTACGGCACGAGGGATCTTAACCAAAACCTCACCAGCTTTCACTACATCACCATTGTCTTTCACGACGTGAGCGCCCAACGGCAAAGAGTAGTTCTTCAAGTAATTACCATTCTCATCCACGATATGAGCGGCCGGAGCCTTCGTCTTATCCTTAGACTCGATGATGATCTTCTCCTTCAAACCGGTAGTCTCATCACTCTCAACCTTGTAAGTCACGTTCTCTACCAAACTCTCGAACTCGATCTTACCGGAAACCTCTGACACGATTACGGCATTGAACGGGTCCCACTCGATGATCACGTCACCCTTCTTAATTGAGTCACCGTTGTTGAAGAACAACTTAGAACCATAAGGTATATTATGAGTCAACAACACAATCTTCGTGTTCGGATCAACAATGCGCATTTCAGCCAAACGGCTTACTACTACCAAATGTTTCTTTCCGCTCACCTCGTCTACCGCCTCAACAGCACGAAGCTCGTCGATCTCTAAAATACCATCATATTTAGATGTAATACTATTCTCTGTAGCGATGTTGGATGCGATACCACCGACGTGGAATGTACGCAACGTCAACTGTGTACCCGGCTCACCGATAGACTGTGCGGCGATTACACCGACAACCTCACCCTTCTGAACCATGCGGTTCGTAGCCAAGTTACGTCCATAGCACTTAGCGCAGACACCCTTCTTAGACTCACAAGTCAATACGGAACGAATCTCGACGCTCTCGATCGGAGAGTCTTGGATTGCCTTAGCGGCATCCTCACGGATTTCCTCACCGGAACGAACGATAACCTCGCCCGTAATCGGATGGATCACATCGTGAACAGATACACGACCTAAGATTCTCTCATACAAGGAAGCGATCACCTCCTCGTTATTCTTCAATTCCGTACAAACCAAGCCACGCAATGTACCACAGTCTTCCTCGTTTACGATCACGTCGTGAGAGACGTCAACCAAACGACGAGTCAAGTAACCGGCGTCGGCAGTCTTCAAAGCGGTATCGGCCAAACCTTTACGAGCACCGTGAGTAGAGATAAAGTACTCCAACACGGACAAACCTTCCTTAAAGTTAGAAAGGATCGGGTTCTCGATAATCTGACCACCTTCTGCACCACTCTTCTGCGGTTTCGCCATCAAACCACGCATACCGGACAACTGACGAATCTGCTCCTTCGAACCACGGGCACCGGAATCCATCATCATATAGATTGAGTTGAATCCATCGTTATCCGCCGTCAATTGCTTAATCAAGATATTAGACAAGTTACTATTAACGTGTGTCCAAGTATCGATAATCTGGTTATAACGCTCGTTGTTGGTAATGAAACCCATATTATAGTTAGCCATGATCTGCTCAACCTCATCGTATCCCTTCTGAACCAACTCATCCTTTTCAGGCGGGATCAGAACGTCCGCTAAGTTGAAGGACAAACCACCCTTGAATGCCATATAGTAACCCAAGTTCTTGATATCGTCCAAGAACTGAGCGGTACGAGCCACACCACAAGCCTTGATTACCCGACCGATGATGTCACGAAGAGACTTCTTACCCAACACCTCGTTTACATAACCAATCTCTTTCGGAACAAACTCATTTACCATCAAACGACCTACAGAAGTCTCTACCATCGTCTTCACCAAGTTACCGTTCGCATCCAAATCCTCCACGTAAACATGGATCGGAGCATGGATATCCAACTTCTTCTCATTGTAAGCGATCGTAGCCTCTTCCGGACCATAGAAAGTCAAACCTTCGCCTTGTGTACCCTTGCGCAACTTGGTAATATAATACAAACCAAGCACCATATCCTGAGAAGGTACGGTAATAGGAGCACCATTCGCAGGGTTCAAGATATTGTGTGAAGCCAACATCAACATTTGAGCTTCCAAAACAGCCTCATTACCTAACGGCAAGTGAACAGCCATCTGGTCACCGTCGAAGTCGGCGTTGAATGCCGTACATGCCAACGGGTGCAACTGGATAGCCTTACCCTCGATCAATTTCGGCTGGAACGCTTGGATACCCAAACGGTGCAATGTCGGGGCACGGTTCAATAATACCGGGTGACCTTTCATTACGTACTCCAAAATATCCCAAACAACCGGTTCCTTACGGTCAACGATCTTCTTGGCAGATTTCACCGTCTTCACGATACCGCGTTCGATCAATTTACGGATAACGAAAGGCTTATAAAGCTCGGCCGCCATATTTTTCGGTAAACCGCACTCGTGCATCTTTAATTCCGGACCTACGACAATAACCGAACGAGCGGAATAGTCAACACGCTTACCCAACAAGTTCTGACGGAAACGACCTTGTTTACCTTTCAAACTGTCGGACAAGGACTTCAACGGACGATTGGCATCTGTCTTAACCGCGCTCGATTTACGAGAGTTGTCAAACAAAGAGTCCACGGCCTCCTGAAGCATACGTTTCTCATTACGTAAGATCACTTCCGGAGCCTTAATATCGATCAATCGTTTCAAACGGTTATTACGGATAATAACACGACGATATAAATCATTCAAGTCAGAAGTAGCGAAACGGCCACCATCCAACGGAACCAACGGACGCAGTTCGGGAGGGATCACCGGGATCACTTTCATGATCATCCATTCCGGTTTGTTACGACCTCTGGACGCACGAAAAGACTCAACTACCTGAAGGCGTTTCAAGGCCTCGTTCTTTCTCTGTTGAGATGTGTCCGTGCTCGCACGGTGACGCAACTCATAAGAAAGAGAATCCAAGTCCAAGCGAGCCAACAGATCATAAACAGCCTCAGCGCCGATCTTAGCGATGAACTTATTCGGATCCGTATCCTCTAGCAATTGATTTTCTCTTGGAAGGCTATCCAAAATATCCAGATATTCCTCCTCAGATAATAGGTCTAACTCACCGACCGTGTCTACGCAACCCGGCTGGATCACGACGTAGCGTTCGTAATAGATGATGGAATCCAGTTTCTTGGTAGGAAGACCTAGCAAGTAACCGATTTTATTAGGCAAAGAACGGAAATACCAAATATGGGCAACAGGAACCACCAAATGGATGTGTCCCATACGTTCACGACGAACTTTCTTTTCCGTAACTTCCACTCCACAACGATCGCAGACAATACCTTTGTAACGGATACGCTTGTACTTACCGCAATGGCACTCATAGTCCTTGATCGGACCAAAGATACGCTCACAGAACAAACCGTCACGCTCAGGCTTATACGTACGATAGTTAATTGTTTCCGGTTTCAAAACCTCACCGCTGGAGTTCTCTAGGATCTCCTCAGGGGATGCCAGACCGATGGTTATTTTTGAAAAGTTACTCTTTATCTTGTTTTCTTTTCTAAAGGCCATATTATTTAT
>OBZC01001314.1_pt1 | contig 17125 bp, 15 predicted proteins | sample 1538231 | NCBI WGS metagenome assembly OBZC01 (sample SAMEA2580225, study PRJEB22360) | human gut metagenome | biome: human gut; feature: human-associated habitat; material: faeces | place: Denmark | collected 2008/2010 | reverse complement strand
CCGCAAGACTGCTTTTTCGTTTACACCAACTCCGATTGTTTCCTTAACAATTTGTTTATTCCCATGTCACAGCCCACACACATACATCTCCTCAACCGCGCCAAGCGCAGGCTGCTTTCTTCCGCTCGCCGTGAAGCCATGTTTTTCATAAAATCTGATTGCACGCACATTACTGTCAAACACCCACAGCATGATTTTAGAATAGCCTGCTGCCTTCACATCACCGAGCACCCTGTCCATCATCATGCCGCCATAGCCCTTATGCCAATTATTCTTGAGCGAATGAATACAGATAAGTTCAGCGTATTCCGGCATATCCTTCTCCCTTGAGGCATCCCACCATGCTATACAATGCGGCTTGCCATCAAGTTCCAGAATATATCCGTTTCCCTTATTTTCATCAAGAAGCCTTTTGTACATTGCTGTCGCACGTTCTATTCCGGTGCATTTTAAGAGCAGGTCGGCAGGAACTATGTCCTTGAATGCTTCTTTCCAGCTCTCAGTCTGTATGTATGCAAGGTTATTTTCGTCACCGTGTTGTACTTTTCTTATATTTACCATAGATTCACATCCTCTGTTTTCAATAACTTCACTATATTTTTAATTCATATATCCTCTGTTTCGGCATTCCTTCATAGTAAAATACATAGTCCTTCGGAGGCTGCACTTCCTCAATTAACCTCGCACCCAGCTTTTCAATAGTCTTGTAGGAAGCCACATTGTCAAAATCGCATGTCAAATACAGCTTATCCATCCCATAATATCTTGCGACATCCGGCATTAGCCGGCAAGCCAGAAGCGCATAATGATTTCCCCTGTACTCCTCATCGACTTCATAGCCGATATTTCCATTATAATATGAGTGATAATTGTGACCGATTCTGAAGCTTATCTTTCCCACATTTACATTACGGGATTTGGAAATAATGTTCCACCAGTAAAACGGCAGCTCTTTGTCATTTCCGGCATAAGTATCAATCAACTCAAGCCTGACGCTGTCATTTTCCAGTGTAAAAAAATCTTTATTAAACTCAAATAATTTTTTTACCACTGATTCAAAATCAAAAAATAAATCAATATATTTTTCCACTATTACATTGCAATAGGTTCTCACGATATCTCCGTCATAATCATGTGCAAGCTCATTTCGCACCTTAAGCATTTCCATCCATGTGTCATCTGAAATCAGGTTAGCCTTGAATGCTTCGCGCAATACTTCACGCGGAGAGCCTGCCACAAAACCTGTTATTGCATAATACTGCACCAGTATGTCCTTCATAACCTTCCACGCCAAATCAAACGTGATACTGAACTTGGCACTTGTCCCGCTGAGCACAAAGGAATCCGAAAGATCTCTCTGTCTTGCCTCAGCCAGAGCATTTAATGAGTTACAAAAAGACTTAAAACGTCTACTGAATTTTTCGTCCATATTGCCTGATATCCTCCAACAACAATTCATTTCTACAGGTATCAATATTCAATAAATCCACACTGTAAAGCGTCGGCAATTCCTCCGCCATTGCGGCAAGCTTATCGAAATTTTCAACCCCCGATACTGCTATGTCTATATCACTGCGTTCCCTGCTTGTCCCCTTTGCCCTTGAACCATATAAAATCACTTCATTTGCACCAAAGCTTTTACACAGCTTTACAACCTCTGCTATTACCTCGTCTGCTTTCATCCGATTACCACCCCTATCCGCAAAACTTTTTTCTTTGAAATTCTGAAGCACTGCAAGTCTCTCCGGATAAGCTTTTACAGCAATAACTGCTTCACCATCTGTATTTCCCTGTAGTACTCACCCATAAATGTATAGTCTATTTCCTTAATTTCCCTAAACCCAATATCGCCATACATTTTTCGCGCAACAACATTTTCAAGTGACACACTTATATATATTTTATCGGCATCATAATTTTTCCTGAAGAAATCTAGAAATTCCAATACTGCTCTTTTTCCGCAGCCTTTTCCCTGATACTGTTTTCCTATCATAAAACGGCTCAAAGACCACCCCGGAATATCTTCATCATAATCATACAGTATAAAACCAACCATTGTCCGGTTATGATATATTGCAAGAGTATACAAGCCATCCTCGAAAGCCGCCTCAACCAATGACTGAGCGTTATCGGCAACAAAATGTTTTTGGCTCTCATCAACCTTAAGCGCTATACATTCCATATAGTTTTCTTTGGTAATTTTTCTGAATTCCAGCTTGTCTTCATCCATATTCAATATTTTTAATGTCTCAGATATTTAGAAACATCTCCTCCTCATTCCATATATTGTTCCTTGTGCATTATGTCTGTCCATATATATGCATGATATCAGGGGCAAAATGTCAGAAGTCCGATGCAAGCTTGCGTGAGGATTTTTGACCTTTTGACCTCAACATCATATGCATTATAACTGTTATAGGCAGAGAAAATCCCCCAAAATTGCGCTGTCTGTGAATTTTCTCTGCCCATTTTATTTAATATCTCATCCTTAGACTGAAATATCTGCTGTTTTTTTCTATTCCGGGCTGTTTTCTCTGCCCACAGCATATTAAATCGCTTCTTTAGACTGAAGCATCTGCTGTTTTTATTTGCTCCCGGGCTGTTTTCTCTGCCCACAGCATATTATAACCGCTTCTTTAGACTGAAGCATCTGCTGTTTTTATTTGCTCCCGGGCTGTTTTCTCTGCCCACAGCATATTATAATCGCCTGTTCAGACTGAAACATACGCTGTTTTTATTTGCTCCCGGGCTGTTTTCTCTGCCCACAGCATATTATAATCTCCTATTTAGACTGAAGCATCTGCTGTTTTTATTTGCTCCCGGGCTGTTTTCTCTGCCCACAGCATATTATAACCGCTTCTTTAGACTGAATTTTCTGCCGGTGCGATATAGAGCCACCCCTACAGCAGCTCCTTAAGTATCTTGTTGATGCTTGCCGGGTTAGCCTTGCCCTTCATAGCCTTCATGGTCTGTCCCACAAGGAAGCCGAGAGCCTTCTCCTTGCCGCTGTGATAGTCGGCAACGGACTGAGGATTGGCTGCTATAATCTCCTCGATGGTGCTCTTTAACGCACCGTCATCGTTCACAATCTTAAGTCCCTTCTCCTCGACATACTTCTCAGGATTGATGTCCTCCTTAAAGATCTTCTCGAACACTTCCTTTGCAACACTTGAATTTATTGAACCTGCCTCGACAAGCTCGATGAGCTTTGCAAGATTTTCAGGTGAGAAGCTTATGTCCTCAGGCTCCATTGAGTTATCCTTTAAGAGACGCATTGTCTCAACCATGAGCCAGTTGGAAACCTTCTTAGGCTTGTTGCAGATTGCGGTTGTCGCCTCGAATATGTCCGCCATCCTCTTTGAGTTGGTTATAATATCAGCATCGTACTCTGGTATATCGAATTCAGCCTTATATCTTGCTCTCTTCTCATCCCTGAACTCAGGCTGTCGCGCCTTGACCGCATTAAGCCACTCATCGTCGATGACAACCGGTACAAGGTCAGGCTCAGGGAAATATCTGTAGTCCTGTGCATCCTCCTTAGAACGCATCGCATAGGAGTACTCCTTGTTGTCATCCCAGCGTCTTGTCTCCTGAACAACCTTTCCCCCATCCTCGATAATCTCTATCTGCCTCTTCTTCTCAGCCTCGATTGCTCTCGCGATAGCTTTAAACGAGTTGAGATTCTTTGTCTCCGTTCTTGTTCCGAACTCGGAAGCCCCGACCTCGCGAACCGAGAGGTTCACATCGGCACGCATTGAGCCCTCCTGAAGCTTGCAGTCTGAGGCTCCAAGATACTGGATGATAAGTCTCAGCTTATCAAGATATGCGATAACCTCTTCAGCCGAGCGCATGTCAGGCTCGGACACAATCTCTATAAGAGGCACACCCGAACGGTTGAAGTCGACGAGTGAGCAGTCCTCCCACTCATCGTGGACAAGCTTTCCTGCATCCTCCTCCATGTGAATCTCGTGGATTCTGACAGTCTTTTTCTCTCCATCGGCAGTCTCTATCTCTATGCCGCCGTCATGGCAGATTGGATGATAGAGCTGTGAAATCTGGTAATTCTGTGGATTATCCGGGTAAAAATAATTCTTCCGGTCAAATATATTCTTCCGGTTAATCTCGCAGTTGGTCGCAAGTCCCACTGCCATGGCATACTCCACAACCTGCTTGTTTAAAACCGGAAGTGAGCCCGGCATGCCTGAACATACCGGACAAACATGTGTATTAGGTGCTCCGCCGAATGCCGTGGAGCAGCCGCAGAAAATCTTAGTCTTTGTAGCAAGTTCTACATGAACCTCAAGTCCAATGACGGTTTCGTATTCTTTCATTCAATATTCCTCCATGTCACTTTTTTAAAGTAACCCAAATAACCTTGAAAAACGTGCTTTTACGTTTTCCTGTATGAAATAACAGAACATATCAATCAACGTATTCTGCTGATTCAGATGTTCTTTTTATGCTGCTCATAAGTATACGCCGCGCGGATAAGCGTCTTTTCAGAGAAGCAGTCACCAATAAGCTGTACCCCTATCGGAAGCCCGTTTTTATCGTTTCCGCATGGGACACATATTCCCGGAAGTCCCGCGAGGTTTACCGAAATGGTGTAAATATCTCCAAGGTACATCTTGATAGGGTCGGAAAGTGACTCTCCAAGCTTCGGAGCCGTGGTAGGAGCCGCAGGTCCTAATATAACATCATATTTTTCAAATGCCTTGTCAAATTCCTTCTTTATAAGAGCCTTGGTCTTTAATGCCTTGATATAGTAGGCATCGTAGTAGCCGGAACTCAATACGAAGGATCCGAGCATAATACGTCTCTTTACCTCCGCGCCGAAGCCCTCTGAGCGCGACTTCTTGTACATATTGTGAAGTCCCTCGTACTCCTCGGTTCTGTAGCCGTACTTCACGCCGTCAAAACGTGCGAGGTTCGAGCTTGCCTCCGCAGACGCAATGATATAGTAGGCAGGAATGGCGTAATCCACAAGTCCGAGGTCGAACTCTTCGACAATGGCACCCTTGCTCTCAAGCACCTTTGCCGCAGCCAACACCTTCTCCTTGACCTCCTCATCGATTCCCTCACCAAAATAGGTTCTCGGAATACCAATCTTAAGCCCTGCAACATCCTCGACAAGCGCATCCGTGAACTTATAGTCCTCCGGCTCTCTCTTTACGGAGGTGGAATCCTTTGTATCGTATGAGGCTATCGCTTCAAGCACCGTCGCACAGTCTGTGACGTCCTTGGTTATAGGTCCAATCTGGTCAAGCGATGAGCCGTATGCAATAAGTCCGTATCTTGACACTGTTCCGTAGGTAGGCTTCATTCCGACAACTCCGCAGTATGAGCTTGGCTGTCTGATTGAGCCGCCAGTGTCCGAGCCGAGCGCATAGAAACATTCATCAGCCGCAACAGCCGCAGCCGAACCTCCCGATGAACCTCCCGGAACATGCTCCGGATTCCTAGGATTCTTTGTTGCCCCGAAAAATGAAGTCTCGGTCGTGCTTCCCATGGCAAACTCGTCCATGTTCGTCTTGCCGATTATGACAGCGCCAGCCTTCTCAAGATTTAACACAGCCTCCGATGAAAATGTAGGCTTGAAATTTCCAAGAATCTTAGAAGAGCATGTAGTAAGCACACCCTCAGTACACATATTGTCCTTGATTGCGACAGGCACGCCTGCAAGCGGTCCTGTAAGTGTTCCATCGTCTATCTTCTTCTGAATCTCCTCTGCCTTCTTTAAAGCCTGCTCCTCACAGAGTGTCACATAGCAGTTATACTCACCCTCAACGGATTTAATTCTGTCAAATACAGCCTCAACAGCTTCGCGGACAGATATTTCCTTGGTCTTAATCTTTCTGCCAAGCTCTACCGCTGTCATTTTTGCAATATCCATCTTTATCTCCAATCCATAAATACTTAGAATCAATACCATATCCATTAGCTGCATAAAACAGCCTTTAAAAATATTAAACTGTTATAAGCCAATCCTGCAATAGCAATACATAACATATATCAGAAATATAAAATATGCCACACCGTTAAACCGATTCTAAATATCTATTCTTAATTTTATATTTTAAATTTCCAACTGTATTTATTCCACCGTCTTAGGCACCATGTAGAAGCCGTCCTTCTCCTCCGGGGCATTGGCAAGCATATTCTCGCTGTCATCACCATTGGTCACGACATCCTCACGGAACACATTTTTTACCGGAAACACATTCGACATCGGCTGCACTCCGTCCGTATCCAGCTCATTGAGCATATCAATATAATTTAACATATTTCCCATATCCTTCTTGGCAGCTTCCTTCTCCTCATCGGAGAGTTCCAGCTTTGCAAGGATACCCACATACTCTATGGTCTCGTCTGTAATTACATTTGCCATCTGCGTATTCTCCTTTTGCTTTTATACTGCAATTAATTAAATCTTTTTAATCGTAGCACATTTTGTTTTTTATGACAAGTTTAAACATCTTTAAAAAGGCAATTATTAATACAAAAGGGCACGAACCACAAATGGCTCATACCCTTGGCTGTGAACCCTTATAGTCCACACATTTATCTATCAATACTCACTTTAACAATTCATTCTCTTCCCTTATATTTTATCAGCATATTACAAATGCTGATATTTCCTACATTCCGGGCATATCTGCTTTACCAAATATCACTATTTTCACATCGTTTTGAACGCAGAATAAGCAATCCCCCGCTTCAAGTGTGTAGAGCACTAAGCGGTGGGTAAGGGGGATGCGAATATCCGCTTTACACTTTTCAGCAGCAAATTAGCAGCCTAAAGCAGATGGTTTACAATGATATGCGTTATCCTCCGAGTTTTCCTTCGAGTTTTTTCAAAAAGCCACTCGAAAGAAAACTCGAAACACTTTCCGCATTCCTGCTAAGCGTCAATATATGTAATTCATGAAAACAGCAATTACTATAGGTAACTAATATATAATCTCACGAATAGTGCCATTAATTATAACCGCATCATACCTATTAAACAACACAAGATTACCTTTCGAGTTTTCCTTCGAGTTTTTTCTAAAAATAACTCGAAGGAAAACTCGAAATACTAAATTATAACATAATATGATTTATTTCCTCGTCTGCAAATATCTATCAATTTCTCATTCCTCATCTTATCAACGACACTTCTAGCTTGTTGCTTAGTAAATCCACACATCTCCTGTATCTTAGCAGATGTTATCTGATCATTTGTCTGCAGGTATTCTAAAATCATATTTTTAGCTTTAATATACTGGACTGTTTTATCTCTTGTATATTCCACATCTGATTTTAGTGCCTCGTAAACCTTAGCTGTGAGCATATATTCCTTGCCAACAATCTCTATCAAACCTCTGCTAATCAGCTCATTGCATGACTTTTTTGTTTCGTCCAGAGATTTTTGGACTTTTCTTGATAGTTCCGATAGCTGCTCTTTTCTATTGTCCATTAAGTCTCTTAATATCATCATCTCAGCCAAAGGCATAATTTTGCTGTTTTTATCCTGCACTTCGGTAATAAACTTAACAAATTCTGTGTTATCTATTGCACTGAATATTGTCAAAGAAACTGCATCATTAAATGATCTGTATCTTGGGTAAGGTTTACCCATTGAAACCATGTCCTTAAAGATGATGTCTACTCCCTGACCTGTTCTCTGAACATATTTCAAATTCTGAAGTGTCTCTGCTATCAGTTTATTCCTTGGTATAGATGGATGAGTTATAATATTATCCTCTGTAATTCCGTCAAGGAATCCACCTGGATTTTCAATAACTATTCGATCCGGATATTGTTTTACATAAACGGCTGCATTGCTCTGATAGTCTCTATGAGATAGCGCATTGAGGAGTGCTTCCTGAAATACTCTCTGCGGAAAATCTTCAACCTCCAGTCTGAATAATCCTACCTGAATGTTCTCTATCTTACTGTATGCTTGTACTCTCTCGGTCAACTTGTCAATGACACTTATTAATGGCAGCTTCAAATCAAGTCTTGCATCATATTCTTCTAAATTATCAGCTGAATAGTGTAAATATACAACTTCCGCTTGCGGTAACAGTCTTTGAATCGATGCTTCTTTTCCTACAAAAAGCAGACCTGCAATAGTCAGACGTTCTACATCTCCGTCATATTTTATGAGCTGTAAGTCTCTCAAAAAATCTATGTCATCCAAATCCGGTAATGTGGATTTAGAATCCCTGACTCTTAGCTTTTCCTTCAGGCTGTACACTTCTAACTTATTTACATCATCCAAAGTACTTTCGCCTATAATTCTGCCAGAAAAATCCGGATTCTGTGCAGAAGAATAAACATTGCTCAACTCATCCGGATATGCAGGTTTTGAATTCTTACCTAATCGCTTCAGGCATCTACCATCTGTAGTTGTATATGTCTTTCCATCTGCTTTGACTGATATTGCAATAATGAGTTTCCCTTGATATTCAAAGTCTGATATTTCTGTAAATAATGGTGGCACCGTTCTATCATAAATTCCCTCAATAATACGCTGACCATCATAGTTCCTGTCACAACCAGAAACTTCAATTGGGTTATCTTCTACTCCAAAATAAACTGTTCCGCCCTTAGTATTTGCAAATGCTATTAATTCATCAACAGCAAGCGAGATAATCTCTTTCATATTTCTTGCATTTATCCAAGACTTAAATTCAACTGTATCTGTTTCCTCTTTATCTAATATTTCCTTAAATTCTTCTTCAGTCATTAGCGTTGCACCTTCTTTCCCAATAAACATTCATATCTAATCTGGCAATAAATATTCTTTCGTAATCCCCTTACTTTTAAGTTCATTCATTATTGCATTTTTTAATTTAGCCGGAATAATAATCTTAACTAAAGAATGCCCTCCATCTAATTCTCTCGGAACTGCTACTTCGTGTGGACAAATTATATTATCTCCTGCATTCAGAGTTGTCCGCATTTCATCAATCGGTGTTTCAAATTTCACTCCACACACATATAAACATCCTTTTTGCCTTTGTATTCGAATATTCGTCTTCTGCTGGCTTCTTGGCTGCATTATCATAAATCCATGATCTAAAAATGATACCAATTCTCCACAGAAATCTTTTATCTCACAATAGTTTTCCATTAGCTCTGGATATTTCACTAAAAGTTCTTCTGCCAATTCGCGAATGCTAAGTTTATCTTTTTGAATATTGACAAGCTCACATTGTATTTTAGTTCTCATCCATTTAGGATCATATGGTGAATATGGCCATATAAATACCGCACCATCTTTATCCATGCCATCACAACAGGCAAAATACAAAGCAATATTTATATCTGTTGTAAAATCTATCAATCTTGTTGCCTGTATATAATGCTGCTCATATGCCATTACCTCAAACAACAAATCTCCACTTTCTGATATTCTCTCATCAACGCCCTTATTTCTGCATATACTTGGCATGATTTTCCATGAAGAATCGCTCTGTCCCCGATAAAAAGCTCGCCGATATGTATATTCATCCCCTATATCTCCCCTGCCTTGCCTAGGTAATTTATGAAATGAATTATAATCATTTGCAGCTTTATAAATCTGTTTTATGTCTTCAACTAAAATCTCTTGATAATCATGTTTTTCAATAAACTCTGTCATATATACCGATTCAGCTCCAACCTCCTACTCTACTACAACTCCTTAACAATCCTCATAAACTCCTCATAAGAATAAGCTCCATTATATCCAGGATTCTTTGTTTCAAACACCATATAATACTTATACATTCTTCCAGCCATCTCTGCCCACTTTGCACCTATTTCAGCTTTTTCTCTAGATTCAGAATTTTCAAGCTGGTCGCCTTTAGTTTCTATTATTAATAGCTTACCACTCTCAGTTTTCACCATAAGATCCGGATATGCGTTTACAGCACCATTTATGGCAAATCCTTTTCTTGCCATATTTCTATGCCACCATTTAATATTGTTTAATGAGGATAATTCCATGACAACCTTTCTTTCGTATTCGGTATCAAACTTTTCCTCTTCGTTATATAGTGATTTTGGTATTGATGCTATTGTTTCTGTCGGGCTTATCTCTTTCGGCAGCTTATATGATGGCTGGCAAGAAATTTTGTCTTGTTCCACCCACTCATAAAACATTTTCTTAGCATATTCATTTAAAAGCGAATTAACTTTTTTATTAATCTTCAGAACATAGATACCTGGTGTCTGTTCCATATCTGTTAATTGATCCTCTGTAAGATTCTGAATAATCCTGTCTACATATACCTCCAAGTCTCTGTCATTTATCGCATTATTCTTTGATAATTTCTTTATTATCATATCCTTGCACAGACGCATTTTTCTATCTGACGGCTGTTCATCAAACCACTGTTTTACATTTTGGCTATCAAAGCCCTGCAATTTCCATGCTTTTGGCAATGCATCTGAATCATCAATATCAATTCTTGCAATTTCTGAATCTATGCTGTCAAAATCAATTACAGTATCCTTATCTAATAATGAAAATCCCGCATACAGATTTTCCTTTGTTAATACCTGATGCTCATGTTCAGAAAACAGAGAACGTCCTGTTTCTATCATAAACTGTGGTATTTCTATCTGTCCTGCTTCACTAGCATATAACTGATTTACTTTGTAATGCTTCATCTTATTTCCAACCTCTGGTGGTACTGGCAGATATTCTTCTGTTTCCTCAAAGTCTTGCCAATATAATTCATTCTGTGTTTTTGCATGGTCAAGCATATCTGTTACCGCATCATTAACCTTAGATTGACTCTGTGATTCCATATTTTCATTATTTACGAATGGTGATATTTGTTCCCTCACAAAGTCTACATTTAAAGAATCTATCTCATCCGACACATTATTTGTATCATCAGTTACATCATTATCTAACTTTAACTCTGTCTGTATATTACCAGCTTGTTCTACTGGAAATTCAGTATCCTGTTCCACATAATCGTCTATACGATAATCTTTACTCGTAAAGCCAGCCGCATTAAGTCCTGCTACTACCTTATCAAGTGTTGCATAAAAGGCATTTGATGATGTGATAACATACGAAAGATTCAATACCTCTCTTTCATTCTTTCTCGTATTAGGAAGTCTGAGAATTCTTCCTAAAATCTGTTCTACATCTATGCTTGATGTTCTATTTGCGACTGTTGCCAATATATATGCAAATGGACAATCCCATCCTTCCTTTAATGCATTAACTGTAATGATATATCTGATACTACAATCATGGCTGCTTAAATCTATATTTTTTAACTCATCGCTATCCGCAGTCTTTATTGCAATTTCAGATTCTGGTATCCCCATATCAATAAGAGTATGCTTTATCTTATCATAGGTTGTACTGTCATCATTGTTTCTGGGCTGAGCCTGAAATAAAACAATTGGTCTGATATATCTGCCACCATTTTTCTGTTCTTCAACTGCTTCATTTTCTAATTTTCTTCTTAATGAAATTGCAGATACAAAAACATCTTCCTGTGATTTTCTGTTATAAACAATTACAGGTAATTTAACCATATTTTCTGCTTTAAGCTGTCTTGCATCTACAAATGAGATAATATTACTTCCATTTTTCGGTGTAGCAGTCAAATCAAGTACAAATGAAGGATTGAAATTCTGTAACATTTCTTTACTGAGCTTACTTGTAGCATGATGACTCTCATCAACAATAACAACTGGATTCAATTTACGGATAACTTGTATCAATGCTGTTTCATCCGTATCTTCCAACAAGGAACCTCTATCCTGTTTAAATCTCACAAATGACAACAGACTGCCATTCTCCTGATAAGCTTTTCTTCCATCCTTTTTGCTCGTCCGGAATGAATCATAGCTTAATACAAATACGGATAAATTATCACTAACCGAAGTTGGGTTAAAATTCTGTCCATTTAACAATTGCTGCTTAGAATAAATCTCGACCTTATTACCAAAATCAACATCTATTTTCTTCCTATAATCATGATTCTCATCCGTTAATGTTCTATATGTCTGAGTAAGTATTGCATCTGATGGAACGAGCCATACTACTGCTTTAGGATGTATATGTGGCATAGAATCAAATATTGGCTTAATTGAATTTGCCGCCAGAAATGTTTTTCCACCGCCTGTTGGAACTTTGAAGCACACCTGTGGAACTCCTGCTAATTCCGTTTTGTATGGCGGCATTCCATCTATCCCCACATTCACTCCTTTTTCATTCCATAAAGTGCTGTATGCTGAACTTATACTCTGCTTCTCTATAAGCAGCTCTAAAAATCGTTCTAAATCTCTTATAACCTGTATCTGATAATTTTTAAGTTCCATACCTTGTCCTTTCTAGATATGCTCAATATCTCTTGGTATTTTCTTAAATGTAATATTCCACTTCTGTAAATCAATATCTGATACTGCGCAAGAATCAGCATATATAATATATGCCTGGTTCTTTACATTTACCGTTGCCAAAAAAGAATAGTCAAGTATTGTAGCCTTGTCCTTTTCATAATAAAAATAATATGCTGTATCATTATGAGAGCCAATATAATATTTCTCCTGTTTGTTCTCAGCATACTCAAGCCCATTGGTTTCTGTGTACCAGATATATTTTCTAATTTCAGCTGTATCTATATCATTGTTGATAGTTCCATCCTGCAAAAACAATGGACTTCCTAATTCATAATATGAGAAGTTACCACCTGTTCCATCTACTGCATTCTTTCCTTCCCCATAACCATCAATCACTCGTTTTACACGTTCGGCTGTTATTGTGTCAGCATAATCTCCCATCTCAACCAGAATAAATTTACGATTGCCACCATCTTTTTTATTCATGTTTAAAACAGCATGAGCGGTTGTACCTGAGCCTGCAAAAGAATCTAGAATAACTGCATCAGACTCAGAAGCTATTTGTGTAATACGCTCTATTAGTTCAAATGGTTTTGGTGTCGAAAATCCTACAATTTTAAGGCTTTTTAACTGATTTGAAGCCCCTTGAGTATGGTTTACATCTTCGTAGTGCCAAAGAGTTCTATTAACGACTCCATCATGTTCACATAAAAATTTTTTAATACGAGGCATTTTCGCTGTACCATCAACTCCCCAAAACAATCGATTATCCGCTTGAAAAAGTTCTGTTTGCAATTGCGAGTATTTCCAAACAGCTGTATCTTTTGGAAAGACTGCTTTCCCTGTATTAGGATTTACAATTGGATAATACAGATTAGGCCTCTCATCCTTTGACTTATTGCAAGTATATGTAGCAGAATTCCAATCCCCTCTTTCATCATTATCAGGATTTGAATAATACTTTAATTGTTTTTGATTAAGCGGTAACCTATGTGGTTGCCAAAGTAGCTTGTCTTTACTATAAACCAATATATACTCTACATCATTGCTAAAGAAATGTGCATCATTTGAAGGCGAGGCCTTCTTAAACCATGAAATAGTATCAACATAATTTGAAGTTCCAAATATTTCATCACATATCAATTTTAGATTTGCATATTCATTTCCATCTATACTGATAAAAATAGCTCCATCATTTGACAATAATTTTTGTAATAACACCAGTCTCGGATACATCATACATAGCCATTTATCATGCCTTGACAAATCTTCGCCTTCTTTACCCACTACTTCTCCGAGCCATTTCTTTATTTTAGGATCGTTTACATTATCGTTATAAATCCAACCTTCGTTTCCAGTATTATACGGTGGATCAATATAGATACATTTAATCTTCCCCTCATACTGTGGCAAAAGCGATTTTAATGCTTCTAAATTATCGCCATGTATAATCATGTTCTCACTGTGAATATCATCTTTATGCACGCCATCTTCATCATAACTATACTTGCGTTCAAGAACTTTATATGGCACATCATTATGATGATTTATTACCTTATCTTTTCCTATCCAATCCAATGTAGGCATATTTACTTGCTCCTTGTTTATAATTATTGCAGTTTTTCTATTGTCTCAATTATCATTTCAGCTTTATCCGTCAACACATACTTTCCTCTTGTTTTTTGCTCAACGAAATCCTGTTTTTGTAACACACTAAACATACTATTAATCTTCATTTTGCTGCATTTCAAAGTTGTAGCTATCTGTTGTTGTGTTAATGGAATCACTTTCTCGTCTAATATTATAGCTTCATTATCATGCATCAATTTCAAAAGGTCATAATAATCATTCAAAAATAATCCGATACCCATATTTTCTCCCTTAGTTGCAAATAAAAATGTATAGATAAATTATAGCACATTTATGTTGTATTATAAATATCATTTTTCTGTTATCTAAGCATCCGCACTCATGTATTCTTTCTTCCTGAGCTGACTGATTATCCTTCTCCTGCACTGCCACTCCTCATACTCACCTACCGTGAGCATATTCTCAAACCACTCTCTCGCAAGTCCGAGCCTGTTAATCAGAAAATTCCTCAAAAGATAACCGGGAAATGTTTTCCCGCTCTCTATATTATTCAGAACCTTCACCGAGCAAATACCCCTGACCAGTGTTTCCGCATTGATTTTATTCTTATTTCTGATACTCTTTATAAGATTACCAAAATCATTATCTTTATATTCCATCATCCGGTGCCCTCCTCATGTGTCTATTATAACATTCTTTTTTATCTTTTGCAATGTTACAGCTCCCCACAGACGATTCAGATGTTGGGGTCAAAACATGTGCTATAAACTTAGCATGTATAACGTATTATATTTATGCATATCACGACTTTTGGAAGAAGCTTAGATGTTCTTAGAACTCTGTTCACACACTAGCCAGAACCGGCACGGATGCCGGTTCAGAAGCAATGCATACAAGGATGTATGCCTGCTTCGGTGGCGGACGTATAGAAAGCCTATATCAGAGTTCTTAGAACATCTTGCTTCGTACAACGGAGCTGATATGCATAAATATAATACGTTATACACTCGTACATTAAGTTGGCATGTTTTGACCCCAACATCATCCTAATACACAAAAAGGTATCAAATCCTTGACGGACTGATACCTTTTCATCGACACCTATATCCTTGCCGGCAAAAGCTTCATTGATGTTTATTTCCATCACAACCTTTGTAAGAAGCACGGCAGCAGCTCCGGTATCGCATATGTACACAACTACTTAAAATAATCCATCAGTTCTTTCATGTCAGATGATACCTTCCTTACAGTCTGGGTATCCTCTGAGATTCTGTTAACTGACTCTGCAATCTCCGTAACTCTTGCAGTTACCTCCTCATTGCTGGCAGCATTTTCTTCGCTTATAGCGCTGAGCTCAGACACACTGTTTATAATATCAAGCTTAAGAGCTTCAAGATTCTTTGTTTTGTCCATAACCGTCTGTGCAATAGCAGCATTTTCTTCTATTATACGGTTCAGTATATCGAAGCTTTCCTTTGCATTTCCTATGTCTGTCTGCTCCTGTTCGGCAAGCTCCTTCATTCTGCCTGTCAGGATCACGGACCGGTTGGATTTCTCAAGAATGTTGTCTGCAATATTCTTAATTGAATCTGCTCCCTGACTGCTCTGATCTGCGAGCTGTTTTATCTCTGAAGCAACAACAGCAAAGCCTCTGCCTGCCTGTCCTGCCCTCGCCGCCTCAATCGATGCGTTAAGTGACAACAGATTAGTCTGTGACGTAATATCCGAAATAAGTTCAACCGCTTCATTAATGGAAGCAATTGCCTTATTGGTTTCATTTACCTGTTCTATAAGCTGGGCAATAATGTCCGATGCTGTATGCGAGCTTGTCAGTACAAGAGTCATTGACTCAGATACATTCTGACCCGCCCTATTCATTTTATCCGAATTATCATTAAGGGTAACCGCCTCCGAATTGATTGCAGACATATTGTCACCCATTTCATTGACCTTGGCATTAACAGACTGTACGTTATCAGCAAGCGTTACCGCCGTGGATGACAGGTCATCCATCACCTGTCTGATCTGGTTCGTGCTTGTACTGTTCGCTTCTGCCAGTGCATTTAATGAAGCCATTCTGTCATCAAGAATACCGGCATGTTCGTCCACCTCCGTAACAATCCCCCCGAGCTTGTCCGCCAAGGAGGTAGAGGCATTGATCAGGGTCTTAACCTCTGATATAACCGAGCTGCATTCAGATCTTCCCGAAAGGTCACCATCAGCCACACGCTCAATATAACTTGATGTTATCATAAGCGGTCTGCGGATTCTAAATGCAAGAACTATCATAATACCTACACATAACACAAGCAGTACACCTGATATTATGAACAGGTTCATCAGTGTACCCTCCACCGAATTATCTACTGTGGATTGTCTTTCTCCCGAAAATGCCATTCCAAGAATCTCTCCATCGTCTGAATATACAGGTGAGTAATACACATAATACTTCTCCCCCTGTATTTCTACTCCCGATGCCTTGTAATCGTTTCCTGCTTTTACCTGTTCCCATATCTCAGGTTCAGCCTTCGTTCCTTCATTTCTCTTTCCGTTTTCATCAATTATGGATGTAATAAATCTTTCATCGTCAATGAACAGCGTCTGTTCAATATCATCAGCCTTGAGTGAATCTATGAACTGATAGCTTATTTCATCTCTTTCCAGAATATTCTCCCTGATATCCCATGTGAAATACTGCTCAACAGATGTGGTGCAGGCCTTCAGTCGAAGATATGTGCTGTCAATCAGCTCACTTTTCATTTTACCGGCTGAGTATATGGTAATTGCCATAATTGCAACAGTCAGTGGTATGCAGCCAATCATAAGGATTACCTGCAGGTATCCGAGTTTTCCCTTCATTTCAGTGTTCTCCTTCTTCATACTGATTATTTACATACCATTGTATTGGTTGTAGATATTATGTATTATACCACACCTTTCCCACCGGTGCACCCTTTTTATGTTCAAAAGCATTATCTGATAAGCTGTATTTATTCAGCATGCTGCCTGCTGAACTTAAACGACAGATAGTAAGTATACCCATTCTCCACCCTTGCATTTCCGGCTTCTAACTCCTCTATGCTCTCTGAGCGGAGCGCATTTTTGCCACAGGTGAGCGCAAACAAGCTGGGACAGGGGTCTGACACCGGTGTCCCAGCACTGTGGGACGCCGGTGTCAGACCCCTGTCCCAGA
>OBZC01001312.1_pt1 | contig 17129 bp, 10 predicted proteins | sample 1538231 | NCBI WGS metagenome assembly OBZC01 (sample SAMEA2580225, study PRJEB22360) | human gut metagenome | biome: human gut; feature: human-associated habitat; material: faeces | place: Denmark | collected 2008/2010 | reverse complement strand
TTTCTGGACTTGGCATCGAAGTTGGTGGCGGTATCCGTACCTTGGAGCAGATTCGAGACTATTTGGCAGTTGGCATCGACCGTATCATTATCGGTTCAATGGCGGTTAAAAAACCTGACTTCGTTCGAGCAGCTTTAGAGGAATTTGGTGCTGATAAAATTGTCGTAGGTATTGATGCCAAGGCAGGGTTTGTCGCTACTGAAGGCTGGTTGGAAACCAGCAATGTGGACTTTATTACCTTGGCCAAGGAAATGGAAAAGATGGGCGTAACCCTCTTTGTCTATACTGATGTTGATCGAGATGGCACACTGACAGGACCCAATCTTGATCACTACAAACGTTTGGTATCTGAACTCACAACCGCCAAAGTCATCGCTTCCGGTGGGATTGCAGAAGTAGCCGACTTAGATCACCTACAAGAGATTGGTGTGTCAGGAACCATTGTCGGTAAAGCCTACTATAACGGCAATATCACATTAGACCAACTCAAGTCTTTCGGAGGTTAAGATGCTTAAAAAACGTATTATTCCTTGTTTGGATGTCAAGGATGGTCGTGTTGTCAAGGGAGTTAATTTTGTGAATTTGACAGACGTTGGAGACCCTGTTGATTCTGCACGTGCTTACTATGAGGCTGGCTGTGACGAACTCGTTTTCCTAGATATCACAGCGACTTCAGACAATCGTGAAACAACGGTTGACATGGTGCGACGCGTTGCCGATCAGGTCTTTATTCCCTTCACAGTTGGTGGAGGTATCCGTTCAGTTGAAGACATGAACAAGATGCTCAAAGCCGGTGCTGACAAGGTTGCGGTCAATTCCTCAGCCCTTGCCAACCCGCAACTAATCGCTGATTGTGCTCAAAAATTTGGCAACCAGTGTGTAGTGGCTGCGATTGATGCCAAAAAGATGGCTGATGGGAGCTGGCATGTCTTTGTGGCAGGTGGCCGTAAGGATACAGGTAGGGACCTCATCCAATGGGCTCAAGAAGTCGTCGCCTTGGGGGCTGGAGAAATTCTCTTAACCAGCATGGACAAGGACGGCACTAAGTCTGGTTTTGATTTGGAAATGCTAAATCGTGTGGCGGAAGTCGTTGATGTTCCGATTATCGCTTCTGGTGGTGCGGGAAATATTGAGGACATTGTAGAGGTCTTTGAAAAGACAACAGCGACTGGTGCACTGGCAGCCTCTATCTTCCACTTTGGTGAGGTAAATATAGGCGAAACCAAACAAGTCTTGGCAAATGCAGGAATTGAGGTGAGACGATGACAGAGGTTAAACTTGATTTTGATAAACAAGGGGGACTTGTACCAGTCATTGTGACCGATTACAAGACGGGGCAGGTGCTCATGTTGGCCTATATGAATGAGGTGTCCTATCAGTTGACCCTAGAGACCAAACAAATGCATTACTGGAGCCGTTCTAGAAATGAGCTTTGGCATAAGGGAGCCACATCTGGTCATTTTCAGCATGTCAAAAGCATCAAGACAGATTGCGATCAGGACACCTTGCTTATCGCTGTGGAACAAGAAGGAGCAGCCTGTCATACAGGAGCTTACAGCTGTTTCTTTACGGATATATATGATGACAATCAAGACAGATAGGAGTAGTTATGTTAGAAACACTTTATAAAGAAGCCCTAGATCGTAAAAAAAATCCTAAAGAAGGGTCTTATACCAATTACCTTTTTGACAAGGGTCTAGACAAGATTCTTAAAAAGGTTGGCGAAGAAGCGACCGAAGTTGTGATTGGGGCCAAAAATGCTGATAAAGAAGAAATTGCCAACGAGACAGCAGACGTCCTCTATCACCTAGCAGTCATGCTCGTTGAAACAGGGGTCAGCCCTGAAGACGTTGAAGCCGTACTTAAAGCACGTCAAGGCAAACAAAGCAATGTCCATGACCGAAAAGAAGTAACAGATTATTAAGGATTATCTCAACTGATTGAGACTAAAAAGAAATGCCTGAAGTGATGCTTCAGGTCTTTTTGCTAGAGGAATTTTAATGATTTTGTCCCTCTCATATTTAAAAGAAGTAGCCATAGCCATGTTATAATGGGTATTATATCTGTATGTAGGAAAATAGAGTTTGAGGTAGTTATGGGGAACTATCTTCGTTAAGCTCAAGGAGTAACTGACTTTCTAGAGGAGGGCGATTTGAAAAAGAAAATCATCATCTTACTTATCGTAGCAATAGCAATCACGACTGGTCTTTTCTTCTTTCTGAGAAGTAAGAGTGGTGTGACAAGTGAAGAATATACCCATAGCTACCCAGAATCGGAATTCTCTCTTCAACTAAGTGGAGCTAATAAAGAATATGTTTTAGTAAAGTACAAAAACTCATCTGAGAGTTCTAGTGTATTAGGGGCAACTAAGAACTATTTAGTGAGTCGCAGTGCAGATACTAATGATGCTAACAACATTCAGAATTATGCTTCTTATAATCTATATTTATATGATTTAAATAGTAAAGATTTTACAAAGTCAAAGATAGACCTTTTAAGTATCATAAAAAAATACAAAATAAAAGGACAATTGTCAGATATTGTTACTATGTCAATGGAAGGTAAAGATTATTTATTTTTAAAAATTGATTATACATCATACCTTTTAGACCTTAAACAAAAGAAGATTACAACTCCACCTGAAACAATACTGGATGATAATTCATTGAAAAAAGATTCTTCTGTAGACTCTGCATTTATTGTAGATTTAGATAATATCCTGTACAAGAAATATGGAATTTTGCAAAATTCATTTTATCCGTCATTTAATTTAAGTATCTCTAGCGATAGGCATAATGTAGACCTGTCTAAACTAAATATAAAAACAGAGCATCCTGAAATAGTAGATACTTTAGAAAGTGAAGGAGATGTGTGTACGAGGTCTGAATCAATTAGCTCAGAGCAGTGGTTTAACACCCTCATTCACTGGTTTGCACCAAAGGGTCAGGATGTAATGGATCTTTACGTCACAGATAAAACGATAGGTGAAAAAACACAAATAAAGAGTTTCGCAGACTACCAAACATGGAAAGCATCGCAACCTACGGAGTAATATAAGAGTCATCCAAGAGAGCGGATGGCTTTTTCTGTTTGCTTGATTTTGATGAAAAAGAAAACAAGCTCATGTCGGAGCTTGCTACTAGGAGATTATGCTTTACAAATTCTTTTTCTTTTTAGCTTTTTTGGTTAGGGCAAGGTCACAATTTTCAATACTTGAGATAAGGTGATTCGTCAATTGGAAGTCATCCACTTGGGGATTCAAATCCACTTCGTAGACTAGCTGCATGGTCTCACCCCCACCTGTGGTGTTAAGGGAAATCAAGTCACATTCGCTGGTGAAATTGAGCAAGGTTTTAGTGATTTTTTGATCAATCATGTCCTGATGTGAGACATTAATGGTCAGGAGTCTACGACGTTGGTTGTCGGTACGACTTTGACGATTTTCCAAAAGGAGCCAAACAGCTAATAGAAAGGTGGTGAAGAGGACGGCTAGTAAGAGATAGCCTGTCCCAGATGCCAGACCGATAATCATGGCCATGAAGACGGCGATTAGCTCTCTGGAACCGCTGGTAGCAGAACGAAAACGAATGAGACTAAAGGTCCCCGCCACGGCGATAGAGGTCCCCAAACTACCATTGACAAGGAAGATCACTAGGGTCATCAAACATGGAAGTAGGGTTAAACTGATGACAAATTCTCTGGTGTAGAGGGTCCGGTATTTGTAAGTCCAGGTCAAGGTCAAGCCTAAAACAAGGCTGACCAGTAAGGCCAGCATGAGTTGAAGGGGACTTGCAGTTGCGGTTGCATCATTAAAGATAGAATTGAAGAGATTAGACATAGGCAGCAGCTCCTTTTTCTTGAACTGGATGTGGCCCGTAGTCTAGACCTTGAGACTTATGATAGGCACAGCTGTATTTTGAGAATTTCTGCTCTTCCAAACCATGTTTGTCTAAGATAGCTTGAAGCCAGTCTGGCTTTTGACCAGGTGCCTTGATTTCCATGATAATCGTATCTTCATCAAGAAGGGGAAAACCATGATTTCCCTTGAAGAGACTGACGTCTTCATCACGGTAAGTCAGATTTTGGTCTAGGGTCACACGAACTTTATTGTAGGCATAGCCTTGGATAGTCTCTTTTTCTTTCATTGAAAAACGGTCGTAGTAGATATACATGCGAGGTTTGAGGCCCTCATCATAGCGCTGGCGTAACTGGTGAATATCCTGTAACAGCTGACGGTCAGTGATTTGACCATGATTCTTACCGTCTGTCATCAAGTTTGTGATGGCAAGTGGAGTTGAAACGAGACGAAACTTATGACCGATTCCCTCCTCATCCTTAGCTTTGACCTCTAGAAAGACCTTGCTATCACTTTTGGGATTGGCGAGATAGGTACGCATGAGGATTTTCTCTTGACGGTGATTACCATCTAGGGCATCTTGGATGACGTCAAAATTATCCGTATCAAAGTAAATATTTGAAATGGTAGATGTCGGATAGTCATCCTCTACCAAATACTCCTTAAGATCAGTGAGCAGGTCTTCAAGATTTTCCTTTGAGACCATATATTTTGTTTCAATGCGTTTAAAACGTGTTTCCAATTGTTTAACCATGAAAAAACTCCTTTTATAGATAAGATACAAAGCCGTAAAGCAATTCCCAGGAAAATAGGGAATTTATTGCAGAAACTTCTATTCCTAAACAGTCGACTTATTATTTTAATTCTTTTTTATAGTAGAAAAGTTGAGCGAAAATGTACTATTTTATATAGCACTCACTTGCTCGCCTATTAGTCTATGGAACTTTTCTGAAAGAAGGCCTAAGTCAAACTTTCACCAAACTTAACTTAAGAAAAGTTTTAGTTAACCTTCAGAAATGTTTTAGGGAAGTTCCGTAAACTGTAATCATCAAAACGAATCCGAGAGGAAAAAAAGATATGAAATCAAAAAGACTAAAAAAATGGACGACTTTAGTAACCTGTGCGACAGCCCTAACAGTCATGACAGCTTGTAGCCAATCAAACAGTCAAGCAACGGGGACGACGTCAAGCACGACATCAAAAACAAGTGCTATAACCGCAACAACTAGTAAGAAAACGACTAATAACAACAGCAACTATTTCACTTCAAAAGACTCGGACACATCTTATGATGAAAGTTCTGCCTCTAAGATTAAGTTATCAGGCTCATCTGCGGATGTTTCAGGTGATGGCATAACGGTATCAGATTCAACCGTAACCATCTCCAAAGCTGGGACTTACGTCATTTCTGGAAAATCTGATGGTGTGCAAATCAAGGTGGATGCTGGGGATTCAGATGATGTCCATATTGTTCTAGATGGTGCTACCATGACAAATACAAATGCACCAATCAACGCTACAAAAGTCGGACATGTCTACCTAACGCTTAAAGATGGAACCACTAGCACCCTCTCTGATTCAAGTTCTAATAGTGATGAAGATGCGGATGCCGTGATTTTCTCTAAGGGAGATTTGACAATTAATGGGTCAGGTACTCTTAACATTGATGCCAAGAAAAACAACGGTATTAAAGCAAACGACAGTCTTCATATAACAGGCGGTACCTACAAGATTACTTCAGTCGGTGATGCCTTCAATGTCAATGATGAACTTAATATCACAGGAACAACCATGACTATTGAGGCCGAAGAAGATGGCGTTAAGGTCGACAATGATGACGACACCTCAGTAGGGACCATGTATCTGTCTGATAATACCATGACTATCAAGGCTGGTGACGACGGTATTCATGCCTCTGGTGACCTGATTATTGATAGCGGTACTTACAAAGTTGAAAAATCAACCGAAGGTATTGAAGGTAAATCTGTGACTATTAATGGTGGAAATATCGATGTCTATGCGACAGATGACGGTATCAATGCTGCTAATAGTAATGCCAGTCAAAGTGAGATTTTCTTCAAGATGACAGGTGGAACTCTTAATGTCGAGGTTGGTCAAGGTGACACAGACCCAATTGATTCAAATGGTGATATTACCGTTACGGGTGGAACGATTAACTTAACCGGTCAATCTGGCTTTGACTTTGACGGTTCAGCGACCTATACCGGTGGTGACATTACTATCAATGGTGAAAAACAAACTAAGATTGAAAACTCAATGCCTGGTGGGGGTGGCCCTCAAGGTGGTGGTCCCCAAGGTGGTGGGCAACCAGGTGGCTTTAGCGGAGGTCACTAAAGAATCATAGGATGAAACAGAAAGGAAGTGCCTATGTATATTATTATTCCAGCTTATGAACCAGACACTCGCCTGATTCAGGTGGTTCAAGATATTACTTTAAAACTCCCTAAATCACGCATTATTGTTGTCAATGATGGGAGTGGACCACGCTATAACGACTATTACGACGAAACAGCCCTTTTTGGAGCTACGGTCCTTAAACACCCGATTAATAAAGGAAAAGGAGCCGCTTTAAAGACTGCTTTCGCTTATATCCAAGAAGAAGTGGTCAGCCAACATCTGTCTGCTCAACCTATAGTAACAGTTGACAGCGATGGTCAGCATCTGATTAAGGATATTGTCCGTGTAGCCAAGGCGACCGAGGAAAATCCAAGTCATCTTATCTTGGGTGCGCGTGCCTTTGTTGGTAAAGTGCCAGCACGAAGTCGCTTTGGAAATAAAGTGACTGCGGGGCTTTTCCGTCTAGTAACAGGTCAGAAGGTAACGGATACCCAGACGGGGCTTAGAGGCATGTCAACGGACCTGATTCCATGGTTGCTTAATCTAGATGGCAATCGTTTTGAGTACGAGTTTAACATGTTGCTTGAAGCCAAAAAGTCAGGTCACCAAATCTCAGAAGTCCCTATCGAGACCGTTTATCTGGAGGAGAATAAAAGCTCGCACTTTCGGCCCATTCGTGATTCCATCCGTATTTACAGCCCTTTTTTAAAGTTTTCTGGCACGGCCGTCTTGGCCTCAGTCATTGATGCAACCGCCTTATTTGTGCTCTTTGCCTTGACGAAAAATCTCCTCCTTTCGGTCGTGCTAGCTCGAGTGATTTCGGCTTCCAGCCAGTGTCTACTAAACGCTAATGTGGTCTTCAATCCGACAAGCTCCCTCTTTAGATCGAGTGTTCGCTACTTTATGTTGGTCCTGGTCCTCTTGGCTTGTAATTATTTCTTACTTAGTAGTCTAGTTGCCATTGGTTTGGGACTGGTTCTGGCAAAATTGGTCACAGAAACCTTGCTCTTTTTAGTCAGTTACAGGGTTCAACATAACGTGGTTTTTGCTTAATAGCTGGCTTGAAAATTGCCAACTGATTGCATAGAGATAGCTTAATCAATGACCTCTAAAAACTTTCCTAAAAAATAGAAAAAGACTACCGTTTTCTAGATTCGGTAGCTTTTAATATTTGTCGAAATGTTTTTCAATTTACATTATGATTAAAAAGTTAAAAGGTCTGATAAAGTCTCCAAATGCTTGAAAAAAATATGCTATAATGAAATTGTTTGAATTATGTAGATTTTCATTCAAACTAGGAAAATGAAATGAGGACCTAAAATGGGAAAAAAGGTACATTACAAGCTTCACAAAGTTAAGAAGCAATGGGTGACGATTGCCGTCACTTCGGCAGCACTTGCCTCTATTGTAGGTGGTGCTACAGTAGCTAATCAAAAGGTTTCAGCCGATGAAACAACAGAACCAGTTGCTACTACGACAGCTGAAAGCGATGTTGTGGTCGAAACGCATGAAGTAGAGACTCCAGCAGCAACTGCTACGACAGATGTTACAGCAGTAACAAATGACAAGGCAACAACTACAGATACTGTAGCAACTCCAGCACCAGCAACGGCTACAACTGATACAACTACTAATGTGGCAGCACCAGCAGCGACTGATCGTGCAGCAGTAGCTAATGGTGCTACAGAAACACCAGCAAATGCAACTGTAGCGACAGATACAACGCTTACAGTAGCTGAAAAACCAAAATCTGGTGTTACTGAAAAAGAAGAAACAGCAGCGCTTTCTTTGGACAACATTAAGCAAGTTGATGGAAAATACTATTATGTCAAAGAAGATGGTTCATACAAAACAAATTTTGCTGTTTCAGTTAATGGCCAGTTGCTTTACTTCGGTAAAGACGGTGCTTTGACAAGCACATCAACACACTCATTCACACCAGGTACAACTAATCTAGTTGATTCTTTCTCTTCACATAATCGTGCTTACGATTCTAAGAAAGAAAGCTTTGAGTTGGTAGATGGGTATTTGACGCCAAATAGCTGGTACCGTCCAGTCACTATTTTGGAAAATGGTGAAAAATGGCGCGTGTCAACTGAGAAAGACTTCCGTCCACTTTTGATGGCATGGTGGCCTGATGTAGATACACAAGTGGCCTACCTCAATACTTTCTCTAAACATTTTAACCTTAACGCAACTTATTCAACCAGCCAAAGTCAATCAGAATTGAATGCAGCTGCTAAGACTATTCAAATTAAGATTGAGCAAGAAATCTCTGCTAAACAATCAACAGAATGGCTTCGTCAAGCAATTTCTTCATTTGTTAAGGAACAAGAGCAGTGGAGTGTTGCAACAGAAAACTATACACAAGCTGACCACCTTCAAGGTGGAGCCCTTCTTTATGTCAATAATGATAAGACACCTTGGGCAAATTCTGATTACCGTTTGCTTAACCGTACACCAAGTAACCAAGATGGTTCTCTAAATGGTACAGGAAGATACTTGGGTGGTTATGAATTCCTACTTGCCAATGACGTTGATAACTCAAATCCAGTTGTGCAAGCTGAGCAGTTGAACCAAATTCACTATCTTGTGAACTGGGGATCAATTGTTATGGGTGATAAGGATGCTAACTTTGATGGTATCCGTGTTGATGCAGTTGACAATGTCGATGCAGACCTTCTCCAAGTTTATACAAACTACTTCCGTGCGGCCTTTGGTGTGGATAAATCTGAAGCCAATGCACTCGCTCACATTTCTATCCTTGAAGCTTGGGATTTAAATGATAATGCTTATAATCAAAAACATGATGGTGCAGCCCTTGCCATGGATAATAACCTTCGTTATGCAATTATGGGTGCACTTTATGGATCGGGCTCTTCATTGAAAGATTTGATTACTAGCAGTTTGACAGACCGTACAAATAATAGTAAGTATGGAGATACACAAGCTAACTACATCTTTGCGCGTGCTCATGATAACCTTGTTCAAGATATCATTCGTGATATCGTTCAAAAAGAGATCAATCCAAAATCAGATGGTTATACCATGACTGATGCTGAATTGAAACGTGCCTTTGAAATCTATAATGAAGATATGAAGAAGGCAGAAAAACGTTATACTATTAACAATATTCCAGCCGCCTATGCTTTGATTCTTCAAAATATGGAGCAGGTAACTCGTGTTTATTATGGAGATCTTTATACGGATAACGGTCAATATATGGCTACCAAGTCTCCTTATTACGATGCTATCACAACGCTCTTGAAGAACCGTATGAAATATGTTTCAGGTGGACAATCGATGAAAGTCGACACGTTCAATGGAAAAGAAATCTTGTCATCTGTTCGTTACGGTAAAGATATTATGACTGCTGACCAAACTACGGGTGTAGCAGAAACAAGTAAACATTCTGGTATGTTGACCCTTATTGCCAATAATCAGGATTTCTCACTGGGTGATGGTACTTTGAAAGTTAACATGGGTAAACTTCATGCTAACCAAGCCTACCGTCCATTACTTCTTGGTACTGATAAGGGAATTGTCACTTACGAAAATGATGCAGCAGCAGCTGGAAAAATTAAATACACTGATGCTGAAGGGAACTTGACTTTTAGTGGAGATGAAATTAAGGGGTATCGTACTGTTGATATGAGAGGTTATCTTGGTGTATGGGTACCAGTAGGTGCACCTGATAACCAAGATATCCGTGTTAAAGGTTCAGATAAGAAACTTGACAAGACATTTTCTGCTACTGAAGCATTGGACTCACAAGTTATCTATGAAGGTTTCTCAAACTTCCAAGATTTTGTTGAAAAAGATAGCCAATATACTAATAAATTGATTGCAGAAAATGCAGAACTCTTCAAGTCATGGGGAATCACATCATTCGAGATGGCTCCTCAATTTGTATCGGCTGATGACCGTACCTTCCTTGATTCTGTTATCCAAAATGGTTATGCCTTTACTGACCGATATGACCTTGCCATGAGCAAGAATAACAAATACGGTTCTAAAGAAGATCTTCGTGATGCACTTAAAGCCCTTCACAAGCAAGGTATTCAAGCAATTGCTGACTGGGTTCCAGATCAACTTTACCAATTGCCAGGACAAGAAGTTGTAACAGCAACACGTGCTAATAGTTATGGTACTCCAAAGGCCAATGCTTATATCAATAACACTTTATATGTTGCAAATTCTAAATCATCAGGTAAGGACTTCCAAGCTCAATATGGTGGTGAGTTCCTTGATGAGCTCCAAAAGAAATATCCACAGTTGTTTGAAGATGTGATGATATCAACTGGTAAGAAGATTGATCCATCTGTTAAAATCAAGCAATGGTCTGCTAAGTACATGAATGGTACTAATATCCTTGGTCGTGGTAGTCGTTATGTTCTCAGCAACGATGCTACTGGTCGCTACTATCAAGTTACTGATAATGGTATCTTCTTGCCAAAACCTTTGACAGATCAAGGTGGTAAGACAGGTTTCTACTATGATGGTAAGGGTATGGCCTACTTTGATAATAGTGGTTTCCAAGCTAAGAATGCCTTCATTAAATATGCTGGAAATTACTATTACTTCGATAAAGAAGGTTATATGTTAACTGGTCGTCAAGATGTCGATGGTAAGACTTATTTCTTCTTGCCAAACGGTATCCAGCTTCGTGATTCTATTTATCAACAGGATGGTAAATATTATTACTTTGGTAGCTTTGGTGAGCAGTACAAAGATGGTTACTTTGTATTCGATGTACCGAAAGAAGGTACTTCAGAAACAGAAGCTAAATTCCGTTATTTCTCATCAACTGGAGAAATGGCAGTTGGCTTGACTTATGCTGGTGGAGGATTGCAATACTTTGATGAAAATGGCTTCCAAGCTAAAGGTACTAAGTATGTGACTCCAGATGGGAAACTCTACTTCTTCGATAAAAATTCAGGTAATGCCTATACAAACCGTTGGGCAGAAATCGATGGTATCTGGTATGAATTCAACGATCAAGGCTATGCACAAGCTACGAAGGGTGAATTCTACACAACTGATGGCTCAACATGGTTCTATCGTGATGCAGCTGGTAAGAATGTGACAGGTGCCCTTACTTTGGATGGTCACGAATACTACTTCCGTGCAAATGGTGCCCAAGTTAAAGGTGATTTTGTTACTGAAAACGGTAAAATCAGCTACTACACTGTAGATAACGGTTATAAAGTAAAAGACAAGTTCTTCGAAGTGAACGGCAAGTGGTACCATGCTGATAAGGATGGTAACCTCGCCACAGGTCGTCAAACGATTGACCACCTTAACTATTACTTCAATGCTGATGGTAGCCAAGTTAAATCTGATTTCTTCACTCTTGATGGTGGTAAGACATGGTACTATGCCAAAGATAATGGTGAAATCGTGACAGGTGCCTATAGTGTTGGCGGTAAAAACTATTACTTCAAAGAAGATGGTAGTCAAGTCAAAGGTGACTTTGTTAAGAATGCTGACGGATCACTCTCTTACTATGATAAAGATTCAGGTGAGCGTCTCAATAACCGTTTCTTGACAACTGGTAACAATGTTTGGTACTACTTCAAAGATGGTAAGGCTGTAACAGGACGCCAAAATATCGATGGTAAAGAATATTACTTTGATAAATTGGGACGCCAAGTTAAAGGTAGCCCAATCAGCACACCAAAAGGAGTAGAATACTACGAATCAGTTCTTGGCGAACGTGTGACAAACACATGGATCACTTTCCAAGACGGTAAGACTGTCTTCTTCGATGAAAATGGTTATGCTGATTTCGATAAATAATCAATCAATCTAATCTTAATCTGAGAGATTAAGTGAAAAACGATATGATTTGACATGAATTTATAGGTGAAATTTCTTGAAAACGAGAATCGTTTAAAGAAATTTCACCTTTTTTTGCTCCTTAAAGAAAAAAATCTGACAAATATCAATTTTGAGTCAGAAAGGCTACAAATGTTATTAAATCAAGTGTTCTAGACATTTTCTAAAAAATAGTTTCAGTTATCAAATGATATAAAATGAGAATTGAAAACCTATGAAACAGGCGCATTACAAAACCTTTCTAATATTACTATTATATTACATATATTTTATAAAAATACAATTAATTTGAAAAATAGTTAGAAAATAATGATATAATGTAATTGTTTGAAATCGGATAGATTTCAGTCTGATTTTGACAAATAAAATCACGGGGAAAATTATAATGGAAAATAAGGTACACTATAAGCTTCATAAAGTTAAGAAGCAATGGGTTACAATTGCAGTTGCCTCTGCAGCACTTGCTACTGTCGTAGGAGGATTGTCTGCAACAACATCTTCAGTTTCAGCGGATGAAACTCAAGATAAGACAGTAACTCAACCAAATTCAGATACAACAGCCGATTTAGTTACTTCTACTGAAGCAACCAAAGAAGTCGATAAACGTACAAATACAAAAGAAGCAGATGTTTTGACACCTGCTAAAGAAACAAATACTGTCGAAACAGCAGCTACAACGAATACACAAGCAACAGCTGAAGCAGCTAAAACAGCAACTACAACGAATACACAAGCAACAGCTGAAGTAGCTAAAACAGCAACTACTGCTGATGTAGCAGTGGCAGCTGTTCCAAATAAAGAAGCAGTTGTGACAACAGATGCACCAGCTGTTACAACTGAAAAAGCAGAAGAACAACCAGCAACAGTGAAGGCTGAAGTTGTAAACACAGAAGTTAAAGCGCCAGAAGCTGCTTTGAAAGATTCAGAAGTAGAAGCTGCGCTTTCCTTGAAAAACATCAAAAACATTGATGGTAAATATTACTATGTTAATGAAGATGGTTCACACAAAGAAAACTTTGCCATTACTGTAAATGGTCAATTGCTTTACTTCGGTAAAGATGGTGCCCTTACAAGCTCATCAACATACTCTTTCACACAAGGAACAACAAATATTGTTGATGGTTTCTCAATAAATAACCGTGCCTACGATTCATCTGAAGCTAGCTTTGAATTGATTGATGGTTATTTGACTGCAGATAGCTGGTACCGTCCAGCTTCTATCATCAAAGATGGTGTAACTTGGCAAGCATCAACGGCAGAAGATTTCCGTCCACTTTTGATGGCTTGGTGGCCAAATGTAGATACTCAAGTTAACTACTTGAACTACATGTCTAAAGTCTTCAATTTGGATGCTAAATATTCAAGTACAGATAAGCAAGAAACTTTGAAAGTTGCTGCTAAGGACATTCAAATCAAGATTGAGCAAAAGATTCAGGCTGAAAAATCAACACAATGGTTGCGTGAAACTATCTCTGCCTTTGTTAAGACACAACCACAATGGAACAAAGAAACTGAAAACTACTCTAAAGGTGGCGGCGAAGATCACCTTCAAGGTGGTGCCCTTCTTTATGTAAATGATTCACGTACACCATGGGCGAACTCTAACTATCGTCTTTTGAACCGTACAGCAACTAACCAGACTGGTACAATTGATAAATCAATTCTTGATGAGCAATCAGATCCAAACCACATGGGTGGTTTCGACTTCTTGCTAGCTAATGACGTAGATTTGTCAAACCCAGTTGTTCAAGCGGAACAATTGAACCAAATCCACTACCTTATGAACTGGGGTTCAATCGTTATGGGTGACAAGGATGCTAACTTCGATGGTATCCGTGTCGACGCGGTAGATAATGTCGATGCAGACATGCTTCAACTCTACATAAACTACTTCCGTGAGTACTATGGTGTTAACAAATCTGAAGCAAACGCTCTTGCTCACATCTCAGTCCTTGAAGCATGGAGTCTTAATGACAACCACTACAATGACAAGACAGATGGCGCTGCGCTTGCTATGGAAAACAAACAACGTTTGGCTCTCCTCTTCTCATTGGCTAAACCAATCAAAGAACGTACACCGGCTGTAAGTCCTTTGTATAACAATACTTTCAACACGACACAACGTGATGAAAAGACTGATTGGATTAACAAAGATGGAAGCAAGGCCTATAACGAAGACGGAACAGTTAAACAGTCTACAATCGGTAAATACAACGAGAAATACGGAGATGCGTCAGGAAACTACGTCTTTATCCGTGCCCATGATAACAACGTTCAAGATATTATTGCTGAAATCATCAAGAAAGAAATCAATCCAAAATCAGACGGTTTCACAATCACTGATGCTGAAATGAAGCAAGCCTTTGATATTTACAACAAAGACATGCTCAGCAGCAATAAAAAATATACCCTTAACAACATCCCAGCAGCATACGCTGTAATGTTGCAAAACATGGAAACTATCACTCGTGTCTACTATGGAGACCTTTATACAGATGATGGTAACTATATGGAAAACAAATCTCCATACTACGATACCATCGTTAACTTGATGAAGAATCGTATCAAGTATGTATCTGGTGGACAAGCGCAACGTTCATACTGGTTGCCAACTGATGGTAAGATGGACAATTCAGATGTTGAACTTTACCGTACAAATGAAGTCTACGCTTCAGTACGTTATGGTAAAGACATCATGACAGCTGATGATACAGAAGGTTCTAAATACAGCCGTACATCTGGTCAGGTGACACTTGTAGCAAACAATCCAAAATTGACTTTGGATCAGTCAGCTAAGCTAAACGTTGAAATGGGTAAAATCCATGCCAACCAAAAATACCGTGCTTTGATTGTTGGTACAGCTGATGGTATCAAGAACTTTACATCTGATGCAGATGCAATCGCAGCAGGTTATGTGAAAGAAACAGACAGCAATGGTGTCTTGACTTTCGGTGCTAATGACATCAAGGGTTATGAAACATTTGATATGTCTGGTTTCGTAGCAGTTTGGGTTCCAGTTGGAGCTTCAGATGATCAAGATATCCGAGTAGCGCCTTCAACAGAAGCTAAAAAAGCTGGAGAGTTGACTCTTAAAGCGACTGAAGCTTATGATTCACAATTGATCTACGAAGGTTTCTCTAACTTCCAAACTATTCCAGATGGTTCAGATCCTTCAGTTTATACTAACCGTAAGATTGCTGAAAATGTTGATTTGTTCAAATCATGGGGCGTAACATCATTTGAAATGGCACCTCAATTTGTTTCTGCTGACGATGGTACCTTCCTTGACTCAGTTATCCAAAATGGTTATGCTTTTGCAGACCGTTACGATCTTGCTATGAGTAAGAACAATAAATACGGTTCTAAAGAAGATTTACGTGATGCTCTTAAAGCACTTCACAAGGCTGGTATCCAAGCAATCGCTGACTGGGTTCCAGACCAAATTTACCAATTGCCAGGTAAAGAAGTTGTAACAGCAACTCGTACTGATGGTGCCGGCCGTAAAATTGCAGACGCTATCATCGATCATTCACTTTATGTGGCTAACACTAAGTCATCAGGCAAAGATTACCAAGCTCAATACGGTGGTGAATTCTTGGCTGAGCTTAAAGCTAAGTACCCTGAAATGTTCAAGGTAAACATGATCTCAACTGGTAAACCAATTGATGATTCTGTTAAATTGAAACAATGGAAGGCTGAATACTTCAACGGAACAAACGTTCTTGAACGTGGTGTTGGCTATGTACTTAGCGATGAAGCAACTGGTAAATACTTCACTGTCACTAAAGATGGTAACTTCATCCCTCTTCAATTGACAGGCAAAGAAAAGGTTATTACTGGATTCTCAAGTGATGGTAAAGGAATCACTTACTTCGGTACAAGTGGTACTCAAGCTAAATCTGCCTTTGTAACCTTCAATGGTAATACTTATTACTTTGACGCACGTGGTCACATGGTTACAAATGGTGAATACTCACCAAATGGTAAAGATGTTTATCGTTTCTTGCCAAATGGTATCATGTTGAGCAATGCCTTCTATGTTGATGCTAACGGTAATACTTACCTTTATAACTATAAAGGCCAAATGTATAAGGGTGGTTACACTAAATTTGATGTAACTGAAACTGATAAAGATGGTAAAGAATCTAAGGTTGTGAAATTCCGTTACTTCACTAAAGAAGGTGTCATGGCCAAAGGTATTACGGTTATTGATGGTTTCACACAATACTTTGGTGAAGATGGTTTCCAAGCCAAAGATAAGTTAGTAACCTATAAAGGTAAGACTTATTACTTCGAAGCTCATACTGGTAATGCTATCAAGAACACTTGGAGAAACATCGACGGTAAATGGTACCACTTTGATGCAAATGGTGTTGCCGCTACAGGTGCTCAAGTTATCGATGGTCAAAAACTTTACTTTAATGAAGATGGAAGTCAAGTCAAAGGTGGCGTTGTTAAGAATGCAGATGGTACTTATAGTAAGTACAAAGACGGTTCTGGAGAGTTAGTTACTAACGAATTCTTCACAACTGATGGAAATGTATGGTACTATGCAGGCGCTAACGGTAAGACTGTTACAGGTGCTCAAGTTATCAATGGACAACACCTCTACTTTAAAGAGGATGGAAGCCAAGTTAAGGGCGATGTTGTTAAGAATGCAGATGGTACCTATAGCAAGTACGATACTGCAACAGGTGAACGTTTGACTAATGAATTCTTCACAACAGGTGATAACAATTGGTATTATATTGGGTCTAATGGTAAGACAGTAACTGGTGAAGTTAAAATTGGTGCTGATACTTATTACTTCGCTAAAGATGGTAAACAAGTAAAAGGACAAACGGTAACTGCTGGTAATGGTCGTATTAGCTATTACTATGGTGATAGTGGTAAGAAAGCCATCAGCACATGGGTAGAAATCCAACCAGGAGTCTACGTTTACTTTGATAAAACTGGTCTTGCTTACCCACCTAAAGTGTTAAACTAATAGATTGAAAAGGAGAACTTCGGTTCTCTTTTTTCGGCTCTTTTCTACCATTTGTCAAGTCTATCAAGGCTTTAAGTAAAAAAAGAGATA
>OBZC01001308.1_pt1 | contig 17219 bp, 27 predicted proteins | sample 1538231 | NCBI WGS metagenome assembly OBZC01 (sample SAMEA2580225, study PRJEB22360) | human gut metagenome | biome: human gut; feature: human-associated habitat; material: faeces | place: Denmark | collected 2008/2010 | reverse complement strand
ATTTTCCTTACTACATCTCCTTAATATTTTTGCATATTATACCACATATTAAAAATTTATGCAAATTACATTATTTTACAAAGTTATCCACAAATCATTTTTTTCTTTCCACAATTTGCAAAAAATTATCCACAGATTTTTCGACTTTTTATTGACAATATATTCTTTTTTTGATATATTGTTTTTATCGTTTATATATCACTCTAACAACAGGTATATTAATCAGCAGTTATGCTGCTGATAGCAAGGCAGTTTCCGTTCATAACTGTTGATAAACTGTACCTGTTCCGCAGTTTAAAACTTGCTAAGAAGGGAGTGATAAAGTTGGAAAAAAGTAACAACAACGATTTAGCAATAAAATATCTCGGTAGAGCTTTAATAGCATTTATAATTGGATTTTTTGTGTATTTGTGTGCTACAATAGGATACAATACATATCTGTCTTTTTCAAAAGAAAAAATTGAAGTTCATGCGGAGAACTCCAATTCGGTTAGATAAACGATACTTTTAGTAGAGGCTTTGAGCTTCTACTTTTTTTATAAGCATACAAGATAATAGACAAGCAGTTATTATTATCTTATTTATATATATTAAATATCACAACTATTTATTTTAGTCAAGATATTTTTAAAAAAATGTAACATAATCCTAACATTTCTTTTTCCATCTGTCAATATTATAGCATAAATTTTATGTAATTTCAAGTAAATTTTGCCTATTTTTAGCCCAAAATCCACCTCTTACAATCAATTTTAAGCCGTTTTATTTTTCAATTAATGTAATTATATGCCTTGATTTATATACTATTTTAATATTTTAGAAAAATATATTGTATTCCGACTTATATTTGATATATAATGCATTAAAAAAGGAAGTGATTTTATGGATGAAAAAAATAAAGAATCAAAAAGTCCTAAAGATTTATATATTGAGCAAGAATATTCTAAATTTAATGATATGACAGAAGGTCAACTTGCTGATTATTTAGCTGAAAATGAATCTGATTTTTAATAATAGTTAAAGCAGACTAGGAATTAGTCTGCTTTAATTTTATCTATAATTATTAACATTAATATAAGCAATTCTGCCATTAGCATTTACTCTAACCTTATCTACATATGAATTTATATGTTTCAAAACTGTTACGGTAGTATTAGCTTTATATTGATATCTCACACCACTCAAATTTGATTTTGAGTATAATGTACAAGCTTTTATTTTTCTAGTTGTGCTTTGAGTTTTTGATACTGATACATTTGTGCAATTACTGTTGTTTATGTATGCAATTCTTCCTGTTGCATTAACTTTAACTTTATCTACATTACTTGATATGTTTTGTAGTATTGTTATAGTTGTATTTGCTTTGTAATTGTACTTATAACCTGTTAGATTTGAATTACTATATAAGATACTATCTCTAGTTAATTTCTTCGTTTGTCCGACTGTTTTATTAATATCTAATGTATTAATATCTCTACTTGTATATGCTAAAGATATCCAGCCTAAATTTGTTTTTCCAAATCCATTTGACTCTGCTAATATAGTTACTATTGAATTTTTAGCATAGCCACCAATTCTAGTATATGATACATTAGCTCCATTTCTTATATTTAATCCACCATTTGCTGTAATTCTAACTTGATAATTTACTGTATTTACTTTAGATTCTACTTTATCTGTTACTACTGTTGTAGTTGTGTTTTCTTTTATGTCTGTTCTATCATTTTTGAAACAGAAGAATTTTTGATAATTTGCATAATTTCTAAAATTTTCTTTTGATACATATACTGTATTACCTTTTACTTCTGCTTTTCCTATACGTGTACTTGTTGAGAATTTACCGTTGTATAAGTAAGGGTCATATACTTTTATATAATCTCCTTCAACTCCTGTTAAAACTATGAAATGTCCTCCATATGTAAATAAGCCTTGATTACAACTTGCTATTATATAGTTATTATCTTTTAATTTTGCTATTGCATCATCTAATCTATAACATTCGCTATACCCTATATTAAATACATCTGCTGTCCATTTGAATGCTGACCAATATGTTCCTTGATTTGCACTTCTATAGCCATATTGCATATATAAATTAGCCATTGTGTCTGGTGTTATATTTCCTTTTATAGAACTTACTACCATTGCTGAACTTGTAGGTCCACATCCACTTGTTCCTATTGTTTGTGTACTATTTCCTACAGATGTATATAAATAATTTTTCCATCTATTGTCTAATTGTGAATAATATGTTAATCCTGCATATTCTCCAACTTGAACATTTGGTGTTTTTTCAGAACCTTCATAAGCTACTAATCCTTGTTCTTCAAATCCTTCTGCTTCTGTTTCTTGCACTTCTAATGATTGCTCATCATTTTCTGTTAATTGTGGTATTTCTGTACTAGATTTATTTATTTCATCTACTACCGTACTTATTGCCTCTGATATTTTATTTGTATCAACTTGTCCTGTTTTATCATACTCTAAATAACAATTTAATAATAAAACACTAGCACATAATATTGATATTATTAAGCCTATTGTTCGTTCTTTGCTTTTAAATATATTTTTTAATTTATCTTTCATTATAATCACCTCTTACATAAATTTACTTAATCCTAATGCAAAAGCTATTGCTGTTAATGTTATTCCAGTCACAAAAGAAATTACTTTGCCTTTTACTTGTTTTTTAGTATCTTCATAGTCCTTAATTGGCTTTTCTTCTATTATTTTTAAGCGTTCATTCATTTTGTTTTGTTCTTCTCTCATTGCTTTCATTTCTGTTGCTATTTCTCTTACACTTAATGTTAAGTCATATATGTTCTCTACTTTATTTTCAACAACATCTATTCTTTTTGTATTTGACTTTTCTCGTTCTTCTAAGTGTGCTACTTTTTCAATTAATTCTGTATCTTGCATCTTTACACCTCCTAATCAACATAATAATTTATATAAAATGCAATTTGCCCTTTTTCAAAAGTCTTTTCCGCATCCCAATTAAATAAAAAGACTTCTCCTTTAGTATTAATTTCACAATAAACTGTACTATAGCTTCTCGAATATGGATTAAATCTAATTTGATAAGCTGGTTTGTATTTGTCTGGTAATGTTCCAATTATATTAGTCGCAAATGCTTTTAATGTTACATTTTTTTCTGATACTGCCCTTATAAATACTTGCTTTCCTATCATCTTATAATAACATCCATAATCTTCATTTAAATTTTCCCAATCTTCATCCTCTGCCTTTTCATACCCCTCAGGTACTACATCTCCCTCATATTCAATTACAGAATTTGCTGGTATGCTATCATTTGCTTTTATTACTATTTCTTTTAATTCTCCTTTTGAGTTTCTTACTTTCATAATCTACCTCCTAATCTGTTGTTTTTGTATATTCCAGTATAATATATAATTTCCATCCACCAGTAGTTTGCCAATCTCCTATGTCCATTCTTAATACTTGTTCATTTTTATTCAGATAAAGTTGTTTATAATTATGGCTTGTGTTTTCAGAATGAACAGAGCCTAATGCATACAAACTTCCTGTTGATGGGTTATATATTGAACCACTATATCTTGTAATAAAATCAATATTTGAATTAGTATCTAATTGATATTGAGTAGTTCCTGCTACTGTATCAATATGATATACTTTTCGATAAATTGTTTTTCCATCAATCCAAGTACCAATAACTTGTTCATCTGTTGAATACTTTTCTTTTATCATTTCTTCTGCTAATCTTAAGCTTGGTGCATTACTTGTTTTATCTTCTACATTTTCTGTATCTACTATTTTGCCTAAAATCGGTATTGTTGTGTTTTTCTTTTTTATTTTCATAACTTCCTCCTAATCTGTAGTTTTTGTGTATTCTAATATAATCTCAGCAATCCAACCTGACCAAGTATCATTTTTGGAATACATAATTATATTAGTACTATTTATTTCACTTATGCCTATTGCCTGAGTTGCAGATGTCTCAACTGGCAATATATATGTTTGTGTGTTTCCAGTATTATGTAAGAAAGCATTGCATTTATAAACATTTTTTAAATCACTTATATTGTGTTTTATCGATATTGTTTGATAACTCGAATTTGATATAGTTGGTTTTGCATTAATAACTTTTCTATACAATGGTTTTCCATCAATCCAAGTTCCTATTTTCTGCTCTTCCGTTGAATAAACTTCTTCATTTTTCTTTATAAACTCTTCATACACTCCATTTGAGTTTCTGACAAATATTTGTGGTTCTATGTAAGCTTCATATGATGTTGCTTTTGAACCTTGTTCTAATTGCACATTATTAAAAGTTACTGTATAAGTAGAAGCTGTTGTAGTAGCACTTCTGTTCACATATGCAAAAACATTTTGTACTCCTGTTTCATCTGTAGTAAAAGTGATTACTGATTTAAAACTTTTATTTCCATTTTTACACCCATCTATATTATTATCTATATAAAATCCGCAATAAGCTCCATTAGAATTTGTAACATCTGCACTTAATGTATATATTGTGTTCGGTTTTAAATTTAAATTTAATAGAGCATATGCCCAATTACCTATGTTGGTAATAGAAAAACTATTATTACTTTTTGTATTTAATTTTGCATTCGGATATTTAGTTTGAATATTATAAGAATTAAATACATTCTTCCCTTTTCTAAACCACACCTTTTCCCCAGCCGTTGGTTCTTCTGCTCCTACATATACCTCAGCTTTGCCTAATGTTGAGCCTTCTACAAAGTCGTCTTCTTCTACTATTATCTTTGCTGAACTTGGTGCTTCTTTTTCGTTTCCTACAAATACTTCGTTTGCTTCTATATCTTCCCAATTAGCATCTCCGTTAGTTTCGCTTTGCTTTGTTAAGACTTGTCCTTTTGTTCCGCCGACTGGAAGTGCTTGGATATTTTCTATTTTTTGATTTGTTTCTTCTTTAAAATTATTAATTTCTTCATTTACACTAGTAACGTGTGTTTTTACTTTTGTATCTATTTTCTTCCAATTATCATTTAATGCTTTATCTATATTAAATTCTTCTTCTGAATCTTCTATAGAGTCCCACATAAATAAATTTAAAAAATCTGTAAATTTAGACATTTATTTTCCCTCCTATTGTAAATATCCATATATATTTATTGCAGCCCAAACAAAACCAGTTTGTGCAAAACAATCCTTTTCAGCAGAAGGTATTGAGTTCGTTGTAGCTATTTTTATTCTGCAATTTTTCTGTATTTTACTAGCTATATCTTTTGAAACGATTTCTGTCACTTTCAAATTATTTGCACTTGGAACTGCTGGAGTAAAACTATTATTTGAGTTATTAAAACAACCTGTTATTTCGTTATAATAAATCCCTCCAAATTCTGATTTATATTCGCTTTGTTCTTCACCTTGAACATAAACATTATTTGAAATTTCTGCTATATAGCATTTAACATTTCTAGCATATCCATAAACTGTAGAGCCACTTTTCATACTTGTTTTTGTTGGGATGTGTCTTAATTTCAAATATGCAGACGTTATTGTAAAATTAGCTGGTACAGATATATCAATATACAAACTATATTTATCTGCACTAGAAACATAACCAGGTATAAAACCTAACCACCAATATTCCCCAGCACTTTTAGAATCTCCATTAACTTCTGAAATTCCCTTAGCTAGAAATTGCAAATTTGATAAAACACCACCATTTCCTATTAGTTTTGTTCCATTAGAAAGTATCAACCCATCTTTACTAATAGTAACTAAATCTTTTCCATTTGCATCTACAACTTGAATAGAACCATTTGTGTTATTATTTCCACCTAATTTTAAAGTTCCTCCATTTATTCTTTCAGCTGACATTGTTCCAGTAGTAATAAAATCAGCTACTATTTTTCCATCCATTGTTATAGCTAAACCATATGGCCCATCAATTCCTTTGCTAGAATATCCTAATCCATTGATATTCCATCTCCATATATGTTGTGCTTTGTCTATATCTTCATTGTCTGAAATAAATAATTCCCCATCTTTCTTTATTACATATCCTCCATTAAATTTAGTTAATAATTCTGTTGCTTTTTCTACCGCTTCTTGTTTTGCATTAGGTATTTGCTCTTTTATTATGTTTTCTATTTGTTGACTTATTGGCCCTTTAGATGAATAAGTGTTATTTAATTCGTTCTCTCCTTTTGCTGTCCAAGTTTGAGTAACAGAACCATCAAATTCCCAAGTATTTCCCATTATATATGTTAAATATTTAACATCATTAGTATTAGTTATATCGAACATATCTCCTACATCTACTGCAAAATCTGAAATTGTAGCTTTATATGTATATGGTATAAAGGTAAAACCTTGCATTTTTAGTAGTATGCTTTGAGCTATAACATCATTTATAAAAGGATCCTTTTCTTCTAACTCTAAAACATAGCCTTTTTCTGCTCCAATAATATTACTTCCTGCATATTTTATTTTTTGAATTGTAATATAATTTTCTGATGGTAAAAATTGTTTATATTTTCCCCTTGAAATAGATTTTACACTTTCTAATCCATATGTTCTTAATTCCCCATTTCCAAGTCTGTTTAATATATAAAATCCACAAGCACATTCAGATATATAACCTAGTATTTGTTTATATGTATATCCGTTCTGGTACTTTATCTATTACTTTATCTTGATTATAAAATGTAGTTGTATCAGATATTATTTGTACTTGCTTGTGAACATCATCGTATAATTGTTTTAATGTAAACGGTGGTGTTAAATTACATATATACTCATCTTCTAAATATTTGGTTTTATCTATAAGCTTTATTGTAATAGTTTTATTTTCATTTTTCTTAATATCAGTTGCATAAAAAATACCTTGTGGAATCCATAATGAAGATACTTGTTTTATCTTTAATGTATTTACTATTTTCACTAATTCTGTATTTAATTGTCCCACTGTATATAAGTCCTCTATTGCAACACATAATTCTATATTAAATTCCTTATTTTCGAATTTTATATTGTCAAATTCATTATCATAATTTAATAATGTAACAGTTGCAGTAGCTCCATATACTCCACCTATTGTGAATTTTTCACTATCATTAATACTCAAATCATATTTTATGTTTTTTATATTTTCATTGTTTATAGTAATATCATTTATTTTTATTCTTGCTCTTGTTCTTCTATCTTCTTTGTATAATGCTTCCAAATAATATGGGTTTATAATATACATCTAATCACCTACTTTTCTACGAAATCCGCTGTTAATCCTTCCCACATGATACTTCCATCATCTTGTAAAACTGCAATAGGAGAAGTTCTATCTCCTACATACATTCTTTTTGTCTCATATTTTCCAGTTTGTGGGTCTGGATAAGTAACATTAAAAAAAACATCCTTTATGGATGTTAATATTTTACTTATTTCAGCCCAAGTAAGTGGACCCCATTCATTTGATATTTTTCTTTTTATTGCAACTCTGTTTCTATGTAAATTTCCATTTGAATCAGTATCAGAATTATAATCTTGATCTGATATACCTATTTTACACGTTTTAGGAGCAGTTATTTCTGCTCCATTTACTTGTAATATTGACATTTTCCTGCTCCCTTTCTAAATAAAATCTAATATTGGTTTGTCTGATTTTGCTTGTAATGCTTTCATTCCTTTAATTACTGTTCTTGCTAATTCTATACTATCAATACTTAATACTGTGTCTCCACCAGAATTTCTCAAATACTTCAATATTTCCTTTAATAATGAAATCACTTCACTATTGCTTCCATTCCCTTGAAATTTTGATAATTCTTCTGCCATAATGCTATGCAACTTGTCCTCTGGTGCGACAACTTCTCCTTGATGCCTGTTATCACCTATCATTGCAAGTTGTGGTGTATTTGCTTTTACATATCCACCTTGTGCTAGGTACGGAATTTGTGGAACATACACTGAAGGCAACCAGCTAAATGGTTGAAATCCTGCAATAGTAGCATTTCTTATCATTCTTAATGCATTGTTTATAGCATTAAATGGTGTTGCTACCACTCTATTAATTCCTCTTATTAATGAATTTACGATATTCCTAAAAGTATTAGCTATTCCCTGTTGTATACCATCAAATATTCTTCCTCCTACACTAAATACATTTTTAACAGCATTCCATGCATTACTAAATATATTTCCAAACCAAGAAGCAACATTTCCAAAAACATTTTTGATTCCTTGCCATGCTCCAACCGCTCCATTTTTAAGTCCATTCCATAATTTTCCAAAAGTATTTTGTATTGGATTTACTATTGTATTATTAAACCATTGGTATGCATTATTCCATGCATTTTTAATTCCTTCCCAACACTTACTTGCAGTTTCTTTTACAGTATCCCAATTTTTTACTAATAATACTACTATTGCAATTAGTGCTGCTATAGCCGCCACAACCAAAGTTATAGGCGATGTTAAGACTGTTAATGCAGTATTAAATAGCCATGTTGCTGCTGTTGCTGCTGTTGTTGCCACTGTACCAGCAATAGTTGCTGCAGTATTTGCGATTTTTGCTCCTGTATTGACAACCCATTGTGTTGCTTGTTTTACTAAAGCAACTGTACCAGAGGCAATGCTTTTTACAAAGTCCTTCGCATATAATAAATTTAAATTTATAGTTTCTGCTTTATCTTTTATTTTTGCAAGTGTAGAACCTGTAATAGCTAATGTTATATTTTTTAATGCATTAATTACTCCTCCTGATTGTGCTATAAATGACATCAATTCTACTGTTTTCCATGCTCCGAAAAATCCTAACACTGCAATTTCCATTCCAGTAACAATACTTTGATTATTGCTCATCCAGTCCCCTATTTTTGTTAAAGCATCTGCCAACAAATTCAGTGTATCTACTATTACTCCACCTGTCCACTTTGCGACAGGCTCTAAAAAATTATTCCAAAACCATTGAAAAATTGGTTCAAAGGCTGTTATTAATGGATTTAAAACAGTTAATGCACCTGCAACTAAATTCAAAAATGCTGGAAGTAAATCTTGTATAGTCCATTTGGCTAATGGGACTAAAACATTGTCATATAACCATTTTAAACCATCTTTTATTGTGGTTATCAGTGGTTGTGCTGCTTCTTTTACTTTGTTAAAAGAATTAATAAGCGGTTCAAAATTAATATCGCCAAATATTTTTCCTATATCACTTGCTTGTTTTTTTAGATTATCTGTTAAATTTAGTCCATTTGTATCTATTTTTCCAGCACCACTACTTGAAGAAGTATCATCACTACTTGTTGTTAAATTATTAATTTCATCTATTCCACGTAATCCTAATAAATCCTTTTTGGCCTTCTTTGCACTATCACCAATGCCACTTACTGCATCACTTGCTTTTGAAGCATCAGATGCTAAATCTGAAACTGTATTAAAACTATCATCTCCACCAGCATTTCCAAAAATCATTTCTGTAAATGATTTAAAAGCATTTGCCAATACTTGAATTTTAGATAGTACCATATTTATTCCTTTTACTATCGGTGTAAATATGTTAATAAATCCTTGTCCTAAAGTTGCCTTTAGTTCGTTAAACCTTAGGCTTAATACTCTTGTTTGGTTTGCCCAACTATCACTAGTTCTTGCAAAATCTCCATTTGCTATATTTAATTTATCTAATACAAATTTATATCTTAAAGCTACTTTTTCTTGTTCTGACATTTTAGATGTTGTTTTTCCATAGCCATTTGCCAATGCATATTGGTCTAGTGCATTTTGTGTCATTACAACACCTAAATCTTTTAATGTTTCTGTTTCACCAGTAAATACTGATTTTAACTTTGTATAAGCTTCATCACTTGATAAATTGTAGAATGAAGCAACATCACCTGTAAGTCCTGTTAAAGTTTCTGACATTGCTAGTGCTTCTTTATTAGAAAAGTTAAATGCTTTTGCCATTGCTCCAAATGTACCAACATATTTTTTTGTTACTGTTTGTCCTAAACCAAATTGAGTTATTGCATTTTCAGCAAATCTATTTACTTCTGTATTTAGATTTCCAAAAGTAACATCAACAACATTTTGTACTTCTGTTAAATCAGAGCCCAAATCGATACATTCTTTACCAAAATTCACTATTGCTTTAACAGAAAATGCTGCTACCGCTAGTTTTCCAATTTTTTTTAATGAATTTTCTATTCCTGAGCTTTTAATAGTATTTGTTGCAGTTTTTATTCCTTTATTAAATGGATTTGAATTTAATAATAATTCAAAATCAACTGAACCTACATTTGTACTCATAAACCTACTCCTCCCCTCTTTTTTAGGATAAAAGCAGGTATTGGCTAACTACTCACCACTTGGTCGTGTTGCTCACTCTGTCTTTTTCATCTATATCAATTTTAATTGTTTTCTTACATCGTATACATTTTATTTCGCCCTTACATTGTTCAACTTTTAACAAAAGTTGATTACAGTTTGGGCATCTTACTTCTATCATTTGTTATCACCAGCCATTTCCTTGAATGCTTTTTGAAATTCTGTAATAACTTTTTCATAATCTTCTTTGCTCATTTTCTTTGCTAATTTATTTCTATATTTCCATCTTATATTTTTTTGTTCTTGTGTGAAATTCTTTAACATTTCTTCATCATCTTCACTACGAATTTGAACAACATTTCCGTAGTGGTGTATCTGACATTAAGCCAGATATAAGGTTACACAATTCTGCATAATTCATTGTGTCTATTTCTTTTCTTATTCTTATTCCATATTGTTTTGCTAAACTTGCCTCAATTAAAGGCCAGTCTTCTTCCATGTCGTACCATAATTCTGTTTCATTATTTGTTTTGAAATCGTTTTTCCATTTCCTCATAAGTAATTTCATTTACCTGTGCCATTATTGCTATAATAATAACTTTTAAGTCTGCAACTTTTACTTTCATTCCTTTTATTTCTTCTAATGCTTCTTTTCCTAGTAATAATTCTATTGCTTTAAATAATCCATCTAAACTATCATCTTTTTTAAATAAATCTTGTGCTTTCAACATTGTCTCTGCTCCGCAGTCTACTTCATATGTTTTGCCTTCTGCTATTGTTATTGTTTGTGGTTCATGACTTAATTTTGAACTAATATCTATATTTGCCATTTCAAATTCCTCCTAAATATATTTATAAGAGGCCTTTAAAGACCTCTTACTTTTTAATATCTTATTTTTTTACTGCTTGTGTTGTTTCAACACTTTGTGGTGATGCTTCTGTGTATGTTGGTTTTCCATTTGACATTACATCAAATTCTAACGGAATAACTTCTGTTGATTTTCCAGCTCCCCAGTTTGTTATGTTAAATATTGCATTTTCAAATACTAATTTTGCACCATTTGGAAATGTCCATTGTAAACATCCTTCAACATCTCTTCCATTTTTTAGTGCTAATCCTGCTACATAATCATTTCCAGTATCTCCAAAATTTCTTTTTCCAGAAATTGAAATAGTAACAGATTTAGAAGTCATTAATCTTCTAACCCATCCTTTTTGATCTAATGGATTCCATTCTTCTACTCCATTGTCTAATTTTACTGAAAAACTTTCCATATCAGCTATATCAGTTAAAGCTTCTTTAGTAGCACCAACTTGGAATTGATTTTCATATACTGGATATACTCCTGTTTTTGCTGCCATTATTTTTCACCCTTTCTATATAATAAATTTAATTCTATTGAAAACTTGTAAATATTGTTTTCATCTGCACCTAAATCAATAGGTCCATTATATAAACACTCAATTGAGCAATTATAATCATCAATAAAAAAAGAACTACAGTCTAATAGTTCATAAATCTTATTGGCCATCTTTTCAGCCATATTATAATTTTTAGTCCATCTTAATAGTAATGTAACTGGTAATATTCCATAACTTTTCAACTTTTTATATTTAGAATTATCTTCTAATTGTCTACGATTAGCATATAAAGCAATTGCTCTATCTTGATTTTCATCCATTTGACCTATGTACCATTTTGGACACTCTGTAATACTAGTTTTTAAATAATCTCTTATTTTAGATACACTAATTCTCGCTATCATTATCCATTTCTCCTTTTTAACATTTGTTTAAAATATTTTATTGGTAAATCTTTTTTGTTTCCAGTAATATAATCATCAAAATAATACTGCTTTGCATTAGGGTTTTTACCTTGTTTTATATGTATTTCTGGGTCGAAATAAACCTTTCTTGCATATACTGTATCTACAACTATTCTAGCAACACCTTTTATAACTTTTTTATCATCTACAAAAGTGCTATCATTTTGCATTGTACCAGTATCAAATGGCATTGTTTGACTTTGAATTAAATCTGTTTTTACCGCTTCTGCTGTATCTATCAATGCTAATCTTGCATTTTCTAATAATTCATTTATATTTTTAGTATTATATGTTATTTTCATATTAAATCAACTCCAATGTTGTATGATGAACGGTTCCGTCTGGATTTCTTGGTCTACTTGCTTGATAAATTTCATACTCTATATCATTTATTATTACTTGTCCACCACTTATTTTCTTTATAGTTGGTGCTATATCTCCAAGTAATATCACTTTTCCCACAAGTTGAATCTTTCTTCCATCTGAACTAATTATAATTTTAGTTGTTTCAACAAATCTACATTTTTGATTTTCTAAATTCAAAGAAGTTAAAGGCTCACCATCTTCTGATAAGCCTTCTTGATATATAACTACATCACATTTATTGTTTAATAATCTTTCCAAGTGCTTTGGATTTAACCTTTTTATCATATAATCCTATTTGTTAATCCTGTTCTTTTTAAATAGAAAAAGGCTAATTTTGATATATTTAGTTTATCTGCCATATCTTGTGATTCCTTTTCATTTACTGTTAAGTCCCCACCTATAGAATAACTAGATATACTGTTATCATCATATAAGCCTTCTTCTTTTATATATTCTGCTTGTAAACAAGTTGCTTTGATTATTAAATCTTTTTGTTGTGTTGTTAAATTATCAAATCCTCTTCTTTCAATTCTTGTCAATGTCGCTCTGTTGACATCTATTGAGGCTAACTCTAAATTTTTTTCTATTTCTTCATCTTCTAATACTTTAGAACCATATTTTGAGTAATCCTCTTTTGTTGCATAAACATTTATCATTTGCAACACCTCTTATTTTTCTTTCTTTTCTAATTCTGCAATTTTTGCTGTTAATTCTTCATTAACTTTTGCTAACTCTGTCTTTTCTTCTTCAATTTTTGTTATTTTTGCTGTTAATTCTTCATTAACTTTTGCAATTTTCTTTAATTCTTTTTCTAAATTAGAAGCTACTTTTTTAGTAGCTCCTAATTTAGAATATCCTCTTGCCTCATATTGTGCTAATTCTTCCTCTTCGATAGACAATAATACATTATCTTTTACTATTTTTATTTTAGACATAGTAACCTCCTATTCTCCAGCATATTCAGTTGTGTCAACATCAACATATATACTGTCAATTTTATTATCTTTTCCATTTGGGAATACAAATGTATCTGATAAACTTCTATCTTGATATAGATATCCATCACCTTCTGTATGTTGACCTGGATTAAAATAATAAATACTTGCAATTTTAGGAACTGTTTTAACAGTTAATGGAGAAGCTATTAATACATTAATTTTATGAGAACCTGTTACCGCTGCTACATGGTTGCTTTCATTTGCTGCTACTTTCTTAACTGGTACAAATCCATCTGTAAAATCAAATTTATCATAAAATCTTTCATCATCAATTACTTCTATTAATGTAACACCATCAATATCTGTAATTCTTGTTTCTATACCAATACCACCTTCTGCAATTTGTGTCATTTCTATTTTTCTTGTGAAGTCTGTAGATTGTTCTAATAAATCCATAATTGTAGAATTTACATATGCAATTAATGCACCTTTTGCTACATATCTTCTTAATTTTCCAGCACTTAACATTACTTTTAATTTTCCATATACATTTTCTTTTGTATATGAAGACAATGCTGTTGAGCTATGATATCCTTCTAATTTTTGTGCTTCTGTAGCAACTTTAGAATAGAAGTATGCATCCATTTCTGGTATTTGTTGTGTTTTGTGGAATACTTCTGAAATATTTTTAATAGATGCTGTTTCATTTGTTTCATCTACATCTATTTTATCTACCAAGAATGATATATCTCTATCATGTGTTAATGTGAAAGGTACATCAGTTTGTGCAAATGTCCCTTTATTCCATCCACCTAGTCTACTGTGTGATTTATAACCACTTGTGCTCATTTGTGTAAAATGAAATGTTTTTGCACTTAACCATTTAACTGCTGTAGTTACGAATGGTGAAGTTAAAGATTCTTGCTCCATAATTTCTAATAGGTCTGGAGACCATACCTCTGCATAATTTAATGCCATAATTAATTACCTCCTAAAATGAATTAAACCTGTTCCATCTTTTTGTGGCTACAGGCTTTTTGTTTTTTTGATTTTCATCAGAGTTACTTTGTGTTGCTCCGAATTTAAATCCTTTTTCTTCTTTTTCTTCTTCCTTTGCTATTTTTAACTCAGGAAATTCAGAAATTACTACGTTGATTTCATCTTCTAGTTTCTTAGCATCTAATACACCGTTTTCTAGAACTTTTGACATATCAACTAATCTTGCTGCTCTTTCAACTTTCTTAACATCAACCCCTGCTTTGGCCATAGCAAGTGCTATTTTGTCAGTATAGTCTGTTTGAACAGTCTCTTTTTGCTCTTCTTGTCCTTTGTCTTCTTGCCTATTTTGAGTTTCTTGAACTTGTTTAGAAGTTTCTCCCTGTTCTGCTTTTTCAGCACCTTTGGCATACATTCTTCTAATAAATCCATCTAACTCATCTTGATTTTTGAAAACTATTGAACCATCATCACCTTTTTGGGCTACTTGTTTTTTAGCTTTCTCACCCTCATTTTTGTTTTCAGTTTTTTGCTCTTTTTGAGCATTATCTGTTGTAGTTTGAGTATCTACATTTTCTTTTTTTTCGTCTTCCATATTGGAACCTCCCCCGTTTAAGGTCCGTCGACCATAATTTTTTGCAATAAAAAAAGAGCCTTTTTAAAGCTCTAATTTTAAAAATGGCACAAGTTAATGGATTTGAACCACTACAAACAGTTTTGGAGACTGTTGTGCTACCGTTACACTAAACTTGCATATAAAAAAGCATTAGTTTATGCTAATGCTTAATTTTCTATTCTTTTTATTATTTTTTCTGTTATAGGTATTACAACTGGATAACCATATCCATACACGGGTCCGTCAAGTGAACTACCTATTTTGGTGATTTCTACTATTTTGCCACTCTCCAATTCTACTATATCCCCTATACAATATTCCATATTTTTTCTCCTTTTACTTATTCAAATTATCAATTGCATATTGTGCTTCGCTTTTTGTGAAACCTTCTACTGATGAAATCAATTGATTATATATTGCTTTACTAGACATACTCATACTTGTTTGATATGTCTTTGCCTTTTCTAATGCGTTTTTATTCCAGTCCGCTTCTATATTGTCTATTGCATATTGTGCAGCTTCTTTTGTAAATCCCTCCACTGATGATGTTAATTGATTGTAGATACCTTGCTTTGACATATGTAGTGAATTAGAATAAGTTTCTGCTTTTTTAAATGCATTTTTTTCTTCTGCAGTAGGTTCTTTACCTAAAGAATAAACTATATTAATTTTATCACCTTGATGTACTACAGTATTAGTTGAAATACTTTGACTAACAAAATTTCCTTTTGGAATATCATTTGAATATTCTTCTATTATTTTTCCGTTAATTCTATTAACATCCATCCATGTTTTTACTTCTTCTTTTGACATAGTACTGAAATCTACAATAGTAACCTCTACTGAATTATTTTTTTGATAATTATTAGTTGAAGTATCAACAGTATTATTATTTTGTGATGTACCTATAATTATTCCTATTACTATAATAATTATCCAAAACCACCATTTTTTATAAATTGGTTTCTTTTCATTTTCTGCATGATTTGCCATAATAACTTCCTCCTTTTATTCTCAAATCTGTCAAATTATGTCGAAATTAACATACAAATTTCGACAGACTTTTTTTTCTTTCTACTTTATAATATATTAAAGAATATTTATTGTATGTGTTTCAATTGTCGTTCAAAATGGGGCACATACGTAACTTACCAAAATGTTTATAATAGTAATTAGGAGGTTTACTATGAATAGTTTTAAAATACCTATAATTCCATCAACAACTCAACGTTCTGTCAGATTTCCAAATAGTCTTATAGATGATGTTGAAGAAGTAATAAGAGGAAAAGAAACAACATTCTCTGCATTTGTAGTCGCTGCAACAAAACATGCTATAAATGAATTAAAAGAAGAAGAAGAAAATACTAATAATTAATTTTTACTTTTATTAAACTATTTATATTTTTTTGAATATTCTTCTGCTTCTTTTTTCATTACCTATACTTTTTTATTCTCCAATTCCCTTATTGCATTTTGTATGTGAATATTATCTACTTTTTTTACTTCATCTATACTATTAAATTTTTCAAAATTTTCCATTATTTCAACTGCCTCAACTACATCTGGAAGCTCTTTTATATCTTTTTTATTATGAAATAATAAATTTATCATATAGTCGGTGTATGATAACATACACAAATACGATTCTATTTCATTTCCCATCATTAATTATCAATACCTTTCTATTAAAAATACAATAGTAATTTTTCCCTTTTATTTTTATTCCATCATATCCCTCTAACATGTATATCAAAGAACGTTCATTATCATATATTCTTTGTAGTTTTTTAGGAAGTTTTTGTGTTCTTGTACTTATATCTTTTAAATAGTCAATTGGTGAATTAAATTCCAATATATTAGCATCTTTACTTAACTTTGCTCTAATTACTTTACCTTGTCCGTTTCCAAATGTATAATTAAGTGTTTCTGCATCCACTAATTCTCCAAAATATATTCCTCTTCCATATTGACTATTCTTTTTATTGCTATATTTAATATCTCCATACAATGTATTTTTATAAGCCTCTTCTGCTGTTCTTCCCTTATAATCTCTTAAGTATCTAACAATTTCTTTACCTTTTATTTTATCATAATTAGTTTGATTTACTATTTGAGGATGATTATCCATTTTTAGTAGCTTTGATGTCAGTTCTTGAATGTTGTTCTCCTTTAATGTATATTTTT
>OBZC01001293.1_pt1 | contig 17439 bp, 9 predicted proteins | sample 1538231 | NCBI WGS metagenome assembly OBZC01 (sample SAMEA2580225, study PRJEB22360) | human gut metagenome | biome: human gut; feature: human-associated habitat; material: faeces | place: Denmark | collected 2008/2010 | reverse complement strand
GGAATACCTCAATTCATCGACACCTATGATCCAGATGACGAACGTTTAAATGCGACTTGGCTAGGAGGTCCTCAATACGCATCTGACGGGACACCTCTCACAGGCTCTTATGACTTAATGGGACAACCGCTTATCTTCGTCAACAAAATGCCCAACGGAATTTTCACTGGTGAGGCAGAAGGATATCGCTGGTTAAAATATGAGGTTGAGATGGGAGCCAGAAGTGAACTAAATAATGATTTGGTCTTATTCAGACTTACGCAAGTCCATATGATGAAAGCAGAATGCCTTTTACGTACTGGGAAAGCAGATCAAGCAGCGTCTATTGTAAGTATGGTCAGAAAAAGAGCTTTTAAAGAACATCCTGAAAAAGCAATTGTCTCAGGAGCGCAATTACAAGAAAAATCCTGTTACAAATACGGTACGGTAGAAAACTATGTATTAACTTCGCAAAATCAAGTTTATCCAGAAAAATTCGGACGTTTCTATGATGAACTAGGTTGGGAATTCGCTGGAGAATCTTATCGCCGGAGAGATATGATACGTTTCGGTCATTTCACAAAAGCTAAATGGTTATCTCATGAGCCGAATGGAGATTATAAAACGGTATTTCCCTTACCTCAAAAAGTAGTAGATACCAATCCGAATCTGGAACAAAATCCGAATTATCAATAATAACATAGAGGGTATGTCTCTATATTGACATACCCTCCTTTAATCTCAATTTCTAAAGCTATATGAAGCAATACCTTTTACTCGCTGCGTCTGCCTTTCTTTTGCAAGGGTGCCAGACCTCTAAAGAAGATATAAAGGAACAGCCTTTGAAGATGATCGAGCAGATCGATTTCTCTCATGTGAAAATCAATGACAACTTTTGGTCACCCAGACTCAGCAAACATGTCTCGGCGACCTTGCCTGTCTGTATCGATCAAATAGAGAATCAAACCGGACGTATCCGTAATTTCGAGAATGCAGCGAAAGGGGAAGGAGAGCATTCCGGCATTTTCTTTGATGATTCCGACGTATATAAAGCGTTAGAAGGTATGGCTTATAGCCTGATCAACAATCCGGATCCCGAGCTGGAAAAGAAAGCGGACGAATGGATTGATAAATTCGCTGCCGCCCAACAACCGGATGGCTACATCAATACCTTCTATACACTCACCGGATTGGATAAACGGTGGGCCAATATGGACAAGCATGAGATGTACTGCGCCGGACATATGATTGAGGCAGGAGTAGCGTATTATCAAGCTACAGGAAAGCGCAAGTTATTAGACGTATGTATACGCATGACAGATCATATGATGAGCCAATTCGGTCCGGGAAAAAGACATTGGGTACCGGGACACGAGGAAATAGAACTGGCGCTTGTCAAGCTTTATCAAACCACCCAAGAGCAGAAATATCTGGATTTCGCTTATTGGCTGCTGGAGGAACGTGGACACGGTCACGGCACTATGGGTGATGAAGGTAAATGGAACCCGGTTTACTATCAAGATATCGTTCCCGTCCGGCAACTTACCGATATCTCCGGGCATGCGGTACGATGTATGTATTTGTATTGCGGTATGGCCGATGTGGCTGCCTTGAAGAATGATACGGGATATATAGCCGCAATGGATCGTCTATGGGATGATGTGGTACACCGCAATATGTATATCACCGGGGGAGTCGGTTCATCCCATGATAACGAAGGGTTTACGGAGGATTACGATTTACCGAACCTAGATGCTTATTGCGAGACTTGCGCTTCTGTCGGAATGGTGCTTTGGAACCAACGTATGAACCAACTTACCGGAGACTCTAAATACATCGACGTACTGGAACGTTCTTTATATAACGGTGCGCTTGCCGGTATCTCCTTGGGTGGAGACCGTTTCTTCTATGTCAATCCGCTGGAATCTAAGGGTGATCACCATAGACAAGAATGGTATGGTTGTGCTTGTTGCCCAAGTCAGCTTTCACGCTTCTTGCCTTCTATCGGAAATTATATCTACGCCTCCTCCGATGATGCGTTATGGGTAAATCTATATATCGGAAATACGGGGCAAATACGGATAGGAGAGACGGATATCCTATTAACACAAGAAACGGACTATCCGTGGGATGGATCGGTAAAACTAACAATTTCTACTTCTCAGCCTTTGGAGAAAGAGATACGCCTCCGCATTCCGAATTGGTGCAAAACCTATGATTTAAGTATCAATGGTAAGAGAATAAACGTGTCTGAGGAAAAAGGCTATGCGGTAATCAAGGATTGGAAATCACAAGATGTAATCGCTCTAGATATGGATATGCCCGTGGAAATTGTCGCGGCAGATCCGCATGTCAAGGAAAATTTCGGCAAACGGGCGATTCAACGAGGGCCACTTGTATACTGCATGGAAGAGATAGACAACCCGGTATATTTCGATCAAATACAGTTGAGCCCAAGTACAACATTCCAGACAGCCTTCGCTTCCGATATATTGAATGGGATAAAAACAATTAAAACAAACGGTAGGGCACAATCTGCTACCTTTATTCCCTATTACGCGTGGGATAACCGTAAAGCAGGAAAAATGAGGGTATGGATCCCCTATAACGAATAACTAAAAAAGCATCAAAATGAAGTATTTATTAACGATAACATTATCAAGCCTAATCTCAATTACCTCCTTTTCTGCCACTTTGCTGGGAAATGAAGGTTCTATCAACATTAATTACCCGAACAATCGTTATCCATTAGCCTCTAAGCCTTATATAGAGTTGCCTATTGGGGATGTTAAACCTGCAGGTTGGCTAAAAATCCAAATGGAACGAATGTGTACGGGAATGACCGGCCATCTGGATTCTATCTATACGAAAGTAATGGGACCGCGTAACGGTTGGTTAGGCGGAGATGGAGACGTATGGGAACGAGGCCCATACTGGATAGATGGCTTACTACCTTTGGCTTACATCATGAATGATGAGGCCCTGATCCAAAAAGTAAAGCCTTGGGTTGAATGGACATTGGCCTCTCAAAAGTCTAACGGATATTTCGGGCCAGATACAGACAGAGACTATGAACCCGGCTTACAACGGGATAACGCACAAGATTGGTGGCCCAAAATGGTTATGCTCAAAGTTCTGCAACAATATTATTCCGCTACCAACGATCAAAGAGTTATCTCGTTCCTCACTAATTATTTCAAATACCAGCTTTCTGAACTACCTAAAAGTCCTCTGGGAAAATGGACTTTCTGGGCTGAACAACGAGGAGGGGATAATCTGATGGTCGTATATTGGCTTTATAATATCACGGGCGATCCTTTCCTTCTGGAGTTAGGAGAGTTAATCCATAAGCAAACCTTCAATTGGACCGACGTGTTCTTGAACCAAGATCATTTAGCCCGGCAAAACAGCCTGCATTGTGTAAATCTCGCCCAAGGATTCAAGGAACCTGTCATTTATTACCAACAGAGCCATAATCCTCAAAATCTGGAAGCGGTTAAGGAAGCTGTACGGAAAATGCGTCATACGATTGGTTTTCCTACAGGATTATGGGCGGGAGATGAACTTTTACGTTTCGGTAACCCGACACAAGGATCAGAACTCTGTACCGCTGTCGAGATGATGTTCTCTCTCGAGAAAATGTTAGAGATAACCGGAGATGTCCAGTGGGCTGATCATTTAGAGAAAGTCGCATACAATGTACTGCCAACGCAGATCAAGGATGACTTTTCCGCACGACAATATTATCAGCAAGTCAATCAAATAGCGATCACTTGCGAAGGACGTAACTTTGTCTCACCACACGAGGACACAGACATTGTTTTCGGAGAATTGAGCGGTTATCCTTGTTGTACCTCCAATCTACATCAAGGCTGGCCTAAATTCACACGACATCTATGGTTTGCCCCCGCCGATAATGGCATCGCTTCACTTATCTACGCACCATCGGAAGTGACTGCCCAAGTGGGAAACGACATCACGGTTAAAATCGCAGAGAAGACCGATTATCCCTTTGAAGAAAAGATCGATTTCAATTTATCGTTCCCTAGCAAGAAAGACAAGAAAGCCTTTTTCCCTTTTCACTTGCGTATTCCTGCTTGGTGTAATAATCCCGTGATTACGATAAATGGCGAGGCTGTCTCTATCGCAGCTCACTCTGGCGAAATCGTACGAATCAACCGAGAATGGAAAGATGGCGATCATATCCAGCTAGAGCTACCCATGCGTATATCCACAAGCAATTGGTATGACGATGCGGTTGTTATCGAACGAGGCCCATTATTGTATTCCCTAAAGATGGATGAGAAATGGGAACGCAAGGTTGATCAACGCCCGGAGTCTTCACATAAAGGAGAATGGTATTATGAGGTCACCTCTACTTCACCATGGAATTATTCCCTGATTCGCAAATATCTGAAAGAAGAAGAACTAGAGAAAAATTTCGTCGTTAGAAAGGCAGAGAACATCGCCCCTTACCCATGGAACCTAGAGAATGCCCCTATCACGATCAAAACAAAGGGACGGATCTTACCTTCATGGAAAATGTTCAAAGGTTCCGCCGGCCCCGTAAATTTCTTCATGCAAGCCAACGAACCGATGGGTGATGAAGAGACGATCGAGTTAATTCCTTATGGCTGTACCACTTTACGTATAACCGAGTTCCCGGTACGATAAAATAATGTGCCAATATGTTCATATGTGCCAATATGCCAATGCTTATTTTACACAAATAGTATTCGCATTGGCACATTGCCTACATTGGCACATTATTTCAATTCTTCTTCATCGTATAATCCTTCACCCCCAAGGAATCATACGCCTGCAAAAGCGCCTCGTCATTATCGGAGATCATTAACAACTTGTCGTTCTCCTTTAATTCCGTATTTCCTTTCGGGATGAAATAGCGGCCTTCCCGTTTCACCATTACCGCCAAGGTATGATCGGGTAAAGTCAGCTGCATCAATTTATTTCCATGGGATAATACCGCCGGGGTAATATCGATCTCGCTCATAGCGCTCTTGATCTCCTCGGGAAGCTCGATGCCAAACTCATCCTTTCGTTCCGGCTCATCCACCATATCCAGCCATTTTGCGGCTTGAGTAACCGTGGTTCCTTGAATAAGTAAAGAAAGAATCGTGATAAAGAATACGATATTAAAGAACATACCGGCATGCTCGATCCCGGCGATCATCGGATAGGTAGCAAAAATAATTGGAACCGCCCCGCGTAATCCCACCCATGAGATATACAGTTTACCTTTGAAGGAGAAATTCTTATAAGGTATCAAGCAAAGGAACACGCTAATCGGACGGGCGATCAAGATCATAAAGACTCCCACCATAACACCTACACCCGTCACCGGTAATAACTCATGCGGGTTCACTAGCAAGCCTAACGTAAGGAACATCACGATCTGCCACAACCAAGCGAAACCGTCAAAGAACGTCCCCATACTTTTCTTGTGAACAATCTTAGCGTTACCAACCACCAAACCAGCGATATAAACCGCTAAATAGCCATTACCTTTACATAAGGTCGTAGCGGCGAAGGTGAAGAAAGCCGTAGCCAATAAAAGGATCGGATATAAAGACTCGTTATCTATATCGATCTTATTGATAATCAACACAGCCAGTCTCCCCAATAAGAAACCGGCGATAGCTCCCACCGATAATTGAATGACCAAGGATAGCCCGGCCTCCCAAATATTCATACCTCCGCTTTGTATGTAAGCGATCAGAAGCAAGGTAAGCATATAAGCCATCGGGTCATTACTACCACTCTCCAGCTCCAAGGTAGGACGCAGACGCTCTTTCAAATAAACCCCTTTACTGCGCAAGATGGAGAAAACCGAGGCTGAGTCCGTAGAGGACATGACCGCCGCCAGCAATAAAGATTCCGGGAAAGTCAACGTAACATATTTGCCAAATAAACCAAATAACCAATAGATAAACCCGCCCGTGATAAAGGTCGTAGCCAACACCCCGAGCGTAGCCAATACCACACCTTGCGAGGCGATAGGTTTGACCTCCGCAACTTTCGTGTCCATACCACCCGAGAACAAGATGATACTCAACGCCAACATGCCGATAAACTGGGCTACATTCGGATCGCTGAACTGGATGCCCAGACCATCGCTGCCAAACAACATTCCCACACCAAGGAACAACAACAAAGCGGGTAAGCCGAAACGATAACCGGCCTTACCGGCGAATATACTAAAAAACAGGATCACCGAGGCTATTAATAGCACTTGCTCAGGATTTTGAAACATACGCAAAACGGGTTTTATGATTAGTGATTTGATACTTTGTCACAAAGTTCGTAAACTTTTTGCAATTATAATCACACAAAAAGAAGAAATCCGGTCCCAAATTTACAGGAAGACCAGATTTATTCTTTCTATAGAAAAACAAATCTTTCTTACAAATTGTTCGAGAATTTTTCTATCTCGCATAGAATCATTACTTTTGGCAAACATACATATCCGCTTTATGAACAAAAAACATCTATTTGCGCTGTTGTTCACATTACTCGTATGGACGAGCTGTAACAACCAACAACATTTTATTACCGACGCCGCTTACCGAGCTGAGGTTGAGAACGATTTCCAAGCGAAACAGGCCGCTCTGCCTAACGGAGACCTTTTCGCAGTATTTAACGATCAAATGACTCCCGAAGAGAGGGAGGCGTTAACCTTCATGTACGCCTATATGCCGATTGGAGACATCACGGACTATAGTGGCGATTTCTATTTGAAAAACATCCGTTCCTCTTTCCAAGCACGGAATGAGATGCCTTGGGGCGATAGCATCCCAGAGGATATCTTCCGCCATTTCGTATTGCCGGTACGAATCAACAATGAGAATCTGGATGAAAGCCGCATGGTTTTCTTTGATGAGTTGAAAGACCGGGTGAAGGGTCTCTCGTTGTACGACGCCGTACTGGAAGTGAATCACTGGTGTCATGAAAAGGTTATCTATACTCCTTCCGATGGGCGCACAAGTTCCCCTTTGGCATCCGTGAAGACCGCCTACGGTCGTTGCGGCGAGGAGTCTACCTTCACGGTAGCCGCTTTACGTTCCGTGGGTATCCCCGCGCGTCAGGTATATACGCCTCGCTGGGCGCATACGGATGATAACCACGCATGGGTAGAAGCTTGGGTGAATGGTAAATGGTATTTCTTCGGCGCTTGCGAGCCCGAACCGGTATTGAATCTGGGTTGGTTCAACGGCCCTGCTTACCGGGGTATGTTGATGCATACGAAAGTATTCGGTAAATACAATGGCCCGGAGGATGTCATGGAACGTACCGATGGGTATACCGAGATCAACGTGATCGATAATTACGCACCTTCGGCTAAAGCTGTTATCACGGTTACGGATGCCAATGGCAAGCCGGTAAAGGACGCTTTGGTAGAATTCAAGATTTATAACTATGCCGAGTTTAACAGTGTAGCCCGCAAGAAGACGGACGCGGATGGCAAATGCTCATTATCCGCCGGAAAAGGGGATATGCTGGTATGGGCCAGCAAAGATGGCAAGTTCGGCTACAGCAAGGTCTCTTTCGGCAAGGACGGAGAGGTTACGATCGCCTTGAATAAGAAACCGGGAGATGTGGAGACGATCGCCCTAGATATCGTACCACCGGTAGACGGCTCTATCCCCGCAGAAGTTACACCGGAGCAAAAGGAGGCGAACGCCAAACGTTTATTGGAAGAAGACGCTATCCGTAATAAATATGTAGCTACTTTCTATACGGAAGAGAAAGCAGAGGCTTTAGCGAAAGAATTGGGTATCGACCCGATGAAGACGGAGGATTTCATGATTGGTAGCCGTGGTAACTGGATGGAGATCGAGAAGTTCTTACGGGAGACTCCCGCCGAGAAGCGTGCGCAGGCGATGGCATTATTGGATGTCGTGTCCGCTAAGGATCTACGTGATACACCAGCGTCTGTCTTCGCAGATCATTTGAATAATACGCCGGCCGTTCAAAGCGAATGGTTCAATGAATATATCATGAATCCTCGTGTGGCCAATGAGTTCCTGACTCCTTATAAGAGTTTCTTCGCCGCGAATATTGAGCCTTCCCTTGCGAAACAAGCCGTAGAGAATCCACAGGCATTGGTGGATTGGGTGAAGAATAACGTCTTCATTAACGACGCACTAAACGCGCAACGTATTCCGATCATGCCGATGGGTGTCTGGAAATCTCGTATCGCTGATAAGGGCTCCCGTAATATCTTCTTCGTGGCCGTGGCTCGTAGCTTAGGTATTCCGGCACGTATCGAGCCGGTAGCCCGCAAGATCCAGTACTTCAAGGACAACGCTTGGGTAGACGTCGATTTCGAGGCTGCCGTACAGACGACCGCTAAACAAGGCAAGGTAATCGCTTCTTACCAACCGATCAAGGCGCTGCAGGACCCGAAATATTACAGTCACTTCACGATCGCCAAGGTTTTGCCGAACGGTACTTTACAGACCTTGAATTTCGAGAGAGGCGGTAATGTGGATATGGGCTTGGGAGATACTTGGAGCGGATTACTGAAGAAACCGTTATCCATGGATGAAGGTAATTATATGTTAGTGACCGGTACTCGTATGGCAAACGGTAGCGTATTGGCCGAGATCGAGTTTTTCAATGTGGAGGCAGACAAGACCACCCCGATCCAATTGGAGATGCGCGAAAGCAAGGACGAGATACAGGTGATCGGTAATTTCAACTCCGAGAATAAATTCAAACGTGCGGACAACGGCGAGGAAACTAGCTTGCTAGCTACTACCGGACGTGGCTACTATATCGTAGCGCTTCTAGGCTCCCGCCAAGAACCGACAAACCATGCGATGCGTGATATCGCCGCCGTGAAGAAGGAACTGGAGGATTGGGGACGAGGCATCGTGCTTCTCTTCCCGGACGAGAAGGGCTATAAGAACTTCGATCCGAAAGAGTTCGGCGATTTACCGGGCACGATCACATACGGTCTGGATATCGACGGGGCGATCCAAAAGGAGATGGCTACAGCGATGAAATTGCAAAACGCCAATACCTTGCCGATCTTCTTGATCGCCGATACGTTCAACCGTGTCGTATTTGTCTCTCAAGGCTATACAATTGGCTTGGGCGAGCAGTTAATGAAAGTTATACATAAGCTATAACAGATCGTTTCACAAGTGTGATCTGATCTTTTCACCCATGTGAAACGATCGGATCACGGCTGTGAAACGTTCTTTTCACCTATGTGAAAAGATCTATACGACAGGAGACACTCATTTCTTCTACCACAAACCGATCAGACTTCCTCCCTAGATTCGTTTTAATTCCCTTATTTTTCCCGTTCTTCCCAATCAAGGATTCATCTCTCAAAAAAATAATATCTTTGATTAAACCTTTTTACGAAAGGGCAGTCTAAACTTGCGTTTAGTTATATATTTTGGAGTAACGAGTGTAAATTATCAGTAAATACCATACGAGAACATGATGACAAAGAGAGCGAAATGGGGAGTTACGGCGGCTATCTTATTAATGATAGCGGGAATGATCGCTTACCCTCAATTGAAAAACAAGTTCAAGGCATCCCAAGATGCCGCTTCCGTCGTACCCACATCGGGCACGAGCCTGCGAAACCAGACACTTAACATCAACGCTGAGGTATTGAAATACCAATCATTAACCGATAAGATCATGAGTACCGGGAGTACCCTTCCGGACGAAGAGGTGGATTTGGCTTTCGAGTCCTCCGGTAAGGTGGTAGCCATCTATTTCACGGAAGGTACCCACGTAAAGGCGGGCGATCTGTTGGCCAAAATCAATGACAAGCCGCTGCAAGCCCAGCTAAAGAAGCTGGAAGCCCAAGTCCCTTTGGCCAAGGATCGTGTCTATCGCCAACGTACCTTGTTGGAGAAAGACGCCGTCAGCCAAGAAGCCTACGAGCAAGTAGCCACCGAATACGAGAAGCTAATGGCAGATATCGAGCTGGTCAAAGCGAATATCGCCCAGACAGAGCTTCGGGCTCCTTTCGACGGGATCATCGGACTTCGCTCCGTGAGTGAGGGTGCGTACGTTACTTCCTCCTCTTCCGTAATCGCGAAGTTGACCAAGATATCCCCGTTGAAAATCGAGTTCTCCATTCCCGAGAGCTACGCGGCCGAGGTACAAGACGGAACCCCGATCCTGTTCCGCATGGAGAAAAACGGTATGATGCAGAACTATAAGGCGACCGTTTACGCTGTGGAAAGCAAGGTCGACATGGCGACCCGTACCTTGAAAGTACGTGCCACTTACCCGAATCCGGGCGAGAATATCTTACCCGGCCGTTATACCTCCGTCGAGATCAGCAAGCGGGAGATCAAGGACGCTTTAGCCATCCCCAGCGAGGCCGTTATCCCCGAGATGGGAAAAGACATCGTTTACTTATATAAGAACGGCGTGGCCGAGCCTCAAGAGATCACGATCGGTATACGAACCGAGAGCCGTGTACAGGTATTGCAAGGGTTGAATGTGGGCGATACGCTGATCACGTCCGGCGTGATGCAGTTACGTACCGGCATGAAAGTTTCTATTGATAACTTGACTGAATAAGGAGAAGAACGATGGCAAATATTTCAGAAACCAGTATAAACCGGCCCGTACTCTCGACAGTGATGATGCTGGTCATCCTCCTGTTCGGCTTTATCGGTTACCGGTTCCTTGGCGTCCGGGAATTCCCGAGCGTAGACCAGCCGATTATCTCGGTCAATGTATCTTATCCCGGAGCGAACGCAGACGTGATCATGAACCAGATCACCGAGCCGTTAGAACAGAATATCAACGGTATCCCGGGTATCCGTTCATTGAGTAGCGTGAGTAGCCAAGGCAGCAGCCGCATCACGGTAGAGTTTGAGTTGTCCGTGGATATGGAAACGGCGGCGAACGATGTACGTGATAAGGTATCTCGTGCCCAACGCTCCCTTCCCCGCGACTGCGACCCGCCTACGGTATCGAAAGCGGATGCCGATGCCTCCCCGATCATGCAGATCGCCATCCGAAGCAACAAACGCTCGTTGATGGAGTTGAGCGAGATCGCCGAGCTAACGGTGAAAGAGCGCTTGCAGACCATCGAGAACGTGAGTGGCGTGGATATCTGGGGACAAAAACGGTATTCCATGCGTCTATGGCTGGACCCAATCAAGATGGCGGGTTACGGAGTGACCCCGATGGACGTGAAAAACGCCGTCGATAACGAGAACGTGGAGCTTCCTTCCGGTAGTATCGAGGGAAATACGATCTCCTTATCCATACGTACCTTAGGATTGATGCATACCGCCAAGGAATTCAACGATTTAATTATCAAGGAAGACAACAACAACATCGTGCGCTTCAGCGATATCGGACGTGCGGAGGTAGCTCCCGAGGACTTGCGGAGCTTACTGAAGAAGAACGGCGAGCCGATGGTTATGACCGTTATCATCCCCCAACCGGGAGCCAACCATATCGAGATCGCCGACGAAGCCTACAAGCGTATCGAGCAATTACAAAAAGACCTGCCGGAAGATGTCACGATCGAGATGATGTATGACAACACCCGCTTTATCCGGGCCTCTATCGGCGAGGTACAACAGACGATCTACGAGGCTTTCCTCTTGGTCGTATTGATTATCTTCTTGTTCCTCCGCGACTGGCGGGTCACGCTGGTTCCTGTCGTCGTTATCCCCGTATCGTTGGTAGGAGCTTTCTTCGTGATGTATATCTCCGGATTCTCCGTCAACGTATTGACGATGTTGGCGGTCGTGCTCTCGGTCGGTCTGGTGGTAGACGACGCAATCGTGGTGGCGGAGAATATATATGTACGTATCGAGCAAGGCATGTCGCCGAAAGAGGCGGGTATCGAAGGATCGAAAGAGATCTTCTTCGCCGTGGTATCTACCACGATCACCCTGATCTCCGTATTCTTGCCGATCGTGTTTATGGAAGGTATGACGGGGCGCTTATTCAAGGAGTTCAGTATCGTGATCGCCGGTTCGGTCGCTATCTCCTCGTTCGTGGCCCTTACGTTTACACCGATGTTGGCTACCAAGCTATTGAAGAGGAGAGAGAAGAAAAACTGGTTCTATCGGAAGACCGAGCCGTTCTTCGAGGGATTGAACACGATCTACGCCAAGTCGTTGAACGCGTTCTTGAACCATAAGATATGGTCGATCCCTATCGTTATCCTTCTTTTCGGATCGATCGGGTACTTCTGGAAGAACATTCGTTCCGAGTTATCGCCTTTGGAGGACCGTTCCATGATCTCCGTGAATATGCGCGGGCCGGAAGGGGCTACCTTCGAGTTTATCCGCGACTACGCGGACCGTATCGAGCAAATAGCCGACTCCATCGCTCCCGAGAAGCAATCCATCATGACCCGCTCGTGGGAAGGAGGAGGTTCGCTAAACCTCATATTAAGCGATATCAAGGAACGGGAACGCTCGCAAATGGAGATCGCCGAGACCTTGTCGAAAGAAGTCCGCAAAGAGACCTTGGCCTGCGCCTTCGTACAACAGCAATCCACCTTCGGCGGACGCCGGGGCGGTATGCCTATCCAATACGTATTGCAGGCCCCGACCTTGGATAAACTGCAAGAGTTCCTGCCCACGTTTATGCAAAAGGTGAACGAGAGCCCGGTCTTCCAGATGGCGGACGTGAACTTACGCTTCACCAAGCCGGAGGCACGTATCGAGATCGACCGGGATAAGGCTTCCTTATTGGGCGTCAGCACCCGCAACATCGCCCAGACCTTGCAATATGCGTTGAGCGGACAGCGTATGGGCTACTTCTATATGAATGGTAAGCAATACCAGATATTGGGCGAGATCAACCGCCAGCAACGAAATACCCCTGTCGATTTAAAATCGATTTATGTACGTAGTAACAATGGGGAAATGATCCAGCTGGATAACTTGGTTAAGGTTACGGAAAATGTGGCGCCGCCCCAATTGTATCGCTATAACCGTTTCGTATCGGCGACGGTTTCCAGTGGATTGAATAAAGGATACACGATCGGCGATGGTCTGGACGAGATGGACCGTATCGCCTCGGAGGTGCTGGATGGTAGCTTCCGTACCGCTCTTTCCGGCGAGTCGAAAGAGTTCCGTGAGAGTTCTTCCAGTTTAATGTTCGCCATGATCTTGGCCTTGTTGATGATTTATTTGGTGTTGGCCGCCCAGTTCGAGAGTTTCAAGGACCCGTTGGTAGTGATGTTCACCGTACCTTTGGCTATCGCCGGTGCGTTGATGTTCATGAGTTATTCGGGTATCACGATGAATATATTCAGCCAGATCGGTATCATTATGTTGATTGGTTTGGTGGCGAAGAACGGTATCTTGATCGTAGAGTTCGCCAATCAGCGGCAAGAGTCGGGACTTAGTTTGCCGGAAGCGATCCGCTCGTCCGCGACCCAGCGTCTGCGCCCGATCTTGATGACTAGCGTATCCACCATCCTCGGTTTGGTGCCATTGGTATACGCTACGGGCGAGGGTGCCCAAGGGCGTATCGCCATGGGTGTAGCGGTAGTAGGCGGAATGTTGGTATCGACCTTCTTGACCCTGTTTATCGTACCGGCCATGTATTCGTTTATATCCACCAACCGAAAAAAGAACATTACTGAATAATAAATAAACACATGAATAAGTACCTATATACATTACTATTGGCCTTCTCTTCCCTCTTTATGGCGGAGGCGCAGCAACTATTCGATCTGAAACGGTGTATCGAAACCGGATTAGAGCAGAACTACTCCATCCGTATCATTCGTAACGAGCAACAGATCAGCGACAATAACGCCACCCCCGGAAACGCCGGTTATCTGCCTACCGTAGATATGAGCGGCGGATTCAGCGGAAATATCAATAACAACCGTAACAGCCTGCAAGACGGATCGATCGAGAAGGCGAATGGTATAAACAGCGAGACGGGTAACGTCGGACTAAACGTTAACTGGACGGTTTTCGACGGTTTCGGTATCCAAGCCGAATACTCTCGCTTGAAAGAATTACAGCGAATGGGAGAATTGAACACCCGCATGACCATCGAGGATTTCGTAGCCAACCTTTCCAGCGAGTACTACAACCTGATCCGGCAGAAAATCCGTTTGCGTAACCTCCGTTCCACCTTGGACCTTTCCAAGGAGCGTCTACGGATCGTGGAGGAAAGGTATTATATCGGCTCCATGTCCCGTCTGGACTTGCAACAGGCTCAAGTGGACTTCAACTCGGATAGCTCCAAGGTATTAAACCAATTGGAGGTCGTGCATACCTCCCGTATCCGCCTGAACGAGTTAATGGCATTAAATAATGTGGAGGAGGAAATCCAGATCAAGGACTCCTTGATCTACCCGAACCCGTTCCTCGACGAGGTAGATCTATGGAAGAATACCCTCGAAGCCAACGCCTCACTCCTGATCGCCCAAAAGAACCAGACGTTGTCTGAGCTTGATTATAAAAAGGTAAAAAGCCGCTATTATCCCTATGTCAAGCTAAACGCAGGCTACGGCTACACGGCAAACTGGACGGAAGTGGGCAATTACGACCTCCAACAACGGCTGGGGCTTAATTACGGCGTGACCATCGGTATGAGCCTCTTCGACGGTTTCAACCGGAAACGTGAGCAACGCAACGCCCGCATCCAAATCGAGAACCAGCAATTGCGCATCCAAGAACTGGAACTTGCCCTGCGTGCGGACATGAGCAACTTCTGGATGGCCTATAAAAACAACCTCGACCTATGGAGCCTAGAGAAAGAGAACCTCGTAGCCGCCCAAGAGAACTACCGGATCGCCATCGACCGCTATAAACTCGGCGAGTTGTCTGGTATCGAATTGCGTGAGGCGCAAAACAGTCTACTGGAAGCGGAGGAGCGTCTTTCCGTGGCGGAATATTCCACCAAGATCTGTGAGATCTCGCTGCTTCAGTTAAGCGGACAGATATTAACCTATATCCGTCCCGAGCCGGAGAAAGCCAGTTTCTAGGATAAAGGCCAGTGCCACGCCTATGGCACGACTGTGCCACTGCGATGGCACGGCTGTGCCATCCGCATGGCACAAGTCATTATAACCCCGTTTAATGACTAGAGGCTTATGCTAATTGCGTTTTTTTATGTAAGTTCGCGGTAAATGGCAAGGTCTCATTGCCCAATGACAAAAAGAAATGCAAATACTACCAAAGGTTAATACATTACGAAAAGGATCGCTCTTGTACCGCAGCATCCGTTACCGTAAAGGATTCGGAGTACATTCGCCTTTCGTTTTTAACCTCATCACGAAGGTCATCGAGGAAAAATGCTCCTATTATAGTTTCTATGATATAGAGCTTTTACGTAAGCAGTTATTATTCAGGGAAGGAGAGATCACCTATCCAGACCGGCAGAACAAAGGGAAACGAAAGACCCGTTCCATCAGCGAGATCGTAAAACGGGAATCCATCCGGCCCAAGCATGGCGCCTTATTATTCCGTTTGACAAACTATTTCAAGTCCAAGAATATCCTCCAGATAGGAACCACGATGGGGTTGTCTACCTTATATCTAACCTCCTATGCCACGGGATTGAGATGTATCGCCTTGGAAAATGTACCGGAATTCGCCACGATTGCCCGTCAAGCATTCGCTAAAGAGGGACGTAATCCCGTCGATTTGCGTATCGGTAATTATAAGGACTTGCTTCCCCAAGCCTTAAATGACATAAATAGCTTAGATTTTGTTTTTTTCAACACTTTATATGAACAACATAACAACCTCTGGCTGTTTAATGAATGTATGAAATACGCACACAACGATACGGTATTCGTTTTTGAGGGAATCAAGGCGAGCCGTAAGATGCGTGAACTTTGGGAAGAGATCTGCGCATGTCCGGAAGTGACGGTCACCTTAGATCTTTACTCGCTAGGGATTGTCTTGTTCAACAAGAAATTGCACAAACGAGATTATATTGTTTATTTTTAGGATTCAAAACAAGTCAGATATGAAGAAGAGTATTATCTATACCAGAACAGGCGATAAAGGAACCACTTCACTGGTAGGTGGACAACGCGTGTCGAAAGCGCACGATCGGATCGAGAGCTATGGCACCGTAGATGAGCTGAACTCCTTTATCGGATTATTAATCACGGCCTTGAATGATGAGAAAGATACTGATTTCTTATCATTCATCCAGCATAAACTATTCACGATCGGTTCTTACCTAGCCACGGATCAAGCGACCACGGAATTGAAAATCGAGAGCAAGGTAACGCCCGAGAGCATCAAGCGTATCGAGCGGGAGATAGACCGTCTGGATAACGAGCTGCCGAAAATGCATGCGTTCATCCTACCGGGAGGATGCCGCTCGGCCGCCCTCGCGCACGTTTGCCGCACCGTTTGCCGTCGTGCCGAGCGACAAATCTACCGCTTGGCCGAGAATTGCCCCGTTGAGGAGCCTGTATTGATATTTATGAACCGTTTATCGGATTATTTCTTCGTTCTGGCACGAAAAGAATGCATAAATAATAACGGTAAAGAAATTATTTGGGATTATACTTGCGTATAATAAATAAAGTCATATTTTCGCGGAAAAATAGAGAACCAAATCGCTTCGGCGGTTATTAATACTTGACAGCTATGTATTGGACATTAGAGTTAGCTTCAAAATTGGAAGACGCACCCTGGCCTGCGACTAAGGATGAACTTATTGACTATGCACAACGTTCTGGTGCGCCATTAGAAGTGATTGAGAATTTGCAGGAAATGGAAGATGAAGGCGAGATTTACGAATGCATGGAAGACATCTGGCCGGATTATCCAAGTAAAGAAGACTTCTTCTTCAACGAGGAAGAATACTAGTTCAATTGAGAATTGGAAATTGAAAATTAAGAAATAGAAGAACGAGGTGGCGGACGATCGAGCTCCCCTGCCTCGTTGTTTTTTTGTGAAAATACAATTTATCCGGATTTGCTGCGTTTGTAGTTACAACGTGAAGTGAATGTTTAAATGAGAAGACGTCTTCTTTCGATCTTGATCCTTTTGTGTACTTGTGCGGGAATCGTACGGGCGCAATATGACGCACGCTTAAGTCAATACTTCATGGCGAAACCGTATTATAACCCGGCCGTGGCCGGAGCTACGGAGGACTTGAATATATTGGCTCTCGCCCGCTTGGAAATGATCGGCGTACATGGGGCACCCAAGTCGTTCTTCATTACCGCAGATATGCCACTCACTTTAGGCAAGACGAATCACGGTGTCGGATTGGTTGTATTTACCGAGGCAATCGGGCTTTTCCAGAATACGCATGTAGGGGCGCAATACGCCTATAAGTATAAATTATTCGGGGGAGTCTTGAGCGGCGGTCTGCAAATCGGCTTAGTCAACCAATCGTTCGACGGAACCAAGGTGATAAAGGTTGAGTCCGAATACCATCAAGAGACCGACGCCGCCATTCCTGTAGAGCAGGTCAGCGGCATGGGGTTGGATATGAACT
>OBZC01001278.1_pt1 | contig 17743 bp, 10 predicted proteins | sample 1538231 | NCBI WGS metagenome assembly OBZC01 (sample SAMEA2580225, study PRJEB22360) | human gut metagenome | biome: human gut; feature: human-associated habitat; material: faeces | place: Denmark | collected 2008/2010 | reverse complement strand
CTCACCGAACCCATTCGTGCATAATCGCGATGGCAGAAAGCGTTAATCATTGCCTCACGGAATGCCCCTCGATCGAAGTCTGGCAGATCGACACGAATCAAGCCGCTCATGACTTCGTGGCTGGGATTCCACGGCTCCATCAGCTCGCCTACACGATCAAACATATCCACCAAGGGCAACACGAACGGATCCATATTGACCTTTGGAGACATGCCTTTCATCACTTGAAAAACAGCCGATGCGGCTGGAATCGATCGATGAATAGCATCAACCGAACCAATGGTGAGCAGACCAGCAACAGATGGCTGCAATCCATACGGGCCATCAACAACCAGCTCAAGTGCCCGATCGAAATCCTCATCAGTAAAAGACAACAACGAGTTTTGCGCATTGGCACTGCGAATACGGCTTCTCAACTTGTTCCGTGAGTCTGGATTCAAATCGTCCAACCGAGCCTCTGGGGCAGGTTGCGCACTGAAATCGTAGAACCGTTGCTGAGATAAACGGCTAATGAATTGGGAAACAAACAGCGGAACGACCTCAGGCGAGCCGTCTGCTTTCAGCCGGCGCTGTAGTGTCTTCCCCTGACTAGTAGACACGATTTGCTGACTGTTACCCACCTCAATACTGACTATCGGCACCTCGTTCTCGTACAAGAGCGCCACGCGAGCGGGAAGCTGCGGAACAGTCTTATTGAAAATTAGTGCCGCAAGTCCATTGATATTGCGATGCTCGTCACATACGCCGGTCACAGTGCCATCGTCTTCAATACCGAGATACAGTGTGCCGCCTTCGGTATTGGCTAGAGCCACTACGTTGTCAACAATTTCATCATGCGATTGAGGGCGCTTCTGCTCACTCTTGAACTCAACCGTCAAACTTTCTTTAGCCGGCAACATGAGCATCCCCTTTCACCATCTTGCAATAATTCTTACATGTTAACAGAGAGTTCTTACATGAAAGAATTATTGCAAGATGGTGAAAGGGGCAAAGAGACACCCCTACTGCCATATCCAATAAGGTAGTGCCCGCTTCGCGCCGGAGGTCCCTTTTTGCAGAATCCAAATCTGCAATACCTGTGCCGTCGCTTATAGCATCGGCCATCATTCCTTGGCCGATGGCGCGAAGGTACTCCGTGAAATCCATTGGACGCAATGTCAACGTATCGACTTTGCCGACCGGGTACGAAGTGCCTGCATGTCGGGCAATACCCATGTAGGAGCCAGTCGCAATAACGTGATATTCACGAGCATCTTCGCAGAAATACTTCAGCGCAGTCAATGCACGCGGACATTCTTGAATCTCATCAAGGAGCACCAAGGTATCTGTCGTGATAGGAACACCTGTTTCGAGGCTGATGTTACGCAATATCCTGCTCACATCTAGATCGCCGTCAAAGAAACTCCTCGCACGCTCATTGTTCATGAGGTCGATACGCGCCACTGCCTCATATCGTGTACGCCCGAACTCCTCCGACAGCCACGTTTTGCCCGTCTGACGGGCGCCTCGGATAATGAGCGGCTTTCTATTTCGAGACGTCTTCCAAGCCTCAAGCTGCTTCATAGCCGCACGATCCATGACCAATCCCAATCTCCTACAGAAAATGTGCGAGTAAAACACATTTTACGTACAAGAAATGTGCGAGTCGAACCCTTGTTCCGCACTAGTTATGGTGGAACGACCAACGATATCCACATATGCAGAGTAAAAAACGACAGCTCCCCTTGGTGAGGGGAGTTATCGGTTGCAGGCTGACTGAGGGGTAGTCGCTCTCAGCCAAGATCAGCACAAAACAAGCCAGACCGCACGCAGGCAAACGCGGCAATCGCCCTTTATATTCTTTTATAAGTTTTTATAATCTCTGCCATCCTAAGAATCGGTAGGGGGGGGGTGCCATCATCCATCGAACAACCTGCCCTTCCGTACGGCAGGTCCTTACGTTCGAACACCCACATGGTCTTGTCCGTGGATCTGTTGTCGGCAAGAATCGTCAACATGAACCGCTCACCGTCGTTCTTCACGTAACCGCATTGCACTGCGCCTTCCGACTTGAGCCGGCTACGGACGACATCGTAGTCAAGCAGTCGCAGGAGTCCTTCTTGATATTCGGGAGCAATCCTCACACGGCAAAACTCACGTAATGCTTCGCGGAAGGAACCGTCATGACCATCAAGCATACGCTGAAAGAAATCGGGCACCATGATCGAACGCTGCGTATCGGTATTCAGATTGACTATAAATGACACCGGATAACGTACATTCAGATATTCAAGCAGCATTTTCATATCATCATTGCGCACCAAAATATTCTCAAGCCGGTTGTTGAGCATGCGGAGCTGGCGTTTGCCTCCACCATTGACGTAATACTGTTTCTTGTCCTCGCGCATACGGATTTCCGCCTGATTGATGAGGTCTGGAAGATCCCCTCCATCATCGGATTCGGCCATGCCTACGGATATATCCCAATCACCTTCCAGAAAATCCCGACGCATACGCGCCATCCGACGCATACTTTGGCTCACCGTATGGTTGCAGCTGACAATCACGAACTCATCGCCTCCGACGCGGTAGATCCTGTCGTCATCGAAGCAGGCACGCATCGCATCCGCAAGTTCGCACAACGCCGAATCGCCCTTGGCATGCCCCAAATGGTTGTTGATTTCATGCAGTCCGATCATGTCGACGTACACCACCGTCAGCGGCTGGTCATGCGTGGCCTGGATGTACTCCAAGTCGTCATCGTAGGCATTGCGGTTGAGCAGCCCCGTCAGCGAGTCTCTGCGGTAATTATCGGCATCGCCGCATGCCAATAGTCCGATGGGCAGATTCTGTCCGACCAGCACCACAGCCCAAGGGTTGGATGGGGAGCATGCGTGAGTGGGAATCACCGCGAATGTGACTACGCCGGTTTTGGCCAATACCTCGCTACGGTATATCCCCAGCATGGTTTCCTGCCTGTATAGCCGTTCCCGGAGTGAAGGCAGATTCAGATCGTCGAAGAATCGTCCGGCATCGTCAGGATGCACCACCCGGTTGGTGGCCACCGCACGCATGTAGGCGCCGAATTCGTCGACTTCCGGATCGGGAATCACCCCATCTCGTTTGATGGCACGGTATTCGCCTGTCGCCACATTCAACCGGGATATTTCCGCCAGACCATCAGCCAGGATTTCAAAGGCGTCGGCCGCCAACGCGGAGGCTCCCAACAGCACCCGGCCGTTAACGGTCACATGATCGCGATGCAGGTAATCGCACGACATATCCCAATAGTGCCGACCGTCGGCACGCTCGGCCAACAGCGTTTCCATCCGTTTCACCGGCAGTGGAGGGTAGAAATAATATCCTTGGATGTATCCGCATCCAATTGCTTTCAGCCAATCGACCTGTTCCTTGGTCTGGGCGCCCTCGGCGATGATCATCAGATGCAGCTTCTTAGCCATCACAATCATGGATTGGATGATTTTCATGCCTTTACCGGCATTCTCATCGCTCAGTTCGATGAACTTCGTGTCCAGTTTGATCACATCGACATTAATGTCTTTGAGCATGTTCAGCGAGGAATATGCCGAACCGAAATCATCCATCAGTACCACGATGCCTCTCGCATGCAGTTTGCGGATGGTATCCTTCACCACGGGCAGGTTTTTCGCCACGGCGCTTTCGGTGATTTCCACCTGCAACAGACGCGCGTCGATGTTATATTCGTTCAGCAGCCCGCCGATCACGTCGGCCACATCCATCTGGTTGATATCCATCATGGACACGTTCACGGAAACCGGTACCAGATTGCGTCCTTCATGCTCCCATCTGCCCAGCATCTCAGCCACGAAGCGCCATACGAACACATCCACATGGCAGATACGCCCGGCTCTTTCCAATACCGGGACGAACCATCCTGGGGGAATCACGCCATATTTGGGGTGATTCCAGCGCACCAACGCCTCGGCTCCTACAATGGTTCCCGTCTCCGCATTGCATTTAGGCTGCAGATAACAGCAGAATTCGCCGTTTTCGAGCGCATGATCGATGTCTTCGAATGTAAAGAAAGGCACCAGCTCGTCATTAGACGGCATTCCGCCCATTTCCGGCATGTCGGTCACGCGGTCTTCCTCTCGTCGAAAAAACTATCCGTGGTATTCGCCGTTGTACTGTATCAGTGTTACGTCCTCGACGCCGTCAATCGCACGGATACGCTCGGCGAACGTCATATCCTTGTCGTCGCAGAACACTTCGACGGCCATTTCCGTGCGTTCGCCACGCATGGTTTTGGATTTGACGAAGAATTTGGTACGCCCGAACGCACGCGTGATCTCATCGCCAACCATATCGCCCATATAGTGGATCACTGCAATGTATACGCGACCCTTGTCTTGATGCGAGTAGAACAGCGCCAACATACCGATCATCACCAATCCGGCAACAATCACCAGCACATACATGCCCGCACCCGCCGCGATACCTGAAGTAATCGACCAGAACAAATACAGCAGATCCATCGGATCCTTGACCGCGGTACGGTAACGCACAATCGACAACGCACCGACCATACCAAGGGAAATCACGATATTCGTACTGATGGACAACGTGACCATGCAGGTGAGCACGGACATGCCCACCAATGTGACCGCGAAACTGCGCGAATACACCACGCCCGTGTAGAAACGGCGGTACACGTAGTAGATGACGATGCCAACGATCAACGCCACCAGCAATGCCAACGCCATTTTGGGCACATTGTATTGACTGAAGGATTTCAGCACCGACTTTTTGATCATATCATTAACGCTCATAATGCTGTTCTTTCTCTCTTGCTTCCTTGATTCGTAACGTTTGATTTCGGGAAATGCCAGCCGATCATAGACTGTCTTTACAGGCTCGGCACGCTCCCGCCTTCCTGCCAGTAGCCGAATCCCCGCAAATACGAGGCTTTGTCATAACAGAGCACGTATTTCGAGGCCGATGTCAACTCCTGCGCCTTGCCTGGCAACAGATCGCGCACCACTTGCGGTAGAAATTCAGTGAATTTGACTTCCATCACCAGTTTTCCCGGCTCAAGCACAGGCAGTACCGGCAGCGTGGCGTCGAAAACATCGAATCCTCCAACCGCCGCACGCACGTTCATATCGAAAGTGACACGCACGGTGCCAGCGTCGAGAATCCACGGTTCGCGCTCATAATCGACGATCACACGCGGACGCAACACATTGCACATGCATTCCACATAAAACTCGCGGCACAATTGATGTTCGCTGTCGCGCAAAAACTCGTAATCGCCGGCAAGAATGCGGTCGAACTGCTCATGGGTGAGCGGCGCATCCTCCTTGTAAATCCAACTGTCGCTTTTGCGTTTGCGTTCCAGTTTGATCACGCGGTCGCTGTAATCGTAGATGCGAATACGGTATTTCTTGCGCAGCAGCACACCATCGACTTTTTCCCGATATGCGGTGTTCCAATAATCGTCGAAATACAGGCTGCGAATCATATAGCCGCCGTTGCTCGCATGTTTGTCGAGACCAAGCAGCGGCGCCATACGCACGTTCAAATCAGCTTTTTGCGCGTATGAGATCAGATATTTGAGCTCATGACGGAACCGTTCCTTGGCGGTGCTCGGCGGAACGGATAATTCTTCGCTGACCCGACGTTTGACGCGCTGCAGCAGCGACGTTCCTCGATTGCCACCATCATTGAACATTGGCATCCTCCACAATGCTGCCGCCGGCTTTCACATAGAAGCACTTGGTGCCGTAGATCTTGTTGCCGTCGGTGACGTAGTAGTCAAACGCGTCCTGAGTCTCGCCTGATGCGTTGCGCACGCTCACTTTGATGAAGTACTGGCCTTCACCGGGCATGTCCATCACGGCTTCCGGCAATACGAGGTCGCTCTGTGTGAACACTACATCCTTACCTTCGTAATCCTTGGACACGGTGACGGTATAACGCAAATCCTCATCGTTGAAATCGTAGGAGACATCCCAGCTGAGTTTGAGCTTGCCATTGGTAGGGGTAGGTGTGCCGATGTAGAACGGCATGGGCTTGTTGAACCCGGTTTGGTATGTCTGGTAGTTCTGTTCGATTTCGCTGTGCAGCTGGTTCGCGATCACATCATATTGGCTTTTGGTAACGCCTTCATACATGGAATCAGGCATTTTCCACACATATTGTTCCGTAATGCTGCGGTAATGCTTCACCATGGAGTTGATGCGATTGGCATTCATGTACTTGTATTCGTCTTGTATTGCCTTGTCGAGCGCAGTTCGGAACGACTTGGTCTGCAAGCAGCGGCTAAACAGCATGTTGCCCCAGTAGTTGCTGATGCCGTTCTCCCAGCTTTTGCCGTCGGAACGTTGTTTGATCTCATATTCCTTGCGCATGAGCATGCCGTCGTTGTCCCAGTCGAGCACGTAGAAGGTGTCGGAATTCGTGGGACTATACAGGTACATATTGCGGCTTTGCGTATCGGTATTGCCGGTCAACAGCTGGAATGCCATCCAGTATGCGAGATTTTCGGTATCGAAATATTTGCCGAGAATGTCGCTCATCGGCACTGAATAATCGTTGAGCGCGTTCAACATGGTAATCAGTTTGGTATGGTCGTTGTCGCCTTTGATTTCCAGTTTTTCTTCGAATTTCGTCTGATCATAGTCGGGATCGTCGGCGAGTTTGATCACGTCTTCGTCTCGATGGAATTCGAAATAATTGACTTTATACAGCTGGCCGTTCTTATCAAGTCCGTGCGCTTGCAATGCGGTTTTGTTGAGCTGTTCGACCTGCGTATACAGACCGTAATCGTCAAAGGAATCTGATCCGCTGGTCTCGTCTTTCACATACAAGTGCACGAATTGCGTGCGCAGCCCCATCATCTGGTCGATGCCTTTGATGAGATCAAAGGCCATTTTGTTACGGAAACGCAGACCTTCACCCATATGCTTGTTCAATGCGATGGTACGCTGGCCACGCCAGTTGCCTTTTCCGCTTTTCAACTCGATCTTGTAATTCTTCTGCTCGTTTTTACTCGATGACTGACCACGTACCTGCACGGTGGCGTTCGGCGCGCTTTCGCCAAAACCAAGCTCCCCGGAAACCGGCCCCTGTTCGTCGCCGACCTGCAGCAAACCATTGACCTTGTAGCGTCCAACGCCCATTGCCGCATAGTCATCAACGGAATACTGGTTGATTTCACTCCAGCTATGGTCGGTTCCTTCCGACGAATTACCGCGCGATACCGTCAGATACATGGTTTCCACGCCGCTGTCGTCATACACCTTGTATAACGATTCGTTGTCGCGCAAGTGTGCGCCGTCGATGCTTTGTTCAGCGCTTTTCTTGACTTGCTCATGCGTCTGCGTTGAATCCGATGATTGCGATTGTTCATTATCGCTGGGTGATGAAGTCGCACATCCGGCGCAGGAAAGCACCATCAGCATTGCTATCAATGCCGCTATTTGCTTGACAAGCGTGGTAATGGCTTTTGTGTTGCGTCGATTCCACCATGTCATGATTTACGATTCCTCCCCGATTGTATTGTTCGCTTCTGTAATGTTCGTCCCGCACTCGCGCCGCACGTGCCTCTTATATTCCGTGCGATGCAGTGATTGATCGATTCGTTGTTCGCCATGTTCAAGCAGTATGCCCAGTTCGGTGAAACGTCCACGTTTCGTCTGTGCCACAATCGGCTGCTGCCCCAGCACTCGGTATGGCAGATTGTCGGTGTATGAGGCGAGCCGGAATGTCGCATGAATAGCAAACAGCGACGCTCCCATCAGAAAACCGAAGCCGAACAGTGTGGTAGTGAAGAACTGTCCGATCACCGTGAAAATAACCGTCGACCCTGCAAATAATGCCGATGCAGTCAACGCACCGGAATAATCGGTGAAGTACAGCAGAATCAGCATTACGGTATTGCCGACCGCATACAGCGCATATCCGACGCATAGCACACGAAAATATCCATGCATCACATCGTTGAAACCCAAAGGAAGCGCGTTCAGCGCTGTTTTTTCCAACGAAATCACGGCAGCGGTCACCAACAACTGCTTCAACGCCGTGTAATGCAATTCTCGATTGAGCACAGCCAGCATTTCATTTTCGGCAACGGTAATGTCTTTAACCGTGCCACCATCGTTGAGCAGACTGTAATACGAACGATATGTCGGATAGAAATTCACTTCCACCGACACCACAAAATTCACCGTGGTGATCAGAATCGTTAAAAACGCAAGCATGGCGGGCACATCGTAATATGGCGCACCATAAAACAGACCCTTCACTTTGATGCCAAGCGGCCCACACCAGGTGATCACCAAATGGGCGAACAAGCCAATGGTGGTAAACAATCCGGTCAACGCCAACGGCAGAAACTGGTCAACCCATTGCAGAAACAGCCACGGATTCTCACGACTTTGCGGAAAATACCGATGCAACAGCAGCACATCCCACACCAGCATCACGCCATAGCCAAGCACCACCGCAAACAACAGCGATTCCACCGGCGGAAACGCCAACGCAAGCAACACGCATGACGTAATAAACGCCACCAGCACTGCAGCAGCAAAGGAATACAGAATGCTTTTGTAATCTTTAATGGCCGTCAAATAACTCATCGCATTCCAGTTGACGACCATTTCAAGAAACAGCCATAAACACAACACGCCCTGCATCAGCGTGGCTCCAGAAAACAGCAGAAACACCGTGTACAACACCGCGCCCACTACCAACATGATGCCGGTAGACCCCCAGAACGACGGCAGAATCATCTTCTCATCGTGATCAAACAGCATATCCGCCAAAAAACGTGTGACCGGCATCGACAGAAAACTTGTCAACACCAATGAGGCAAGCAATGTGTATGTGATCATGCATACGAGCAGATCACGGTCGGGGCGCCCCACCTGCCACCAACCGCTCACAATCAGCACGCCAAACTGCAGAAGCACACCCAGCAGCATCGGGCCTGCGCAAATCACACCGGCATAGCCGTAGGCTCGCAGCATTGCCATCAAGCCCCTACGATGGAACAGTTTCTTCAGTTCAAATCCAATACCGGCCATATCAGCGCTCCAATCCGAACTGATCCAATCCGAACTGATCCGCGGTATCGCTATACAGCCTGCGATAATCGTCAAGCATGCGCTCATGACGGTAATAGGCGTTCACACGATTGCGGCCGATCTGCCCCATGGTTTCACGCAACGTACGGCTGGAACACATGCGTTCCATCGCCCCGCTTAAGCCTTCGCGGTACATGGGAGGCACATAAAAACCGGCAGTGCCGAAATCATCGCCATCCTCGCCTTCCAACAGCTCACGGCAACAGCCGACGTCAGTGGTCACGCATGGGCGTGCGGCTGCGAACGATTCCAACACCGACAATGGTTGGCCTTCGGAAATGCTGGTCAACACAGTGAAATCAAGCTTGCGCATGTATTCGACCACGTTCACACGTCCTGTGAACTCAAGATTGCGCACACCCAACTGCTCCACAAGCTCATGGCATTCGTCGGCATACTCCTGATCGTCAACACCGCCGAGAATATGCAAACGCACATTGTCAACGCGAGATGAAAGCTCATGAAACGCATGAATCAGGGTTTTCACGTCTTTGATCGGCGCCATGCGCACCACCGCACCGATATCAACCCAACCATCGTCGGGTTTCAGTGGAATATCGCAAAAACGTTCGTATTGAATGCCGTTGGGAATAACCTGGCAGGCGTCGGCGGGAGCCCCCATACCGATTTGGATAAGACGGGCACGACCGAACAAACTAGTGATACGCCATGCACGCTGGTAGATCTGTTCCGAAAGCATGTAGAAGAAACGAATCCAACGCGGACGGAAAGCCGGTAGCACCCATTCGGCGGAAATAATCTCCTCTTCACGTTCGCGCGTGTAGATGCCATGTTCTGTAAGCAATACCGGCGCATGGTTGATGGAACCGCCCAAACAGGCCAACAATCCGCCATATCCGGTGGAAATCGCATGGTAGATTTGCGCTTTCGGCACTTCGCTGCCCATCAAGTACAACACCGGCAGCAACATGGAGCGCACAGTATGGAAAGCATCCGCATAAGCCACATACGGATATTCCTCCATGCAGATTTGCGTGAACCGGTCGATGAATTCACGGCTTTGCAGGAACGACAGCGGATACACACCTTTGGTGTGGAACAGGTTGAACAGCACATCCCAGTCCGGGCTGCCAAGATTCACCAGTTCGCGCAATGACCGCAATTCCTCTTCGGTGAACGACACTTGCGCGCGTTCACCGCTCAGACGCAAGGCGTCGTCGAGGAACACCTCATGCACTTCCACCACATTGCTAGGCAAGTCATATACGAATTTGCCGCGGTCTTCGGCTTTGGCACCGATCACCCACAATACGAACTCGTGCTCTTTCATCGCTTCGATATAGCTGTGCATCCATGTGGACACGCCACCATGCACGTACGGGTAGCATCCTTCCAAAACCAGGCAGATTCTCATGCCGCTCCCCCAGTCTTGCGTTCGATATGAACCGTGGCGCTCTTGGCTTTGAGCAGATACAAGTTGCCGGTCAGCTTGGTGAGGCTTCCGCCGCGCACATTGCCGGGCGTACCATTACTGGCACGGAACATCAGCCACCCTTGATCGGTGAGGTTGCCAAGTTTCAGATCCCAACTGGTATCGGTTGTTTCCATCGAAACCGTCAATCCTGAGAATCGTTGCACCGCCGCAGCGCATTCCGTTCCAGTCTGCATACGAATGGACGGAGCCGACTGTTCCAACCAATCCAAATAATCTTCCAGTCCCTTGCGATAGGTTTCCCAACCTTCTTTCGCACCACGATCTTCATCAAGCAGATCGTCGGGATGCATGAAGTGCGTGCTCACATAGTGCATGTTCAATTCGGAAACTGCGGCAAGACGCATGTACGTGTCGCCCACCATGCCGCCGGACACGATACGTGGAGCCTCCACCACGCCATCGGCCGCAACACCGAACTCCTGTATGTACGGCAAGGAACTGTCGGAAGGCATATACGTACTGGCGATGGCGCGAATCTGCGGCACATCCTCGCCTATGATCTTTCGTGCCTCTTGGGAGAGGATATTCGACGGTGGCACGTATACCGACGATGTTGCGGCCGGCAATACGTCTTTCTGGAATGCGATCAGTTCCTGCAATGATGCAACAATGGCTTTGCGATTCGGCCATTGCACGTACGCGTATTCCTTGCCGTAATGTGTATTCGGCAACACCAACGGCTGATGGTTGTACCCGTGATATCCGATTTCGCCGTTTTGCCGAAGCAGCAATCCTCCGTAATACTCGAATTGTGTGTTGCCCGTCTGTCGTACCGGATCATCCTTGGTGTCATCGCCGTAATTCTCAATCATCACACCGGTGAAACGAATACCGTACCGTTCCGCAAGACGCACCAAATCCGGCCACCATACGTGAGAATAGAATTCAGAAATACTCATGTTGTAGTCACGTTTGATGTATTTGCCATTGCCAGACGGTACCGGAGAGGGAAAATCATCCAAGTAGAAAGCCGCACTGTTGATCACCGGATAGGCCGTGGCAGAACCGAGCAGACTGAACGCCGAAGCGTAAAATCCTCGAAACACCTTGCCGTAAATGCCGATATTGCACATCACAGCCGTTCCTGACTCCACCGCGTTCCTCCACACCAATGGCGTTCTGCCATTGCTGCTGACCGCCTCCACCTGTGCACGATCATTCAACGCGACGCTCAGCGACGATTTGAACGGGTCACTGAACGTGTATGTCTGACCCCCCCCCAACATAAAATCCTCGGACGGTGTAATGCCCTCAGTCGCCACATATTCGTATGTGGACGATTCAATGCCGATCTGCGGACCGATCACATCCAAATAGCCGGTTTTCTCCGGGGTCATGGCGAACATGACGCCGCCGCCCTTTTTGACCCATTGCATGATCTGCAGCACATGCTCGCCCAACGAATCCAAATTGGGCATGGCAATCACCATCGTCTGATACTGCTTCAACGCAGGAATCTCGCCATCTTGCGCAAGATCGACGGTGACAGTGGGCACTTTCATGTCAAGAAACACACGGTCAAGCATGCTTTCAGCATCGGAAACACCCTCCTGCGAACTGTCGATCACCAAAAGGTTCGTGGCTTTTTCGCCAGCAATGGCGTTGGCTGCTGGAATGGCTTTGTCTCGATCCAAATACGTGATGTCGAACCGCGTGGCACCATAATGCACGCCCAGGCTTTCCACCAGCAACACCAATGCGATGGCCATGAACACGGCCCAGACTTTGACCAGACCTTGCCAGCGGAATCGCTTCCACTTGGCCAACACGTCTGACAGGAATCCTCTGGTCATGCGCGTTCAGCCTCCTTGGTTCTAGTCCAGAACCGCAGAGCTCGTCTTCCTTGGCCACCGAGATAAATATGCTTGCTTTCGATCTGCTGAACGGTTTGACGCAACGCATCGCCATCATTGCGTGCAGCATCGAGTCGTAGACGCATCAGCCATACATCGCCTTGATCCGGCCACCGTTCCATAGCGCCGTCAATAGTGTGCGCGGCATCATCAAAGAGTTCAAGATCAATCTGCATTTGCGCAAGACGGCACGCAACGTAATAATCGTCATGTTTACGAAGTCGTTCCTGCAATACTTCGGCATATCGCTGCTTCTGCAACTGCAATGCATATCCTTGCGCAATACCGGAATTGACATATCGTTCCAGCGCATCGCAATAGCGTTCCAACATCGTTTCGGAATTTCGATGCTGCAGATAATCGTTACGGCAGTGCTGCAATGCAAGATCTTCCTTGGCACTGATCTGCGCCATGGCGGTAGCCGCGTAATGCACGACTTCCACATCCTCATTCAGTCGGGCCTGCGACAGCACATCGATATAACGGCTGGGATTGTCGTTGAGAATGGACATCACCAGACTGCGCCGCTGACTCGAATCGTTGACGATCAGTGCCTCTTCCAACGGCACTGTATTGGCGAAATCGGCTCGTTCCTCAACGAGAACGCTTCGACGTTCCTCATCATCCACACGCATTTGCTCAAGCCCCGGAGCCGTGTGCGCGCCAACGCGAATCAGCGTGCTCGCATGCAGCAACAGCACGCATAACGGCCCCCACAATGGCACCAGCAGCATGAAAGGAAGCAGTCGCCCCTCCACACGAAGCACGCCAACGCGAGACAATACGCACAGCAGCACGCATATCATTACATGCACGGCGATAAGCAGCATCGCCATCACCGTCGCATTCATGCTGCGCCACCTTCATGCGATGCGGAGTCATTCGGCGCAGCGTCACTGCGCGGCGTTTCATCCGCTTGCGACTCGGCAGCTACTTGTTCCGAAGCCTCAGCCAGCAACGAATCTTCCTCGTGGCCTGAAACCAGCTTCACATGCAATCCAGCCTGGGCCAAACGACCGTTGATGATCGGCAGCTCATGCTCGCTGGCCTGATCCATGAGCACATACACATTGCCGTCCTGCAGTACACCGGCCTCATCCGTTTGACGAATGGCTCCCATCAGGCGGCTACCATCGTCTTGCCGGGCGTCTTCCACACGCAACAGCAGATGATTGCTCATATGAGCGTGCTTGAGCTCGTTTGCAGCCAGCACTTTGGACAGGAACACCTGAGTGTTCAAGAATTCCGTGCCGGGCACCAGCATCGTCTGCCACGCAACATTCTCATAATCGAAGGCACGCACCATCGCGGATTCCACCAAGCCGCATATGATGGTGAACAGGTTCTGGAAGTACAGGTTCATTTGGTCGGGCTGCGCTTTGGCAAGCACAATCACCACGGCCAGCTTGCCATCGGCACGCACGCCCGCCGCATACATTGGAAGGTTTTGTTCAAGATTGCGGTTTACCCACAATCCGCCATGATCCAAGGCCGTGACAATGTTGGCATAATTCTCAAGCAGCACCGATTTACTGAATAAGGATTCGGTCTGCGGACTCGCGGCCACTAAATGCGCGAAACGACCACCATTATCGATTCGGTAAATACCGAAACTATCGCCGCCCAACGTATCTTGCATAATGCGAATGGTCGCGTGATACAGCTTTCGAGGCAGCACTTCGTCCAATTCACGGGTCATCGCATACATTTTGCCGAGACTGTCGCGCCTGCCGATAATCTGTCCGCGCAGCATACGACGATCATCAAGCACATCGTCGTACAGGTCACGCAGGAACGCAAGTCGTTCACGCAGCAAACTGTTTTCGTCACGCATGAATCGCAGGTTTTCGCGATTGCGCATCTGCACGTATCCGCATACTGCGCCGGCAACGAAATACACTACGAACGCAAGCCAGTTCGACGTGTCGTAAAACAACGGAGCGAATGACGCGCCGTTCGACGCGTACGACAACGCCATGCCGGCACATGCGAGCGCGGCCGCGAACACGCCTGCGTTCATTCCGTACATCGTGCCGACGATCACCACGAAAAATAGGCGCAAATCCACGGTTCCCAGCTGACTGTCGCCTTGTACCGCGGTGCGAAGCAGTTCCTCCAGTATGAACGTGACGCAGATTTCGAATGCGATCCATGGTTTCGAATGGTTACGCAGAAAATCCCAGATCGGGTGCTTTTCGGACTGTTCCTGCGCACGAGCCTCTTTCCAGCGTTGCAGCACCAGGGGAAGATCCTGTTTGAGCGAATATCGCGGCGACCAGCCATAACGCAAGCGCAGCGCATGGTCGTCTACTGGGTAACTTTGGGGCCTGTCTTCGCCAAAAGTCACCGACAATCCGGGAAATGCCGCGCTGATCACATCAGCCAAATCACCGTATGTAAAGTTGAACACGTTGGGCACGTGGAATACTTCGCTTTCGGCGGTCCAATCGTCGAACATGCGGTAGATCAGTTCGGCAAGATCGTCGGCGCAGAGAAAGCATGTCTGCTGCTGTTCGCGTTCACGGAATGAGATCGACCCTGCTGACGCCTGTTCGAACAGCCTGCCGAAATATGCGGTTGCCCCATTGCGTTCGGGTGCATACAAGTATGGGCAGCGAATGATCTTCGCTTCCAGACGGTAGGTGCGTGCGTAGTACAGGCAGAGTTCTTCCGACGCTCGAGATATCAGGCTTTTGCTGGTATCACGTACGTCGGCGTTTTCCGGATAGGTAAATTCGGATTCGGGGCCGCTGACCATCAGCATTTGCGTTTGCCTGTTGCGAATGGCATGCAGAAATCTTCGCAATGCTCCCAGATCGCCGTACCGGTCGCTGCGTGGGGTCAGATTTTCGGAAAAGAATACGATGCGATCAAATTCGTATGTGGTAAGGGTTTCGGCAAGGGTGTTGGCGTCAGACATGTTGACGATTCTGAGACGGTCATTGCCGTCTACGGTGCCTTCTCGTTCCGCTATCACCACATGGTCTCGGGGAAAGGCATGCTGAATCCACTGTTCGGTAATGTAATCGGTATTACCGATCAAAAGCACTTCCATGCTGCCGCCCCAGTGAATACTCCTCTAAACGGGGTTATGGCGTAGTTCTGCCCACAAACCCTCCATTGTTCCTGCCTTACGGTACTCCAGTGTAATCCGTTAACAAACAAATCACCGGTAGGGGGCTGCGGACGTTTTCTAAGAATCAAAATCATGTCAAAGTCAGAAACGAAAACATGTCAAACCGGGAAATGAAGACATGACGGAACAACGATTCTGCCGGAATCGGGCGCATCAATCGATGCACGTCATGGTTTTGGCAGAATCGTTGTTGTTGCTGTTGAATACGGCTGAGGCCGTGCGGCTTACGCGCCGACCAGTTCGAGCATTTGGGGGATGCTCTTTTTGCCGAATTCGACTTGCTGGGTGCCGTCGGCGTGGGTGATGACGATGCAGGGCACGCTCATCGCGCCGTACTGGTCTTTGAGTTCGGGGAAGTGCGAGACGTCGTAGGCTTCGGCGCGCACGGCCGGACTCAGAGAGGCAATACGCTGGGAGGCGAGCACGGTTTCCGGGCACATCGTGCAGGTGAGCGAGACGAGAATCATGATGTTCAGCGAATCCGTGATGGACTTCGCGCGTTCGATCAGATCGTCGCCCAGCGGCTGGCCGGGACCGGCCGCGTTGTACAGGCCGAGCACAAACGAGTTGAACTCATGGCCGGAAGGTACGCCGTGGAAGGCCAGACCGGTGAAGACCAGCGAACCATCGCCGTCCTTGCCGGCCTCGTCGCCCTCGGCTGGCACGCAGATGCGCACGGCCGGGCGGGCGAGTGGCAGGACACCGGCAACGTCGAATGTGGCGCGGCCGGAATCGTCTAACGAACCATAAGTAGGCAGTTCGGTGCCACTCGGCAGAATGACGGTCAGCGGCTCGCCGACTACCAACGACGTAGGCGCACTCGAACCGTCCACCGCAGTAATCAGCCCTGCGGCATCGACGGCAACCGAGTTCAACTTGCCACCAGACAAGGCGACCATCTCGCCGATAAAGCCTTGCAATTCCGCCGAAAGTGGAGTGTCATCCAGCTCAAGGGCAATCGTGACCGGGCGAGTCATGCGCCCGAATACCACATCAAGCTGCTGCTTGATGGCGGCAGAGAACAGCTCGCCGGGCTTCTTGGCGGCACTGGCTGCGGCTGCGGCATCGGCACTGCGCTTGGCGGGAGCCGGGGCGGGCGTCGTGCCAGCGGCCGAGGCGGCGGAGGCGGCCTTCGCTTCGGACTCCTCGTAAGCGGAGACGGTGGGGCGAGGCGGCACCATGCCGGTTTTCTCGCTCATCTGCTTGGCGTAACGCTCCAGCTCCACGGCAGCAATCGCACCATCGGCGGTGGCGGTGACCACCTGGCGCAGGTTCTTGACGCGCAAATCGCCAGCCGCATACACGCCCGGCACCGAGGTTTCAAGATAGTCATGCGTGACCACGTAACCGTGATCATCGAGCTCCACCACGCCGCGCACCAAATCAGTGGCAGGCACATAGCCAGCAAACACGAAGACACCAAACGTGCCCGAATCGGCGGGCTTCCAAGTTTCGGTCTGACCGGTAGCCAAATCAAGAATCGAAGCCTCACGCAGGCCGCCCTGACCGGCAGTGACACCCTTCAGTTCGACCTGATAGCGCACGTCGATCTTCGGGTTGTTTTTGGCCTCGGCGGCCACTGCGGCGTCACAAGTGAAGTCCGGTTCACGCACGAGAACAGTGACTTTGGAGGCGTACTTAGTCAGGAACACGGATTCCTCGGCCGCAGCGAATCCGCCGCCAACCACCAGCACCTCCTTGCCGGCGAAGAACTCGCCGTCGCAGGTGGCGCAGTAAGCCACGCCACGGCCTGCGTATTCGGCCTCGCCCTCGAAGCCCAGCTTGCGCGGGCTGGCGCCGGTGGCGATGAGGATGCCGAAGGTCTTGATGTCGCCACGCGAAGTGTGCACGGTTTTGATGTCGCCGTCCACGTCAAGGCCGGTGGCCTCGGTGGAAAGGAATTCAGCACCGAAGTCCTGTGCCTGCTGGCGCATGGTCTGGGTGAGCGCACGACCCGTGGTGCGGCCAACTCCCGGATAGTTGACGACCTCGTTGGTGATGGTGATCTGCCCGCCGAAATCGTCTTTTTCGAGAATCAGCACACGGTAGCGAGCGCGGGCCAAGTACAGACCCGCGGTAAGGCCTGCAGGTCCGCCACCAATGACTACGACGTCATAAAGATTATTGGTCTGAGTCATGATTGAAACTCCTTGCATATACACAGGCCCCCGCTGGCGGGGGCTCCCGCAAA
>OBZC01001267.1_pt1 | contig 17973 bp, 21 predicted proteins | sample 1538231 | NCBI WGS metagenome assembly OBZC01 (sample SAMEA2580225, study PRJEB22360) | human gut metagenome | biome: human gut; feature: human-associated habitat; material: faeces | place: Denmark | collected 2008/2010 | reverse complement strand
AGGCTGACGATGCAAAAGGGCCGCCCCCCGCCCCGTCCGATACGGCGGTGACCACCTGCCGCAGCGCCTTGGTGCGCACGTCGCCCACGGCGAACACGCCGGGGAGGCTGGTGCGGGTGGATTCGTCCGCGATGATGTAGCCGGACTTATCCAGCGCCAGCTCATTTCGGAACAGCTCCGTCGCAGGGGCGCGTCCCACGCTGATGAACACGCCGTCACAGGCAAGGTCGTGTTCCACGCCGGTGTTGACATCTTTTAGCCGAAGCCCCGTCAGGCGGTTCTCGTGCAGCAGTGCGGAAACGGTGCTCTTCCAACAGAACTCCACGTTGGACGCGTTCATCAGCGGCTCGTGATAGACCTTCGTCGCCCGCAGGCTGTCCCGGCGGTGGATGAGATAGACCTTTTTGGCAATACGGGACAGGGCGAGGGCGTCCGCTGCGGCGGAGTTGCCGCCGCCCACCACAGCTACGGTCTTGCCTCGATAGGGTGCGCCGTCGCAGGCGGCGCAGTAGTGAACGCCTTTTCCAGTGAGCGTATCCTCGACGGGAACGCCCAAGGGGCGGGGCGATGCGCCGGTGGCGATGACCACCGTGCGGCCCTGAAAGACGCCCTCGCTGGTCTCCAGTGTTTTGATCTTCCCGGAAAGGCTTGCCTTATACGCCTCCGCCAGCTCAGTCACCGCACCGAAGCGTTCCGCGCTCTGCTGCATCTTTTCGCCCAGCGTAAAGCCGTCGATGCCACCCTCAAAGCCCGGATAGTTGTCGATTTGCTCCGTCAGCGCCATCTGCCCGCCTGCGGAGAGCTTTTCCAGCACCAGCGTGGAAAGTCCAGCACGGGCGGCGTACAGGGCGGCGGTGTATCCGGCGGGGCCGCCGCCGATGACGATCATGTCATAAATCTGCTCCATAGCCATGCCCTCACTGCGCCAGCGTTTCCTTGATAAACGCCTCTATGGCTGCCTTGGAGGAGGGGGCAACAATGGAGCCGAGCACCTCGCCGTCCTTAAAGAGCATCAGTGTGGGGATGGTGTCGATGCCGAAGCGCTGGATGAGCTGCGGCTCCTCGTCGTAGTTGATCTTGCCGGTGATGAGCGTGTCGGCGTACTGTTCGCCCACCTTGTCAAAGGCCGGGGCAATACGGCGGCAGTAGGGGCACCACTGTGCCCAGAAGTCCACCAGCACGGGCTTGTCCGCGTGGAGAGCGTCGTTTTCAAAGCTGTTGGTCGTAATGGTAAGCATCATAAAATCCTCCTATTTCTGTGTAAAAAGCTGTGTTTCAATATCTGTAATTGTGATGCGGGAGAGATAGGCGGCACATTCCTCGTTCATGTTCCGGTAGAGCGCGTCCATCACGCCCACCATGCCGGAGCAAATGGCGCAGTCCCGGTCAATGTCGCCGCTGTGCCACGCGCAGTCCACAAAGCGGGTATTTACCGCCTCCGCCACCTGCCGCAGGGTCAGCGTCGCCGGGTCTGCCGTCAGGCGGTAGCCGCCGTCCAGGCCCTCCCGTGTCTCCAACATCCCCGCCTTTTTCAGCCCCACCAGTACCCGGCGAACGCGGGTGGGGTTGGTGCAGATGTTCTCCGCCAGTGCTTCGCTGCTGAGGGAGCGCCCGCTGTGGCTCAGGCAGACCAGCGCGTGAATAGCCAGATTAAAAGAACTGTCCACTCTTACCCCTCCTTCACAAGCTCATAGGGCCAGTCGATGACACCGCCAAAGTCGTAGACGTTCTGATACCCCAGCGCCAGCAGCTTTTGGGCTGCCTCCTTGCTGCGGCGGCCGCTGCGGCAGTAGATCAGCAGTGTCGCCTCCATATCCGGCAGCGCCTCGGGTATTTCGCTGCCGATGCTTTCGTTGGGCACAAGGACAGCGTTTTCGATATGTCCGCTTTCGTATTCCTCGCGTGTGCGAACATCCACCACCACGACCTCCTGCGAGACCATCATCTCATAGGCTTCCTCGGCGCTGATCTTATGATACGCCGCTTTGCCGGTCATGTCCTCTGGCGTGTCTTTTTTTGTTTTGGACAGCACGCAGCCGCTCAGCAGCGCCAGCGAGGCGGCAAGTGCCGCAAAAAGTAATATCTGTCGCATAATTAACCTCCAATGTAACTGTGTTCACTACTGATACAGTTTGTACTGTGAATATAACAGGCACAGTTCGACGTGTCAAGCTTTTTTCATTTTTTCAACGTAAGACCTTCATAGCTGTTGACAACAGGTTGAATATGCGTATAATGAAAAACAAGAATAAGAATAGTTATTGTTTTGGAGAGGACAGTATGCCGAAATACGCAGAGGAGATATTGGCCGCCGTCACGGAGCTGCAGCGGCATCCCACGGCGGAGCAGGTGTTCTTGCAGATGAAAAGGGAGCATCCCAGTATCGCCTTGGGTACGGTATATAAGCACCTGAACGGTTTGGCAGAGGAGGGGCTTTTGCTCCGCATTACCGAGTCGGGTTCACCGGACCGGTACGACCGAACGGAACGGCATGATCACTTGATTTGCAGTCGTTGCGGGAAAATTGCGGACGTTCGGCTGCCAGACATGCAGAGCCAGATCGAACGGACGCTAGGATGGGAGATCCTCTCATATGATCTTAAAATCCGGTATATCTGTCCTGATTGCAGGGAACAGGAAGAAAACAACACTGAAGGAGGCACCCTATGAACGCTAACGTATCGAAGCTGCTCAACGAGCAGATCAACAAGGAGTTCTACTCCGCCTATCTGTATCTGGACTTTGCCAATTATTACGCCTCCGTGGGCTTAGACGGCTTTGAGAACTGGTACCGGGTGCAGGCACAGGAGGAGCGGGATCACGCCGTGCTGTTCTATCAGTATTTGCAGAATAACGGCGAGAGCGTCACTTTTGGGGCCATTGCAAAGCCAGAGTGGGAACGAGGCAACCACATGACCCCGCTGAAAAAGGCACTGGAGCATGAGAAACTGGTCACCGCCAACATCGACGCCATCTACGCCGCCGCATACGAGACCAGGGACTTCCGCACCATGCAGATGCTGGATTGGTTCATCAAGGAGCAGGGCGAGGAGGAGAAGAACGCCGCCGACCTCATCACCAAGATGGAACTGTTCGGTGGTGACAGCAAGGGGCTGTATATGCTCAACAGCGAGCTGAAGGCACGGGTCTACACCGCGCCCTCACTGGTGCTGTAAGCCCTGCGCGGCTGTGGGCTTTCGCATCAAACAAAAGGCAGACTGCATACAGGTGGCCTTCCTTTTCTTTTGTCAATAGGTTAGAGAAGACTAACTGCATGAAACAGAAATGAATTCGGAGGTTGAACAAGGAAAAGAAAATCGAAACCGTTACCCTCATGGTGCGCCGGTATCCGGGGCGTGCATGGGACAAGGGGCGAGGCACTTTGCCCGGCGTGTGCTGCTCTGCTGGAATACGCCAGACAGCGGCGGGACAGATGCCCGCCATGAGGAGAATGACAGCCATGAGAGATCATAAGAATTTCTGGGACAGAAATGCCGTACGGTACGACCGCTTTATGCGAAAGGATCGGGCGGCGTATGAGGAGATGTATGCTTTGATCCGGCCGGTGGTGAAAGCCAAAACAGTGCTGGAGCTTGCCACCGGCACGGGACTGATCGCAAAAAACATCGTGAACGCGGCGGTGCACATCGAGGCGACGGACGCATCCGCGGAGATGATTCTTGAAGCAACGCGGGATAATCAATCTGCGAAGCTGCACTTTTCCGTGCAGGATATGTTCTGCCTGCCCTATGCAGATAAGTCCTTCGATGTGGTGATCGTGTCCAACGCGCTGCACATTGTGCCGCAGCCGGAGAAAGCCCTTGCCGAGATCCGCCGGGTGCTGAAGAACGACGGCGTGCTCGTCGCGCCCACCTTTACCCACGCGGAGAATTCTATTTTCGGCAAGGTCAGGGCATTTTTCATGAAGCTGGCGGGTTTTCCCCTCCACAGCAGGTGGACGAGCGAGGAATACCTGCGCTTCCTAAGGCAGAACGGCTGGGCGGTGCGGAAAAGCACTGTGCTGAAAGCTTCGTTCCCGCTGACCTATGCTGAGTGTGTAAAAATGGAGGTGTGATATGTCATTCTTTGAAAATACCCGCAAGCCCGTAGGCTTTGGCGGGAAAATTATGGTCGCCATGATGAATGTCGGGCACAGCGCCGTGGCCCGGTGGGGGCTTCAATTTCTGAATGCTGCGCCGGACGCCAAGGTGCTGGACTGCGGCTGCGGCGGCGGTGCGAACATCAAGAGACTTCTAAAAAAATGCCCGCAGGGCATCGTGAAGGGCATCGACTATTCGCCCGTCAGCGTGGAAAAATCCAAAAAGGTCAATCGGTCAGCCATTGCGGAGGGACGCTGCACCGTTCTGCAAGGCAGCGTGGCGGATATGATGTTTACCGATAATTGGTTCGATGCGGTCACGGCCTTTGAGACCGTCTATTTCTGGCCTGATCTGCCGCGGTGCTTCCGGGAGGTTTACCGGGTGCTGAAGCCCGGTGCGACATTTCTCATCTGCAACGAGAGCAACGGCGACTCGGACAGGGACGAAAAGTGGACGGAGATTATCGGCGGCATGAGCATCTATAAGGACACCGAGCTGAAGGCGTATCTGGAGCAGGCGGGTTTTCACGAGGTTCAGATACACAAAAAGAAAGGCTGGCTGTGCATCACGGCGCGGAAATGAGGGAAAAGCAGACAGATGAAAGACAAGAAGCTCCTATTTGACCGCAAATGCCATGTGCTGTATTCCAAGCCCTGCAAGAAGGAGATACGGGCGAAGATCGCCCTGCACTACCCGGAAGAGGAGCGGGAGGCGATATGGGAACAGGTACAGCGGCAGTATGCGGACTTCCTCTCCGACTGGCGTACCGATTTGGGCGGCAAGCGGAACTTCCACAACGGCGTAGGCGGCACCTACGACTGCATCGCCATCATGAGTTATTATGTGGTCTGCAAGGCCGTCACATCCTTCCGTGAGATCGAGGAAATGGAGGAAAGTCTGATCCTGCCGATCTTCCGCAGGCTGCGGTTTGTGGACTGCAACAAGCCGTTCTGGAGGAAGCTGATGTACAGAGCGTTTGTGCGGGCGAAAAGCGGCTGCGATAAATGGCACGATTACGAGATGACGGTTGCGCCTTATGAAACCCAAAAGCCTATTTATTATGATTTTACATCGTGTCCGGCGGCGGAGTTTGCTATCCGGCACGGTCTTACGGACATCATGCCCGCCCTGTGCAATGTGGACTTTGCTTCCATGGAGCTGCTCCACGCAAGGCTGGTGCGGACGACCACTTGCGTGGACGGCTGCCGATGCGATTATACCATCTGCGGCGATAAAGACCCGTATCTGAAGTCGCATCCCGAATACCGGGACGAGGCGGGATTCAGAAGAAACAAATAATACTGCAATGCAAAGGCGGTGAGACAAATGGAAACCTTTATCGGAATCATGACTCCTTTCTTGGGAACAACACTTCTTGCGGCGCAGCTCGTGATCCCGGCACTGCCGTATTTTCTGAGCTTTGCGGCGGGCACCATGCTTTATGTGGTGGTGGAGGAGCTTATCCCGGAGATGTCACAGGGGAAGCACTCCGACGTCGGAATGATTTTCTTTGCCGCCGGCTTTAGCGCCATGATGACACTGGATGTGGCACTGGGATAGGCGCGGAGGCACTTATGAAACACAAAATTGAGAAAAACACTGTGCAGGAAACTCTGGTCATCCCACTTTACTCCCGGAAACTATGCACGGAGTTGTACCCAAACCCGAAAAGGCAGGGACACCGCTTACGGTGTTCCTGCCTTTCGCTGAAAGTACTGAGGGATTCCCCCCCTCATCGCGCGAATGACAATGCGCGAACGGAAAATATGCAGGACTCATTGACAAACCCAATCTGCTCGGCTATAATATACCAGTAGTATATACCACCGGTATATTATAAAGGGAGAGCCAATGGAACGTACAGAAACTCAAATGAAGATCCTCGAAGTTGGGAAAAAGGAATTCCTGGAAAAAGGCTTCAAGAATGCATCTTTGAATAAAATCGTCGCAGAGGCGGGCTTCACGAAAGGCGCCTTCTACGGCTATTACCCGGATAAGGCCGCACTTTTTGAAGATCTTGTGGGCGAGACAGCAAAGGGATTGTTGGAGCAGTTCAAAGCCGCACAGGCTGCCCATTTCGATCTTGTCTCCGAGGAAAAGACTAAGGACAGCCTGAAGCTGTCCACTGAGTATTTGCGCGTCTTTGTGGAGTATATGTACGCCCATTTTGATGCCTTTAAGCTGATCCTCTGCCGGGCGGAAGGTACGCGCTATGCAAATTTTTTGGAGGAGCTTGTGGAAGTGGAGGTAAAGTGCTCAGAGGAATACTACGCACTTCTCCGCAAAAGAGGAAAGCTCTCCGGAAAAATGACAAAGCAGCTTCACCACATGATTACCAGCGCTTATTTTACGGCGGTATGTGAGACGATTGTCCATGATATGCCCAAAGAAGAAGCTATGCGGTATATTGAGGAACTTGCAAAGTTCTTCAACTCTGGCTGGAAAGGCTTGCTCCGGCTGGAATGATGCACAATCACACAAGCACTTTTTTTTACACGCGAGTTAGTAAACTCTAACTGAACAATATAAAATTGGAGGTCATTTATTATGCTTAAAACAGATGCGAAGAAGCTGGAAACAAGGGACTTTATATCGGTGGGCATCTTTTCGCTCATCTATGCTGTGGTGGCGTTTGTGATTGGCGGGGGTGCGCAGATGACGCCGGTCACTTTCCCGTTTATGCCAATGATCGTGGCGCTCTTTACGGGGACAGTCTTCATGCTCTATGTGGCAAAAATACCGAAGAAGGGAGCTCTCTCCATTCTCGGTGTAATCGCGGCGATTTTGCTGTTTGTTACAGGAATGTTCTGGATGATGTCCGTATTCTTCCTGGTTTTCGGCGTGATCGCGGATTTTATCTGCGCTTCCGCTGATTTCAGATGCTTTAAGAAAAACCTGCTTGCCTACTGTGTCATGGCGCTTGCACCGATGGGGGCATATATTCCAATGGTTGTCATGCCCGCACAGTTTGATGCTTTTATGAAGAATAAAGGTGACTTCGCCTCCTTTGAAGGAGTGATTCATTCGATCGGGGCTACCTGGTGGGCGATCCCCGCAATGATTATCGGGACGATCGTCTGCGCGATCATCGGCGGACTGATTGGAAAGAAGCTTATGAAAAAACACTTTGAAAAAGCAGGGGTTGTATAAATGAGACTCGACCCACGGACGAAGCTTCTGATTCTCGCGGTCACAAGCGTTTCCGTTTTTATGAATAAAAGCATCGCGGTGGAGTGTGTGCTTGCGGGGATTCCCCTTGTACTTCTGAGCGTTTCCGGCAATCTGAAAAAGATGCTGAAATACGCAGCATTTTTTCTCGCGCTTCTGCTGATCCAGCTTTTTATCGTACCAAGGCTGCCTGTGACTTTCGGTGGAATTGTCTATATGTTTGCAGTGTATATCCGCAAGCTTCTTCCTTGTTTTATGCTGGGCAGCTTTCTGATTGCAACGACAAGCGTAAGTAAATTTCTTGCGGCTATCACAAAACTCCGATTGTCGAAAGGACTCACGATTGCTCTTGCCATTACGCTCCGTTATTTCCCGACCATGAGAGAAGAGTGGGCCTCCATACGGGATGCCATGGCGCTGCGAGGGATATCAGCGTCCGCGGCTGGGCTGATTAACCATCCTATACAGACGATGGAGTATGTCTATGTTCCCCTGCTTGTTTCTGCTTCCAGAATTTCGGACGAGATTACGCAGGCAGCGATTACAAGAGGCATCGAGCACACAGGTGAAAGAAGCTGTATAGAGGAAATCGCGTTTTCGTTTGCTGATTTGCTGGTGGTAATTGCTTACGCGGCGCTCGTTGCCGGCATGATATACGCGGGCATGAAAGGGGTGTTTTGATTATGATATCGTTCCAGAATGTCTCTTTTACATATGCTGAAAGCGGGAACGGCGGAGTCGTTGATTTGAACCTTATTATCCGGCCCGGCGAATGCGTGCTGCTTTGCGGACCGTCCGGGTGTGGAAAAACAACGGTTACACGGCTCGCAAACGGACTGATTCCCCATTTCTTCCACGGCAATCTTTTGGGGCAGGTGAGTGTAAACGGTATGGATACCCGGGAGACAGAGATTGCTGCGCTGTCGGATGCGGTAGGGACGGTTTTTCAGAATCCTCGAACGCAGTTTTTCAATACGGATACAGACAGCGAGATCGTGTTTGGGCTTGAAAATCGGGGCATTCCGCGAGAGGCTCTGCGCTCCCGATTAGATGAACTTACGGAGGAGCTGCATCTTAGCGAACTCCGGGGGCGAAGTATCTTTGAACTGTCCGGCGGCGAGAAGCAGAAGATCGCGTTTTCCAGCGTGTATGCTTCGGCTCCCGATGTCCTTGTGCTTGACGAGCCATCATCCAATCTCGATATGAAGGCCATCGGAGAATTGGCTGATTTGATCCAACGGGCGAAAATATCAGGAAAGACCATTCTGATCGCAGAGCACCGCATCTGGTATCTGATGGACATTGTGGATCGCGTCGTTTATATGCAGGATGGCCGGATTGCATCGGATATGGAGGCTGCAGCGTTCAAGGCGCTGCCTGAAGCGGATATTCGCAGAATGGGACTGCGTGTCAGAGATCTGTCGGTGTCCGAATCGGGCGGCGTGAAAACAATCGCTGCCGATGGATTGCTTTCCGTTCAGAAAATCAGTGTCCGTCTCGGCGGCCGGAATGTATTGAATAATCTCTCTTTTCAGGCAAACCGCGGAGAAATCATCGCCATTGCGGGCGTCAACGGCGCCGGGAAATCGACCCTCGCCAAAATGCTCTGCGGATTGCAAAAGAATAGCTCCGGCACTGTTTCGTGGTCTGGAAAACCGATGAGCCGGCGGTTGAGACGGAAAAAGGCATACATGGTCATGCAGGATGTGGGGCACCAGCTCTTTACCGACAGCGTGGCGGCGGAATGCGCGCTTGGCATAAAAGCTCCGAACAAAGACAAGATTGACTGCGCATTAGAAAAGCTGGATCTGCTGGCGTATAAGGAACGGCATCCCTTGTCTCTTTCAGGCGGGCAGATGCAGCGCCTTGCGGTTGTGGTGAGCGAGATCTGCGGCAAGGAGCTGCTGGTGTTCGATGAACCTACCAGCGGACTGGATCTAAAAAGCATGGAAGAGGTCGGCACCTTGACACAAAGCCTTGCGACGCAAGGCAAGGTGCTTTTGATCATCACACATGATATTGAGTTTATGATGCGGATTTGCACAAGAATACTGTTCATCCGGGACGGAGAAATCGTAGAGGACCTTTCCGGCGGGCAGAAAGAAAAGATTGTAAGACTTTTACGAGGTGAGGAATGATGGTGGGAAAAGATAATTCGGCGATGATGATTCTGATGGATTTTGCGAAGCCGTGCAAAGGGAAACTGATCGGCTCCGTTGTACTTGCGGTTTTTGGGGCGCTATGCGGCATGATTCCCTACCTCGCGGTGTCCCGCGGGATCATTATGATCTGCCACGAAGACTATGTTTTCAGCAAGTTGGCATTTCTGGCATTGATTGCTTTTACGGGCTATCTCGGGCAGGTGTGGTTTGGAACTTTTTCTACAATGAAAAGCCATGAGTCTGCCTTTATCATTCTGCGGAATATCCGTATGGCGATAACAGAGAAGCTCTCCCGTGTCCCCATGGGAACAATCCTTGATACGCCGTCCGGGAAATTCAAAACGATCATCGTGGACACCGTGGAAAAGCTGGAGCTTCCGCTGGCGCATATGGTACCGGAGTTCACTGCCAACATCCTAATCCCAATTCTAATGCTCGTTTACCTCTTTAGCCTTGATTGGAGACTCGCGCTGATATCTCTTGTGACGATTCCGGTGGGTGCCTTCTGCTATATGGGGATGATGAAGGATTACGAGAAGAGATATTCCAGAGTACTTGCCGCCGGGAAAAACATGGATGCCGCAACGGTGGAATACATCGGCGGCATCGAAGTGGTGAAGACGTTCAATCAGAGTGAACGCTCATATAAAAAATACGCCGATGCCGTGGCGGAAAACGAGACTGCCAAAGCGACATGGTTCAAGCAGACCAACGGCTACTATGTAATGGGGCTTTCCATCCTGACGGCAACGCTTGTGGGCGTGCTGCCTTTGGGAAGCTGGCTCTTTATAAACGGAAGAGTCGAAGCGGGTACGCTGATTACCTGCATCATTCTCGCCCTTGGACTCGTAAAACCACTGATTCAGGCATTGCAGTACACCGACAGCCTGGCCATGGTGGATTCCACCGTAAAAGAGTTAGGGAATCTTCTGGATGAGCCGGAGCTTGTGCGGCCGACCGAGAGAGCTGTCCTTGCGGACACCGACGTATCCTTTGATCATGTTACCTTCCGATACAAAGAGACGGAGGTTTTGCATGGAATTACCTTTGACTGCGCAAAAAACGGTATGACGGCCATTGTGGGTCCCTCCGGTTCCGGTAAATCTACCATTGCGCGGCTCATCGCCTCCTTTTGGGAGGCGGAGAGCGGCGGCGTCCGTATTGGCGGCGTGGATATGCGGAACATCCCTCTTCCTCAGGTAATGGAGCTTGTCTCATATGTATCACAGGATAACTTTCTGTTCCATCTGTCTATCCGGGAAAATATTCGTATCGGAAAACCGGCGGCCACAGATGCAGAGATCGAAGCAGCAGCAAAAAAAGCAAGCTGTCACGATTTCATCGCCGCTCTGCCGGAGGGCTATGATACGCTGGCGGGCGATGCGGGAAGCCACCTCTCCGGCGGGGAAAGGCAGCGGATCGCCATTGCAAGGGCAATCCTAAAGAACAGCCCGATCGTGGTGTTGGATGAAGCCACGGCATTTACCGATCCTGAAAATGAGGCCGTTATTCAAGCATCCATTGCAGGGCTTGTAGCAGGAAAAACTTTAATTGTCATTGCGCATCGGCTGTCTACCATTACAAAAGCAGATAAGATCCTTGTCGTGGATAAAGGAAATGTCGCTGCGGAAGGAACTCATGAGGAGCTTCTTGAAACAAACGATCTATACAAGGAATTGTGGAAAGCCCATATGCAGGGCAAAGATACCGCAGAGGAGGTGGCGTGATGATAAGGTTATTTCAAAGACTTTTGTTGTTCTCTGGCTTACAGAAGAAGCGTCTTATCCGCTCTTTCCTTGCATACCTTGTCAGCTCATTCTTTGAGATGATCCCAAGCATGGCCATTCTAACGGTGCTCACAGGAATCCTGAAGCAGCTTTCCGGCGATGTTATGCCTGAAAGCACGATCTGGATTTCGCTTGGCATCATGAGTGTTTCCATTGTAGGGCGAATTGTATTTATCAATATTTCTTCCAATGCCAGAACTCTTGGCAGCTTCGCGTTCGGGTCGGAAAAGCGCATGGAGATCGGCGAACGCCTGAAAAAGGCGCCTATGGGTTATTTCAATGAAAACAGGCTCGGGGATATCACTGCGGCGGTGACGACCACCCTTGGCGATCTGGAGCAGCAGTCCGTTACCATTATGGAAAATGTGGCAGGTGGGTTTATCCACGCCATTGTGATTGGCGTTTGGCTTATGATCTATGAGTGGCGGATCGGGCTGATCTCTTTGACCGGGCTTGCCGTGGCGCTCATTGTTTATTCGTTTATCGGCAAGGTCGGCAGGAAATACGCGCCCCGCCGTCAGGCCGCCCAGGCTGGTCTGGTCACTGCCGTTTTGGAATATGTGCAGGGCATGGGCGTAGTCAAGGCGTTTGGGCTGGCGGAACGCACCGGAAAAGTAGTTGACGCCGCAATTGAGGAAAGTAAAGAGGCAAATATCGTGCTTGAAAAGGCGTTTTCAAAAATGACAGCGCTCTATCAGACGGTGTTCAAGCTCGCACGGGCGGCTATTCTGGTTTTTACACCCTATCTTCTGGCAGGAGGAAGCATCACACCGGAGAAGTGCCTGCTGCTTCTTGTGTCCAGCTTCATGATCTATGCCGCCGTGGAGGTGGCGGGCAGTATGTCCTCCATTGCCCGCGCAGTGGAGGCTTCCCTGGATCGGCTGGATAACATCATGGACATTCCATCCCTGGACGAAAACGGGGCTGATCTTGTGCCGGAAAATTTCAATATTGAAGTGAAGAATATGTCCTTTGGATATGAGGAAAAGGAGGTATTACATCAAATCAGCTTAAGCGTACCCCAAGGAAGCTTCTGCGCCATTGTTGGTCCATCCGGCGCCGGAAAGACCACGCTGGTCGGTCTGATTGCCCGTTTCTGGGATGTGAAGGAAGGACAGATCACGCTCGGCGACCGGGATGTGCGGGAATATACCAGCGGCAGCCTTCTAAAGAATTTCGCCATCGTATTTCAGAATGTGTATCTCTTTGAGGACACCGTCGAGAACAATATCCGGTTTGGCAGACCGGACGCGAGCGAGGATGAAATCATAGCAGTCGCAAAGAAAGCCTGCTGCCATGACTTTATCATGACGCTGCCCGATGGCTATCAGACAAAGATCGGCGAAGGCGGCTCCAGCCTCTCCGGTGGAGAAAAGCAGCGAATCTCCATTGCAAGGGCAATTCTGAAGGACGCACCCATCGTCATTTTGGATGAAGCCACAGCCAGCGTGGATCCCGAAAACGAGCAGGAGCTGCAAAAGGCCATCCGGGAGCTGACAAAAGACAAAACGATCCTGATGATTGCCCACCGTCTGTCCACCGTGCGCACGGCAGATCAAATCATCGTGCTGGAGAACGGCAGGATCGTTCAGCGCGGAAACCATAAGGAGCTGATGCGCGAAGACGGCCTATACAGGCACTTTGTGGGAATGCGCAGCCAGGCAATCGGTTGGACGCTGAAAGGCGGGAAAGCACATGGATAGAAGGTTAGACAAAAGATACTTGACCGGAGCGGTATCTGCAATGGAAAAACAGTATGGTGCGGAAAAGACAGACGCGATCATAGAAGATGCATGGAGGCGTTATGAGGAAATCGTGGATGAAAATGCCGACGAGCCGAAAAAGATGTATATGCATACGAGGAAACGCATCTATCCTGCCATCGCCGCCTTTGATGCCATGACGGGAAACGGAATCTCCCGTGAGGAAGCGGCGGCTTTTTTGAATAGATATTATGAAAAGCGGGCGCGTGTGTCGTAATTTCGGAGCATGACAATGCGGTATTTGCGAAGGGGTATGGCTTTGCTGATTTAGAGAACAATACACAATTATTTCGACGGAACTGAACATGGTAGCAGGTATAGGAATTGCAGCGGCCATCTGCGGGATTTTCACGGGATTCAGCTATGTTGTAAAGAGAAAAAACAGAGCATCGGTACTTACGATTGCTTTATCTGCATTGCAAATTATAGCTGCGTGGATGCTCGGATTCTTAACAGTAGTATAAAATAACAGAAAACGGAGGAATGGATTTATGGACAAAAAGAAAAAGTGGACGGTTAGGGATGTTATTACAACGGTATTGCTCTCCGCAGTACTGATTGTCATCCAGCTCGTCGTCAACATGGTCTGCATGGCCAACGACTTTGTAAGCATGGTGCTGTCCGTGGGGATCACCATGTTCCTCTGCGCGCCGGTCTATATGCTCATGGTCAGCCGGATCGGAAAGCGATTTGTGACACTGATCTATATGACGCTGCTTGGCGTGATTTTTCTCCTGATGGGCAACTGGTTTTTGCTCCCCTACTTTATCGTTACGGGCGTCATCTGCGAGGTAATTTTGTGGAAGCGCGGAGCCTGCGGCGATCCCAAGCGCATGACTGCCGCCTGGACGGCGGCGAGCCTGCTGTACAACGGGGTCAATCTGCTCCCTATCTGGTTCTTCTGGGACACCTACTACGATTTTGCGCTGGCAAGCGGCATGGAGCAGAGCTACATCGATTCCTATGTGCGTTACTACACTTCTCCCGGCTGGCCGGCCTTTATTCTGCTGTTCACGACGTTGATGGGCTTTTTGGGCTGCATGGTGGGCAGTCGGCTGATCCGCAGGCATTTTAAGAAGGCCGGTGTTCTATGAGAGCGGACGCATCCTTTGCGGTGCCGGTCAAGCTGTGGGCGCTGCTGTGCGTCTTTGCTGGAGTGACTATCGGCGGGAATGTGCTGCTTACCTACATTCTGACCGGCGGGGCGCTTCTTTATCTCGTCCTGCAGCGGAGCTTCCGCCTTGCCGCGTCCTATGGCTGCTTTTATCTGTTGCTGGCACTGCTGCTGTACGGCATCCGCTTCCACGGGCTGCACATGCCGGTCTTTTCGGAGTTTTATGTCCTGATGTTCTGGAATCTGTCACCAATCTTCCTGGTGTCATGGGATCTGATCACCACGCCGCCGGGTATGCTCTCCGCGTTCTTATCCCGCCTCCGTATGCCTACCCCGTTCATTCTCGGGCTGCTTGTGGTCTTTCGCTTTTTTCCCACCATGCGGACGGAACTAAAGGGTGTAGGCAGGTCAATGAAAAACCGAGGGCTGACCGCGGCGGGGCAGCTGCTCGCGCATCCCGTGCAGAGCATGGAATTTGTGTTGGTTCCTTTTCTTCTTCGGGTATTGCAACTTGCGGATCAGCTTTCCGTTTCCGCCGTTGCAAGGGGAGCGGAGCGTCCGGGCGTGCGCGGCAGCTATTATGAGAAAAGGGCCGGGGCGCGGGATTATATCGCGGCAGCCGTATGTGCGCTGATCACGGCTTCCTATTTGGTTTTGGAAAGGAGCATGACATGATCGAGCTTACACGCGCTTCCTTTCAATACGAAAACTCGGACAGAGGCGTACAGGACATTTCCCTTTCGGTAAAAAGCGGCGAATGCGTCGTGCTGACGGGGCTTTCCGGCTGCGGTAAGACCACCGTGACAAGGCTTGTCAACGGGCTTGCACCGTCCTATTACCCCGGAGCCTTCAGCGGAAGTGTGAGGATAGACGGCAAGGACATAGCAAGGCTTTCCACATGGGAGATCGGACGTTTGGTGGGAAGCGTTTTTCAGGACCCCAAAAGCCAGTTCTTTTCCTCTGAGCTTGCCGGTGAGGTGGCGTTTCCCTGCGAGAATTACGGCTTATCCACTCAGGAGATACGGGAGAGGACGGATGCCGCCATAGAGGCATTGAAGCTGTCTCATTTGAAAGACAGGGCAGTGGACGTCCTCTCAAGCGGAGAAAAGCAGCGGGCGGCCATTGCGTCCGTATATGCCATGAAGCCAAAGACCTTTGTGTGCGACGAGCCAACGGCCAACCTCGACGCCGCCGGGACGAGGCAGCTTGCGCAGACCCTCCGGCAGCTCAAGGAGCAGGGCTTTACCCTGCTCATCGCGGAGCATCGGATCGACTGGCTGATGGGGATCGCAGACCGGTTTTTGTATCTGCGGGAGGGTATGATCGCGGCCGAGTATACATCGGAGGATCTGCTCCTTCTTCCGGAAGCGGACATCTTAGGCATGGGCCTGCGCTCTCCGCACGAGGGAAAGAGCCTTCCCACGCCCACCGTATTGGGCGAGAGCCCTGCCGTCTTGAAGACAGCAGGGCTCTCGAAAAGAATACGCAAAGAAGTTATTTTTGAGGATATTTCGCTGTCCGTTCCAAAGGGCAGCGTGACCGCCATAACGGGACAAAACGGCGCGGGGAAAACCACCCTTGCGCAGATCCTCTGCGGGCTGACGAAGCAGACAAGGGGACATATCTTGATAGACGGGAAAAAAGCAAGAGCGGCAGATCGGCGCAGGGAGATCTATTACTGCGGCAACGACACGTCAACGCAGTTTTTTACGGCGAGTGTGGCGGAGGAGCTGCTGCTGAATACCGAATTGACAGAAGAAAGCAAAGGTCGTGCCAGACATTTGCTGAAGGAGTTTGGGCTTTACGAGTACAGGGATGCGCACCCGTCCACCCTGTCCGGCGGACAGAAGCAGCGCCTTACCATAGCCTGCGCCATTTTTTCCGGCCGCAGGATACTGATTCTTGATGAGCCCACCAGCGGCCTTGACGGGCAGAATATGCGCCTGATCGCAGAAAGGCTGAAAAGCGAAGCGCGGAACGGCAGAACCATTCTCGTGATCACCCACGACAGGGAGCTGATCGAGAGCTGCTGCGATAACATTGTGGAGGTTGAAAAACGATTGCTATGAATCAGCCGAGGACTGTTATGGGATATCCGCGCCGGAGGGATTGCTTTCTGTCCCTGCCGGCAGCTCGACCGCGATGGTCGTGCCCTTGTCCGAGCTTTTCTCCACCCAAACGGAGCCGCCGTGGAGATTGGCGATCTCCCACACCAGAGAAAGCCCCAGTCCCGCGCCGCCGTACTCGCGGCTGCGGGATTTGTCTACCCGGAAGAAGGGATGGAAAATGCTCCGCTGATATTCCTCCGGAATGCCGCAGCCGGTGTCCGAAACGCGAATGATGCACTTTTCCTGCCTTTGTGCAAGTTCGATCCGCACCGAGCCGCCGGGACGGTTGTATTTGATGGCGTTCTCCGTCAGGTTGAAGAGCAGACGATAGATCAGCGCGTCGCTGCCGGTGAGAGCGGCGTCGCCCTCTGCTTCCAGCGTGACGCTTCGCTTTTCCGACAGCGGCACGAGATCCGTGAAGATCTCCTCGACCATGGGGGCGAGCTGGAGCTGCTCGTTCCGCGCCACCTGCTGCAAATTGCTCATCTCCAGCAGTGTCTTGGTCATCTGCGTCAGCCGCTCCGTCTGCTCTCGCAAAAGTGTGAGGAACTCCGCCGTCTCCGGCCGCACATCGGGATGCTCCACGGAAAACAGCTCCAACTGCGCCTGCATTAGTGCCAGTGGCGTACGCAGCTCGTGGGCAGCGTTGCCGGTGAACTGCCGCTGGGCGGAAAAGGCGTTGTTCAGCCGCTCCAGCATCTGGTTGAACGAGCGGCTCAGCTGCCTGAACTCCGAAATAGCATCTTCATCGATCCTCATATCGGCAAGATTGTTCAGCTGCACCTGCTCCACCTGCGAGGTAAAGCTGCGCAGGGGCTTGAGAGCGCGTCCGCTGACGAAATAGGCGAGGATGCCGCTGAGCAGCGTTACCGCCGCTGTGATGTACCAGTTGGTGGTGCGGAAGCGCCCCTGCACCCCATCGACGACGATGGTCAACTCCTCGTTGGGCGCTATGAGCTGCGGGTCAAAGCTCGCCGCTCCGCCATCATTCAGGATCATCGTGCCGCCTTGTAAGCTGTCCGCAATGGTGTCCATATAGTACACACCGGAGGAGCACAGCAGCAAATTCATGGCCACGCAGGTGATGCCGATGAGCAGGACGGACATCAGCGTGATGCGCCACTGCAGGGAAAGACGCTTCATGATTCCTCGCCTCCCATCAGATAGCCCTCGCCGATGCGGTTGCGGATGGGGTCATAGCCCAGCACGGCGCGGAGCTTTTTGCGCAGGGCGGAGATGTGGACGCGAATGGAATTGCTGAAGCTGTCCACGCTGTTGTCCCAGACATGATCCATCAGCTCCTCCTGACTTACCGGCCGCCCCTGATGTACCATCAGGTACTCGAGTATCCCCGTTTCCTTGCGGGTCAGCGTCAGCGTCTGCCCGTTGACGGTGGCGGTACGGGAGCGGGTGTCAAAGGTCAGACCGCCGCAGGTCAGCAGTACATCCTGTTGGGTGAACTGCCGCAATGTCAGGCTGCGGATGCGAGCCTCCAACTCCGCCAAGTGGAAGGGTTTTGCCAGATAGTCGTTGGCCCCGGCGTCCAGCCCCTCGACCTTGTCATCCACCTCGCTGCGGGCGGAGAGGATCAACACCCGCGTCTCCCGGTCGGTCTGCCGCAGGGTGCGCAGCACCGTCATGCCGTCCTTTTTCGGCAGATTCAGATCAAGAAGCACCAGATCGTAGTGCTCCACGCCCAGCAGCTCCAGAGCCTTTTCCCCGTCGTAGCAGTAGTCCACGCTGTAGGCCAGCCGCCGCAGGCTGCGGACGA
>OBZC01001234.1_pt1 | contig 18669 bp, 12 predicted proteins | sample 1538231 | NCBI WGS metagenome assembly OBZC01 (sample SAMEA2580225, study PRJEB22360) | human gut metagenome | biome: human gut; feature: human-associated habitat; material: faeces | place: Denmark | collected 2008/2010 | reverse complement strand
ACGGCCAGCACCCGGGCCCCCGCCCCCTCGGCGGCGGCCCGGCCGGCCGTGAGGGCGCGGCGCTCCAGATGGGCGGCAGCATCGGCTACAACATCGCCAAGCTCTTCCGCTTCTCCGACCATGACCGCCGCACGGCCACGGCCTGCGGCATGGCGGCGTTCTTCTCGGCGCTGTTCGGCACGCCGCTGGCGGCGACCCTCTTCGGCATCATGGTGGAGGACGTGGGCCTTGCGTTCTCGGTGGCCTTTGTGCCCGGCTTCGCCGCTGCCCTCATCGCCTACGGCGTCTCGCTGGCCTGCGGCATCGCCCCCACCCACTTCGGGCTGACCGCACCGGCCCTCTCCCTCGACACGGCCCTTCTGGCGGCGGTGCTGGGCGCAGCCTGTGCGCTGGTGTCCCGGGGGTTCTGCTGGCTCCTCCACACGATGGAGCACGAAATGCCCCGCCGTCTGCCCAACCCGTGGGTGCGGGCCGTCGTGGGCGGCGCGGCCGTGGTGGCCCTGTCCTACCTGATGGGAGTAGGGCGGTACAACGGCGCGGGCATGGGCGTCATCACCGCTGCCATCGAGCAGGGGCAGGCCCTGCCGTGGGACTTTCTCTGCAAGATACTGCTGACGGCCCTGACCCTCTCGGCGGGCTTCAAGGGCGGCGAGGTCGTGCCCAGCTTCTACATCGGTGCGACCTTCGGCTGCGTGTTCGGCCCGCTGCTGGGCCTGCCCGCCGGGTTTGCGGCGGCGGTCGGCCTCATCTCGGTCTTCTGCGGTGCGACCAACACCCTCATCCCCTCCATCCTGCTGGCCTATGAGCTGTTCGGCGGGGCAGGCCTCGAGCTGATCGCGCTGGGCTGCGGCGTCTGCTATATGCTCTCGGGCACCCACGGGCTCTACAGCAGCCAGCTCTTCGTCACCGAGAAGCTGCTGTCGGAGTATACCGCCAGCTGGGGAGAGCGGCTTCGCCATCATTGACCTCTTTCATTTTCCAGCGATGAGGCCTTGATTTTTTCTGCGCTCCGTGCTACAATTACTCGTAGTTTCATCCTGTGATGCACACAGCGTGCGGCGTTTCTGCCGCCGGTGCGTCAAAATCAAATGTCCCAAAACGATGATGCGGACAAACCGAGGTCCCGTTTCTCCATGCCGCAGAGAGGGCTGCCGTCCGGAAGGATGTGCTGCAAGCAGCCTGCCATGTGCCGGACTTCTACCACCGCAGAGTGCAGAGGTGAACCTCTGCCGGGTGCGCCCGTTACAGCACAGCGAGTGGCGTGCAGCAGCGCGCAATTCGGGTGGAACCGTGGAACGCAGTTGAGTCTTTCAAAGGCGCTTCATCCCGTAGAGCATATACGGGGTGAAGCGCCTTTTTTGTCGTACCAAAACGCATTTTTCATCTCAAAAAGGAGCAATATCATGAAGATCATCTATAAGGACGGTCATGTGGACGAGTGCCCGCAGGATCAGGAACTGCACGTTATCCGTCACACCGCAGCCCATGTCATGGCACAGGCCATCAAGCGCCTCTACCCCGAGGCTGACTTTGCCTTCGGCCCCGCCACCGAGAACGGCTTCTACTACGACGTTGACCTCGGCGACACCAAGCTGACCGACGAAGACCTTGCCAGCATCGAGAAGGAGATGCGCAAGATCACCAAGGAGAATCTGGCCATCAAGCCCTTCATCCTGCCCCGCGCCGAGGCCGTCAAGCTGATGGAGGAGCGCCACGAGAACTACAAGATCGAGCACATGGCCGATCTGGCTGACGAGACCGAGTTCAGCTTCTTCCAGCAGGGCGAATATGTCGATATGTGCATCGGACCCCACCTGACCTACACCAAGGCTCTGAAGGCCTTCAAGATCACCCAGCAGTCCGGTGCATACTGGAAGAACGACAAGGAAAACAAGATGCTGACCCGCATCAACGGCGTGGCTTTCCGTAATCAGGAAGAGCTGGACGCTTGGGAGAAGGAGCAGCAGGAGGCCCGTGAGCGCGACCACCGCAAGATCGGCAAGGAGATGGGCCTGTTCATGACCGACGACCTCGTGGGCCGCGGCCTGCCCATGTTCCTGCCCGCAGGCTACACCGTCTGGCAGGAGCTGGAGAACTATATCAAGGAGAAGGAGCGTGCCCGCGGCTACCTGCACGTCATGACCCCCTGCATCGGCACCGTGAACCTCTACAAGACCTCCGGCCACTGGGACCACTACCGCGAGAATATGTTCCCCGCCATGGAGATGGAGGGTGAGAGCTATGTCCTGCGCCCGATGAACTGCCCTCACCACATGATGATCTATGCCAACCGTCCCCACTCCTACCGCGACCTGCCCATGCGCATCGGCGAGATCGCACACGACTTCCGCTATGAGTCCTCCGGCACCCTGAAGGGCATCGAGCGCGGCCGTCACTTCTGCCAGAACGACGCCCACCTGTTCTGCACCCCCGAGCAGATCAAGAGCGAGGTCGCTGACGTCTGCAACCTCATCTTCGAGACCTACAAGGACTTCAACATCACCGACTACCGCTGCGTGCTGAGCCTGCGCGACCCCGCCGATAAGAAGAAGTACCATGACGACGACGCCATGTGGAACCACGCCGAGAACGCTCTGCGCGAGGTTCTGACCGAGCTGGGCATCCACTTCACCGAGGAGATCGGCGAGGCCGCCTTCTACGGCCCGAAGCTGGACGTCAACGTCAAGCCCGCCGTCGGCGCGGAGTACACCCTGTCCACCTGCCAGCTGGACTTCTGCCTGCCCGCCAAGTTCCACCTGACCTATGTGGACAAGGACGGCACCGAGAAGACCCCCGTGGTCCTGCACCGCGCAATTCTGGGTTCTCTCGACCGCTTCATGGCCTACCTCATCGAGGAGACCAAGGGCAAGTTCCCCACCTGGCTGGCTCCCGTGCAGGTCAAGGTCCTGCCCGTCTCCGAGAAGACCCTCGAGTACGCCGAGGCCATCACCGAGAAGCTGGTGGAGGCCGGTGTCCGCGTGGCTCTGGACGACGACAACCAGAAGATCGGCTACAAGATCCGCGCCGCACAGCAGGTGGATCGCGTGCCTTATATGCTGGTGCTGGGCGCCAAGGAAGCCGAGGCCGGCAACGTCTCCGTCCGTGACCGCAAGGGCGAGACCACCACGATGGAAGTGGATGAGTTCATCGCAAAGGTCACTGCCGAGATCAAGAACCGCAGCCTGTAAGCGATATGATTCCTGATTATATTGATGAAGTCGAGCGTCCGAATACGGAAACGATTGCCGCCATGTTGGAGGCCGAGCGCATTGCGAAGGACCCCAACGTAAAGCACTACACCGATTTGGATGAACTTTTTGAAGCCTTAAGGAAATAACAAATGCCGCTCTTCCCTTGATAGGAGAGCGGCATTTTTGTGCCTTGGAATCAGGTCATCCCTTTGGTTTTCTCGTCAATCAGTGAAAAAATCCTATCATATATACCGTTCGGAATCGCCTGACGCGGCATCCAGAAATCAAACAGCTCTTTTAGCCCTGCCGAGTCCCCGCAGATTTTTCGGGTCTGCTCATAGGCAAATGTATTCGCATCGACTTCATGCGGTTGTCCGAGATACAGGCTTGTAAAATATCCTTCGCCACCCTCTAATTTACATTTCAGATAATGATTTTTCACCAACTTATAGCAAGTCCCGTCGAACATGATGATATACTGAATGCTTCGATTTATCGTCTCATTAAATCGCTCTGGTTCAAGATACTGGGATGCGTGCCGCAGTTCATGAAAAAGATAGAACATTCTTTCGTACTCAGGCTCTTTGTCCAGCCCCTCTGCATTTATAAACACAGTCCTGCTGGAAGCGTCAAATGTTCCCTTTGCTGTTTCGTATCCGGCAGGCATCTCAAAGGACAAATACAGATTCAGCCCATGCTCCCTGCAATACGCGTCGAAATGCTTTTTATATCCAGTCATTCTCTCGTCACCGGCTCGCAATTCTTATGAAAAATGCCCCTGCCGAAGCTATTTTTAAGCGTTCTGCAAGGGCATTTTTATTTACCAATCGTTATTTCAGGAGATTACCGTCCGTAAAGTAATCGATCTTCATGGACTTGCGCACCTCGGCGAGGGTGGCGGCGGCGGTCTTCTCGGCCACAGCGCTGCCCTCCTTCAGAATTTCGACCACCTCGGGCAGGCGCTGCTCCCACTCCTTGCGGCGGGTGCGGATCGGCTCCAGCTCGGCCTGCATGACGGCGTTCAGGAACTTTTTCACCTTCACATCGCCCAGACCGCCGCGCTGATAGTGTGCCTTCAGCTCGTCGAGGTTCTGGTACTCGGGCAGGAACTCTGCAAAGTGCTCCGGGCGGCTGAACGCATCCAAATAGATGAAGACGGGGTTGCCCTCCACCTTACCGGGGTCCTGCACCCGCAGGTGGTTCGGGTCGGTGTACATGGACATGATCTTCTTCTTGATGTCCTCCGGCTCGTCGGAGAGGTAGATGCAGTTGCCGAGGCTCTTGCTCATCTTGGCCTTGCCGTCGGTGCCGGGCAGGCGCAGGCAGGCGGCGTTCTGGGGCAGGACGATCTCCGGCTCCACCAGCGTCTCGCCGTAGACCGAGTTGAACTTGCGGACGATCTCGCAGCACTGCTCGATCATGGGGCGCTGATCCTCGCCGGCGGGGACAGTGGTCGCCTTGAAGGCGGTGATGTCGGCGGCCTGACTGATGGGGTAGGTGAAGAAGCCCACCGGGATGCTGGACTCAAAATTCTTCTGCTGGATCTCGGCCTTGACGGTCGGGTTGCGCTGCAGGCGGGAAACGGTGACGAGGTTCATATAATAGAAGCTCAGCTCGGTCAGCTGGGGCACCATCGACTGGATGAAGATGTGTGCCTTGGCCGGGTCGATGCCCACAGCCAGATAGTCCAGCGCCACCTGCAGCACGTTCTGGCGCACCTTCTCCGGGTTATCGGCGTTGTCCGTCAGAGCCTGCGCGTCGGCGATCATGATAAAGATCTCGTCGAACTTGCCGGAGTTCTGCAGCCGGACACGCTCCTTCAGAGAGCCGACATAGTGGCCGACATGGAGACGGCCCGTTGGGCGGTCGCCCGTCAGAATGATCTGTTTCATACGTTTCTCCTTTTTCATCAGGCTTATCTTTTCTCGGTTTTCCAAAGGCTCTCCCATCCGGAGAGCTGGACGCCGCAGGCGGCCTGAGCAGTTCGTTTTTTATAAGTATATCCCCCGCCGCATTTTCTGTCAACAAAAGCCGCGCCGGAACAGGAAAAAGAAAAAAGCGATGGAAAATTTCCATCGCTTTGCTGGCGCCTCTTGCCTGACTCGAACAGGCGACACCCTGATTAACAGTCAGGTGCTCTAACCGACTGAGCTAAAGAGGCATCTATATAAAACGGCATACAGCCGTTTTATTACTAAAAATGGTGACCCGTACCGGAATCGAACCGATGTTAAAGGCGTGAGAGGCCTCTGTCTTAACCGCTTGACCAACGGGCCATACTACCATTTGCATCGGGTGTTGTTCCCGACTCGATTATTTTAGCACAGCCTTCCCGCTTTGTCAACAGGTATTTTCAATTTTTTCGGCAATTTCTTCAAAAATCAGAACAGATGCCGCACACCGCCCCTGACAGCCCCCAGAAGGACGCTCAGGTAGAGGCCCATGACGCTCTCCACCTCGCCCATCTCCATGCTCTGGCGCTGGGGCAGGTCGGCCAGCGTGCCCCGGTAGAGGCAGCGCAGCTGAGGCAGCTCGGCGTAATCGCTGGGGTGCATAAGGGTGCTGGGCTTGGGCAGGTCCAGCGCGCCGCTCTTCTGGAGCACCTCGCTGACGAACTGGGAGCAGAAATAATGCCGGCGGCGCTGCCAGCGGATATGCATCCAGCAGAGCAGCAGGCCCAGCGAATTGAAGCGGTACAGCTCGCCGTGGTGCATCATGTGCTGGGTGCGGCGCTTGGCCCGGATGTAGGCCTCGTCGGTCACTTCCAGCGCATAGAGGGCGCAGGGGATGTTCTCCCGCATGAGGAACACGCCCCGGTTCAGGTACTCCCGGCTAGGGCCTGCGGGGAACATGGTGTAGCCGTTCTTCCGGGTAGAGCTGTAGAGGGTGCTCAGATCCTCGTCGAAGGCGAGAGAGATGTGGGTGTACTGCGCCCCGGTAAGGCGGTACACGAGGTTCGAGAGCAGGGTCCCGGAGCGGGTGAGGAATATGTAAAGCGTCTTCATCGTTGTTGTTTCTCCATGCTGGCGGCTCATGGCCGTAAGTCAAGTCTGCTCAGTATACCATAGGCCGCGTCTTTTTTCCAGATGCATCGCAGAATATACACAATATTTGTGTCTCTATTTATAATACGGCCTTCCGCCGCCAAAAATTGCACCGCGCTGTCCTCTCGTTTCCCGCCCTTGTATCCCAAATCGATAAAATTTTATCAAAGATTTGTTTTTGGCCGGTTTTCTTTAATTTGTGCGGCCAAACGGGGCCGGATTTTTTACGAAATCGCCTCAAATGGAAAAGATTCTTAATAAGATTTGTTGCTTTTACCCGAAGGAAATCACTCTGCCGGTTGATTTTAGACCCGATTTATGTATAATGGTATACAGGAGAATACGCATCTGTATTTCTTTCATCGTCCCGCTGCGGTGCTCTTTTGGCTGAGGGCGGCTTGCCGCAGGCGCGCGGGGCAATGACCTGAACGAAAGAAGAGGTATAAGTATCATGGCAAAGTTAGATCTGAGCAAGTATGGTATCACCGGCACGACCGAGATCGTGTACAACCCCTCTTATGAGCAGCTGTTCAACGAGGAGACCAAGCCCGAGCTGGAAGGCTACGAGAAGGGTCAGGTCAGCGAGCTGGGCGCTGTCAACGTCATGACCGGCATCTACACCGGCCGCTCCCCCAAGGATAAGTTCATCGTCATGGACGAGAACTCCAAGGACACCGTGTGGTGGACTTCCGACGAGTACAAGAACGACAACCACCCCGCTTCTCAGGAAGCATGGGAGGCCGTGAAGGAGATCGCCAAGAAGGAGCTCTCCAACAAGCGCCTGTACGTCGTCGATGCTTTCTGCGGCGCCAACAAGGACACCCGCATGGCCGTCCGCTTCATCATGGAAGTGGCCTGGCAGGCACATTTCGTCACCAATATGTTCATCAAGCCCACCGCTGAGGAGCTGGCAAACTTCGAGCCTGATTTCGTGGTCTACAACGCTTCCAAGGCCAAGGTCGAGAACTACAAGGAGCTGGGCCTGAACTCCGAGACTGCTGTCCTGTTCAACATCACCAGCAAGGAGCAGGTCATCGTCAACACTTGGTACGGCGGCGAGATGAAGAAGGGTATGTTCTCCATGATGAACTACTTCCTGCCGCTGAAGGGCATTGCTTCCATGCACTGCTCTGCCAACACCGATATGGAGGGCAAGAACACTGCCATCTTCTTCGGTCTGTCCGGCACCGGCAAGACCACCCTGTCCACCGACCCCAAGCGCCTGCTCATCGGCGATGACGAGCACGGCTGGGACGACAACGGCGTCTTCAACTTCGAGGGCGGCTGCTACGCAAAGGTCATCAATCTGGACAAGGACTCCGAGCCTGACATCTATAACGCCATCAAGCGCAACGCTCTGCTGGAGAACGTCACTCTGGACGCCGAGGGCCACATCGATTTCGCCGACAAGAGCGTGACCGAGAACACCCGCGTCTCCTACCCCATCGACCACATCCAGAACATCGTGCGCCCCATCTCTTCTGCTCCCGCTGCCAAGAACGTCATCTTCCTGTCTGCGGATGCATTCGGCGTCCTGCCCCCGGTCTCCATCCTGACCCCGGAGCAGACCCAGTACTACTTCCTGTCCGGCTTTACCGCAAAGCTGGCCGGCACCGAGCGCGGCATCACCGAGCCTACCCCCACCTTCTCTGCCTGCTTCGGTCAGGCCTTCCTCGAGCTGCACCCCACCAAGTACGCTGAGGAGCTGGTCAAGAAGATGCAGAAGAGCGGCGCCAAGGCTTATCTGGTCAACACCGGCTGGAACGGCACCGGCAAGCGCATCTCCATCAAGGACACCCGCGGCATCATCGACGCCATCCTGAGCGGTGCCATCAACGAGGCTCCCACCAAGAAGATCCCCTACTTCGACTTTGAGGTTCCCACCGCTCTGCCCGGTGTTGACCCCGCCATCCTCGACCCCCGCGACACCTACGCAGATGCCGCTCAGTGGGAAGAGAAGGCCAAGGATCTGGCTGGCCGCTTCATCAAGAACTTCGCAAAGTACGAGGGCAACGAGCACGGCAAGGCTCTGGTCTCTGCCGGCCCCCAGCTGTAAGCTGACAGCGCCTCTTACATAAGGCCATAAAATCAAAACCCATCCGATTTCCCGCAAAAAGGAAGTCGGATGGGTTTTTCTTGTAATTCATCTCGTTTTATGATACTCTAATGAATGAAAAGGTGCTGTATTGCAAATACAGGTGGTCAAACTCCTCCCGGCATCCAATGTCCGGAGGTGTTCAATTTTTTGTCTTCCTCCGGACGGCTTGAATGTTTACACAGGATCACCCAAAGGAGGATTCCATTATGGAAGTTTTGAATATTGTTTTTAGCGCACTGAACCTTCTGGCTACAGTCATCATCGGCGTCATCAATGTGACGTGGATGATTTCACGGGATGTCTTTCGGGACAGACCTCGAGCAAAACATTATTCCAGCAACAAAAAAGATTGACCGCCTCTGTTCCCCAACGGATCGGTCAATCTTTTTTAACTAGATGCCGGTAAGGAGCTGACCATTTTGCAGGCAGTGCCTTTTCCTTATTTTTAGTATAGTGGCATCTCCCCTTTTTGTCAAGCATCTCTCTTCTCCAAAAAATGACCGACCCTATTTTTTTTTTTGCAAAAATCTGTTATACTGAACCCAGCTTCTGCCCTGCGGCAGGAAGCACATAGGGGGATATTGCATATGAAAAAAGCAACGGTCAACGACTACTTCCGGCATCACTGGGCGAAGCTCATGCTCTTCGCGCTCTTTACAGCGGCGGTATCCTTTTTCGCGCCGCTGAAAAACTTCCAGCTCAAGTGGCTCATCGACTCCAAGAGTAAGCAGGAGGCGCTGGGCTATATGGGGCTGGTGTTCCTCATCACCTTCACCAGCTGGTTTTTCGAACGGCTGAGCCGCCGCTCCTTTACAAAACTCGCCTGCGGCGCAGTGGAGCAGGTACGAGGGCAGGTCATGGAGCGGGTGCTGCGCCGCCCGGTGTCCCAATATCAGCGGGAGGGCGACGCAGCCTATCTCTCCCTGCTGACCACCGACCTGCGCACTCTCTACGACGACTATTATATGTCCCTCTTCAACATCGCGTTCTGGGGCGGCATCATGCTCTGTGCGCTGGGGATGTATCTTTACATCAGCCCGGTGATGCTGGCGGCCATCCTGCTTGTGACCGTGCCGCCGCTGGTCCTGCCCCGGAAGATGAATGAGCAGCTCAAAGCCTCCCGAGACGCTTTTTCGCTCCAGATGGCGGGCTACACCCAGCAGCTCAAGGAGCTTCTGGGCGGGTTTGAGGTCATCCGGGGCTTTCTGCGGGAGGACGCCTATGCCGCCCGCCACCGGGATGCTGCCCGGCAGGCCCGCGACAGCGAGCAGGCCTACCAGCAGAGCCTCAACGCCATGGTGGTCAACACCTCTCTCATCAGCAACCTCATCTTCCCCATCGTCATGCTGGTGGGCCTTTTTCTCGCTTTCGACGGGCGGCTGACGATAGGCACCGTCTCCACCGCCGCCAGCATGGCGAACTTCGTCATCACGCCCTGTAATCAAATCGCCCAGTGCTGGGCCAAGGTCAAGTCCTCGAAGGGCATCCGTCAGCGGCTGGAAGCAGCCATGTCCGGCCCGGAAGAAGTCTCTGCGGGCCGGGCCATCGGTAAACTCGAGCACATTGAGTGCAAGGACACCGGCTTTGCCTACCCCGGAGCCGCTGCACCGGTGCTGCGCGGCGTCCGGCTGACGGTCTCCGGGCAGGAAAAAGCCGTCCTCGTGGGCGAAAGTGGCTGCGGCAAGTCTACACTGGCAAAGCTGCTGTTCCAGTACTACCCAGACTATACCGGCAGCATCCTCTTCAACGGCCAGCAGCTGCGGGACATCGACCGTCAGAGCCTCTACCAGCGGGTAGGCTACATTGCCCAGACAACCTATCTCTTCAATGACACCCTCCGCAGCAACATCTGCCTCGGCGCGGACTTCCCCGAGGCTCAGCTTTCCCACGCCATCGGGACGGCGGGCCTCACCGACTGGGTGAGCACCCTGCCCGACGGCCTCGACACCCTCATCAGCGAGAACGGCAAGAATCTCTCGGGCGGGCAGCGCCAGCGCATCGGCATTGCACGGCTGGCGCTTCGCCGGTACGACCTCATCATCGCCGACGAGATCACCGCCAGCCTCGACCCCGACACCAGCGGACAGGTCATGGAAAATCTGCTCGCCCTCCCCTGCATGGTGGTGGCCATCACCCACGACGTCTCGGGGGCGTTCATGAAGCAGTTTGACAAGGTATACCGGGTAGAGCACGGAAGCGTCACACAAGCATAAAAAGGAGGGCCTGTGCCGGGTTTCAGCACAGGCCCTCCTCTTGTTTTTACCGGTTATTTTGCCGCGTCGAACTCGGCGAGGATGTCGGCCTCCGGGGCCGGGGTCACAAGGCTGACCACCACGCAGACAGCCAGCGAGACGAGGAAGGCAGGCAGCAGCTCATAGATGCCAAAGACGCCGCCCAGCGGGCTGACGAGGTACTTCCAGACGAAGACCATCAGGCCGCCGGAGAGCATACCGGCCAGCGCGCCCTGCCAGTTGCAGCGCTTCCAGAACAGAGCGCAGAGGACGACAGCACCGAAGGCGCCGCCGAATCCGGCCCACGCGAAGCTGACGATGCCGAAGACGCTGGAGTTGGGGTCGCGGGCCAGCACCACGCCCACCACGCTGACGCAGACGATGGTCAGGCGGGCGGCGAAGAGGCTCTGCTTCTCGCTCAGCTTGAGGTGGGCGAACTCCTGCAGGATGTTCTGGGACACGCTGGACGCAGCGGCCAGCATCTGGCTGTCTGCCGTGGACATGGTGGCCGCGAGGATGCCTGCAAGGATGAGTCCGGCCAGAATGGCCGCCAGTACGCCGTGCTGGCTGATGAGGCTGGCGACGCGGACGATGAGGGTCTCACTGGTGGAGCCGCTGAGGAATTCCAGCGCACCGGCCTTGGTCATGCCGAGGCCCACCATACCGATGAGGATGGACGCTGCCATGGCGATGACCACCCAGACGGTCGCAATGCGGCGGCTGAGCACCAGCTTCTTCTCGTCCTCGATGGCCATGAAGCGGAGCAGGATATGGGGCATTCCAAAGTAGCCGAGGCCCCACGCCATCGTGGAGACGATGTCCAGCAGACTGTAGGACGTCGCTCTGCCGGTCACGGCGTCGTGGCTGGCGGTCATGGTCAGGTAGCCGGAAAGGCTCTGGGCGTTCTCCACCACAGCGCCCCAGCCTCCGGCCACGACGATGCCATAGCCCAGAACCGCCACAAGGGCCAGCGACATGACCACCGACTGGATGAGGTCGGTGGTGGTGACGGCCCGGAAGCCGCCCAGAATGGTATAGCCCACGATGACGAGGGCCGACACCAGCATGGCGGCCATGTAGTCCACCCCGAAAAGGCTGTGGAACAGCTTGCCGCAGGCCGCAAAGCCCGAAGCCGTGTAGGGCACGAAAAAGACGATGATGATGACCGCGCCCAGAGCGTTCAGCAGGTTGCGCTGGTCATGGAAGCGGAGCGACAAGAACTGCGGCACGGTGATGGCGTCGAGGTTGGCCGAGTAGCGGCGCAGACGCCGGGCCACGATGAGCCAGTTGAGCCATGTGCCCAGCGCAAGGCCGATGGCCGTCCAGCCCGGCGAGGCGATGCCGCTCAGGTAGGCCAGACCCGGCATACCCATCAGAAGCCAGCTGGACATATCGCTGGCCTCGGCGCTCATAGCCGTGACCAGCGGGCCCATCTTCCGCCCGCCGAGGTAGAAGTCGGCGCTGTCGTTGTTGGTCTTGCTGTAGGCGAAACCCACCAGCAGCATGGCCGCAAGATAGACGATGATGGTGACGATGATACAGATCTCACTCATATACATTTCTCCCTTTGCTGCTTTCTCTATAAAAGCATGGCACGATTTTACCACACTAAAGCAGCAAAGTGCAACCCTCTCCGACAGATTCTTCCCCTATGACCGAAAATTCGTCCTTTCTAGCGTCCAGAATCGCTCAATATGCCAACAGGCCGCCCCCTTTTCAGGGGACGGCCTGTTGGTTTGGATGAAGAAAATGATGAAAATAGAGAGGATGTCAGTTTATTTTGCGGCCTCGCCCTCGGGGAAGATGATCTTGTTCACGAAGAAGAAGATCACCATCGAGATGCCGCCGTTGAGCACGGTGGTGCCGATGTTGTAGATGAAGTCGGGCACCAGCAGACCGGCCACCGCCACCCAGATGCAGTTGATGGAGTTGACGATGCAGGTGATGAGACAGAAGGCCAGCAGGTACCAGCCGATCTGTTTTGCCAGATTGCCCTTGCTGCGGAAGACGAGGCTGCGCTGGATGGGGAAATTGATGCACTCGCCGATGATCATGGCCACCATGTAGGCGCAGAAGTAGGGCAGGCCGCCATGGGCCGCATCGTAGCCGAGGATGTTCCACTTGAAGGTCTCCCCGAAGAGGGTGATGTCGATGCCCGGCCAGCCGAAGTCCACCACCGGCAGACCGGCAAAAGCTTTGGGCAGAAATTGCAGCAGCAGGTACTTGAACACGGTGATGAGGTTGGACACGATAACGAACAGTCCGCCCTCCCGCACCCATTTGGCCGCAGCCGGATGCTTTTGGGCAAAGATATTCCAGAAATTCACGGTCGTTCCTCCTTCTCAGCCCTGACGCAGCCGCTTTTTCAGCTGGGCGTTCAGGATGGCGTTCTTGATAAATTCGTAGATGACCCGGACGATGCCCACCAGCCAGAAGCCCTTCAGCTCCCAGACGAGGCCGTCCACCATCCCCATGCTGACCATGCCGTTGGTCATCTTGGCCAGCGCACGGAGGGGCATATTGTACTGGAAGACGGTGTTCAGGTCGGGCTTACCCTTTGCAAAGCTGGCGTCGAGACGGCTGCGCAGCACCTTCTGGGCCAGCCAGCCCAGCGGGCTGCGACCATGATCCATCTCGCCCAGCGTCATGTTCCGGTCGATGCGGACGACGTCCTCCGGGATGGGATGGCCCAGCAGGGCCTCGAACTCGGCGTCGGTCACATAGGTGATCTGACCGGAGACGTAGTGGGTCAGGCTCAGGCCCGCGTAGGGGTCGGGGGCATTGGTGCCCTTGACGGTGATGTCTGCCGTCAGGCGGATGTCCACGCTGGACGCGCCCACCCGGAGCTGGTAGCTGCCGCCCTCGACCTCCCATGCGTTGGTCTTGACGTTCCAGTAGCGGAACGCCTTATCGTCCAGCGCGATGGCCACGGTCTTGCTCTCGCCGGGGGCGAGAGAGACCTTTGCAAAGCCCTTCAGCTCCTGCTCGGGGCGGAAGACCTTCGCATCCGGCTTTGCGATGTAGAGCTGGACGATCTCGGCACCGGCGGCGCTGCCGGTGTTGGTGACGGTAAGGGTCACGCCCGTTTCGTCGGCCTTGAGGCCGCTGTATTCGAAGGTGGTGTAGCTCAGGCCGTAGCCGAAGGGGAAGGCAGGCTTCACACCGGCGGTCTGATAGTAGCGGTAGCCCACATACAGGCCCTCGCGGTACTCCACGTTCCGGCCCTCGCCGCCGAAGTTTGCCTTGGCGGGGGTGTCGTCGTAGGCCTTTGCCCACGTCTGGGACAGCTTGCCGCAGGGGCAGAGCTTCCCGGTGAGGATGTCCGCTGCCGCACCGGCACCCGCCTGTCCGCCCAGTGCGCCGTAGACCAGCGCCTTGCACCGGCCCACCCACGGGGTCTCCACCGGCGCACCGGCGCTCAGCAGGACGACGACATTCGGGTTGACGGCGGCCACTGCGTCCAGAAGCTGCTGCTGGTTCTCGGCCAGTGCCATATCGGCGCGGTCAAGGCCCTCGCTCTCCCGCAGCTCATCGAGGCCAAGGCAGAGCAGGACGGTGTCGGCCTGCTTTGCGAGGGAGACGGCCTCCTCCTGCTTTTTGGAGTCTGCGGCTCCCTGACGGTCGAAGCCGGAGGCGTAACCCACAAAGGCGATGCCGCTGTCGTCGGCTTTGATGCAGTCCAGCAGAGCATCTACCTGAAGCGCATTGACGGCGCTGGAGCCTGCGCCCTGATAGCGGGGCGTCTGGGCAAAGTCGCCGATGACGGCCAGCTTTTCGCCCGCCTTCAGGGGCAGGATGCCGTCCTCGTTCTTGAGCAGGACGATGCTCTCGGCGGCGGCGCGGCGGGCCAGTGCGTGGTGGGCAGCCGCGTCAAAGGTGCGGGGGGCTTTCTCCACTGCCGCGTGGGTGGAGAGCACCAGCTCCAGCAGCTCGTCGAGGCGGGCGTCGAGATCGGCCTCGGTGACTTTGCCGTCCTTCACGGCCTTCATCAGCTCCCGGATGGAGTCGCCGCCGGGGCAGGGCATCTCGAGGGTGGAGCCGTTCTTCACGCCGAGAGCGTGGTCGTTGGAGCCGCCCCAGTCGGTGACGACCGCCCCGTCGAAGCCCCAATCCTTCCGCAGGATGTCCTGCAAAAGATGGGCGTTCTCGTTGGCGTAGGTGCCGTTGATGAGGTTGTAGGAGGTCATGATGGTCTTGGGCCGGGCCTCCTTGACCACGATCTCGAAGCCGGTCAGGTACAGTTCCCGCAGGGTGCGCTCGTCCACCACCGAGTCGGAGGCCATCCGGCGCAGCTCCTGACTGTTGACCGCGAAGTGCTTGGGGCAGGCAGAGATGCCGTTTTTCTGGATGCCGCGCACATAGGCCGCAGCCATTTTGCCCGCGAGGATGGGGTCCTCCGAAAAATATTCGAAGTCACGGCCGCAGAGGGGGCTGCGCTGGATGTTCAGGCCGGGGCCGAGGAGGACAGCCACCTCCTGTGCGGCGGCCTCCTCGCCCAGTGCCTCGCCCACGGCCTCGCCGAGGGCCTCGTCCCAGCTGCACGCCGTGGCGGAGGAGGTCGGGAAGCAGGTGGCCGGGACGCTGGGGTTCAGGCCCAGATGGTCGGCCGCCCCCGCCTGCTTGCGGACGCCGTTGGGGCCGTCCGACAGGGTAATGGACGGGATGCCCTTGCCCGGCAGAGCGCGGGTGGTGAAGACCGTCTCGCCCGAGAGCAGGGCACATTTCTGTTCTAGGTTCAGTTTCCGGATGATGTCAGTGTGCTTCATCGCATTTTCCTCATTTATCCCTGAGCGGGGCAAAGGCCCGCTGTTCGCTGCAGCGGGCCTTTGCCATCGGTTTTGTTCAGGTGCTGCACGGAGAGTGCTTACGTCTTAGACTTCTTCCTCTTCCTTGCGCTTTTTGTAGTTCTTGATGGCGGTGTACTCCAGACCCACGATGAGCAGTGCGGCGACGACGTCTGCACCGATCAGGACGATCTTCCACTTTGCCATACCGGGGTTCAGGTTCTCCTCATCGTAAGCGCGGCTGTTGACCACGGTGTAGAGGATGTTCTTGGCAGCGGTGCGCATGGCCTGCTTGCTGCTGTTGGTCAGGACGGTCACGTTGTTGTAATCGTTGCCCGTGGTGCAGAGCATCAGGTCGCCGCCGTTGCGGACAGCCTGATCGGCGGTCATGTAGCCGTAGACGCCGAAGTAGTCGGTCTCGACGAAGCCGAGGAAGCCCCACTCGCCGCGCAGGACGTTCTGCAGCAGCTCAGAGCAGCCGCCGGCCCAGCGATTGCCGATGTAGTTGAAGGAGGACATGACTGCGTGGCAGTCTGCATCCTTGACCGACATTTCGAAGGGCTTGAGGTAGATCTCACGGATGGCCTGCTCGTTGGACCAGGTGGCCGCCATGCAGTTGCGGTTGCCCTCCTGATCGTTCAGGGCAAAGTGCTTCATGTAAGCGTAGACGCCGTGCTCCTGTGCGCCTGCGATGGCACTTGCAGCCATTGCGCCGGACAGGACGCCGTCCTCCGAGTAATACTCGAAGTTGCGGCCGGAGAATGCGGTGCGGTGGATGTTCATGGCCGGGCCGTACCAGCCGGAGGTGTTCATCTCGTTGGCCATCTTGCCGATGCTGTCGCCGAAGTCATGGGCCAGATCCTTGCTCCAAGTCATGCCGATGAGGGTAGCAGCCGGGAAGCCGACCGAGCCGACGCCGGTGAAGTTGTTGTTGATGGAGGCGGGGCCATCGCAGTCGTTGGTGCGCACCTTGCCGACGCTGTCCACCGCTGCGGTCTGATAGCCGCCGAAGCCGATGGTCTGCTGCAGGTCGTCGATGCTCATCTCGTCCAGCAGGTCATCCCACTTGGAGTCGTTGTAATCCACGCCGCGCAGGTCAGCCAGCTTGAGGCCGTTCTTTGCGCCGGTGGTAATGTCCTCTGCGTTGGGGTCCTCGTCCTTCTCGTAGCCGGACTCGGTGTAGGTGAAGCAGTTCTCGAAGCCAGCCTTGACCTCGTCGCTCATCTCGTAGGTGGCAGGAGCGGCAGTGGCTTCATCGTAGTTTGCGAAGCCGTCTGCACGGGACAGATAGGTGATCTCGCCCTCAGCGAAATCGAACTGGTTGGTGGCCACGACCTCATCGCTCCCGCGCTTGTTGGACTCGTTGTAGACGATGTCCGAAGCGAAGGTGCAGGTCTTGGAATCCAGAGCGGTGTGGGAGTCTGCATTGGTGCTGATGACGTAATCGCCAGCCTCCAGCACATAGCAGCCGTTGTTCTGGTAATCGTAGGAAGCCAGATCCTCAACAGGGATGGTGAAGTCGATGGTCTCGCTCTCGCCGGGAGCCAGCTCGCCGGTCTTGGCGAAGTCCAGCAGGTTTGCGGAGGCCTTCTCGATGCCACCGTTGGTATACGGAGGATCGCTGTAGATCTCGACAACATCCTTGCCAGCAACAGAGCCGGTGTTGGTGACGGTGACGGAGAACTTCAGGTCTGCGCCATCGTTGGTGATGTCGCTCATCTTCTGGGTGAAGGTGGTGTAGCTCAGGCCGTAGCCGAAGGGATAGACCACTTCCTTGTCGTAGTCGATGAGGCCCTCGTCGGCAGCCGTCTCATAGAACTTGTAGCCGACGTAGATGCCCTCGACGTAGTTGACGAAGGAGGGAGTGGTGCCCTCGGGGTCGAACATACTTGCATTGGAGTTGAACTCGGAAGCGTTGGTGTACTTGAAGTCGCCGAAGTTGTTCCACCACGGAGAGGCGGTCAGGTCGGTGACATAGGTATCTGCGGTGCGGCCGGAGGGGTTGACCTCACCGGCGACCACGCGGCCAAAACCCTCAAAGCCGGACTGGCCGGTGCCGGGGCAGAGCAGGACGCCCTTGATCTGGGGATAATCCTTGACCCAGCCCATCTCGAATGCGTTTGCGCCGTTGTAGACGACGATGACATTGTCGAAGTTGGAAGTGACCAGATCGATCAGCTCTTCCTCGCGGTTGGACAGCTGCAGGAAGTGGTCGCCTGCATCCCAGTCGTTGCCCTCGTTCAGGCTGTCGTCATAAGAGCCGTTGTAATAACCAGCGCCGCGCTGAGAGCCGCGGTAGTCTGCCACACGGCGGACCCAGCTGCCGTCCACGACAGCAGCCATATCGGTAGGAAGGTCTGCGCCCTCGCCGCCGACGCGGGTGATGACCACCATGGCGGTGTCAGAGTATTCCTTGGCATTTGCCATCATCTCGTCGGTGTACAGGCTGACGTTCGGCTCGGGCAGGGTCCAGTCCTGCTGTGCCATGCCGACGCTGGGACGGGTAGCGCAGTAGTCGGTGTAGAACTTGCTCAGCTCGTCGTTGGTCTCGATGCCCGCATCGTGCAGACCGGTGAGCAGGTCGGTGACGGGATAGGCGTCGTTCAGTGCGCCGGAGCCGGTGCCGCCGTAGCAGGGGCTGGTGGAGGCCCAGCCAAAGACGTTCAGCTTGGAGCCGGAGGCCACAGGCAGGATGTTGTCATCGTTCTGTGCCAGAACGATGCCCTCCTGCGTGATCTCGTTCACCAGCTCGGTCGCCTCTGCGGAGGTCTCCTCGCTGATGGAGCCTTCACCGGAGACCAGATCCAGCATGGTGGACATGGGGCCGATGCAGATGAGGTTGACAACGATGACCAGTGCCAGCAGAATGGCGACACCAGACTGCGCACGGACCATCTTCTTCTTGGCTTTCGGCAGCTTCTTGGCCGCAAACATCGCAACGAGTGCGACCACGACCACGACGCCGAAGGCGATCAGGTAGTTCTGGATGTTGGAAACTACCTGCATTACATCATCCATATTGACGGACAACATAATTCTTCCTCCTTATTCTGAATTCATATTTCCCGGGCACAGCTCCCGGACTGTCGGCATCCATTATAAAGGAATTCAATGAAAATTTACAAAGATTTTCACAACCTGTCATTTCCGAGGCATATTTTGCAGAAGTTTCATTTTGGTTTCAAATTTTATTGTGCTTATCCACAAATACAGGCCCGGCTTTATTGTGCAAAACAGAAAAAACCTCTCCGGCATTGCGAAGCAATGCCGGAGAGGTTTTCTTTATTCCGGGATCGGCAGCAGGATCCGCAGCGTGAACCA
>OBZC01001229.1_pt1 | contig 18780 bp, 17 predicted proteins | sample 1538231 | NCBI WGS metagenome assembly OBZC01 (sample SAMEA2580225, study PRJEB22360) | human gut metagenome | biome: human gut; feature: human-associated habitat; material: faeces | place: Denmark | collected 2008/2010 | reverse complement strand
GTTTGCAGCATCTGCGCCTGACGCACGGCTATACCCAGACCGAGCTTGCCCGAACTATGGGTGTGAGCCGCCGGGCAGTCTACGCATGGGAGCACGACAAATGCCCCGAGATCCCTCATCTGATCCAGCTCGCCCAATTCTATCAGGTATCCACCGATTATCTGTTGGGATTGGCCGAGTGAGGTGTTCCCTGCCGCCGGAGGCCTTACCGGAGACTTTTTGCCTGCTATAATGCGGTCAACCATCAGTCCGCGCGACGGCAGCCACAATGCTCCATATTTTTAACAGCACACTTGTAAGTCCATTTTATCGGACGCACTGTTTGGTAGACTTCAGGTACAACAAAAGCAAACACACTTCAAAATACAGGAGGAAACTATTATGGCAGGCGCTTTTTCGTTATTTTTAGGCATGTTGGGTCTTGGTGCGGCTGGTGCAGTCAGCGCGAGACAGAACGCAAAAATCAAGAAGGCAGATTATCAGTATGGCGAGGAGCATGGCCTTCACGGCACCTCTGAGGTCCTGCAAATGCGGGAGCGAGTGCGTAAAGAATGGTGGAGCATCTGCGGCAAGACCTACAACGTATGTGAACGGCCTGCATACCTCATAAATTGCTTAGAGTTTCAAGTTAGCTTTTCACTCGCTTTTTACTTTATTTCTGTTTTTCGATATACCTGATACAGAACAGGTAAAATAATAAGGAATAGAACGGAATAAATTGTTAAAATAATCGGAACTGATCCTATCACTTTCCCACCAATTTCATAAAGAGTAAAGGTTTTAATTGCCATATTTATCCGCAAGAGCTGGTCTGGCAAAAGTCCTAATACATCTGATAATACTGAAAATCCACCCAAAAAGGATTGAATGAATAACAGTACAAATGGAATTGTAACAGCTAAAACAGTTGTATGTGTCTTGGCAGATACCAGCATGGAAACAGCTAAAATGAATAATGCTCCCACATATCCACCAATCACGGTTAAGAGGTATGCCTGCAAATAGGTAATATTGTAAAAACTTTTCCAGAAAGCCCAGCTTGTCTGAATAACACAATTTGCACCGCCAATACCTGCAACACTAAATACTACTGCGGAATATATCAGAATTACCAACCAGTAAACTCCGGTAATAACAATCAACCCAGCCGCTATTTTAGAAAAAGTCCCCCTATTTCTGCCATACCTTGCGGAAAAGAAAACAGAATCCGCTTTCCACCCAAATTCGTTTGAAAAGATACCTGCTACAAAGAAACTCATAATCAAAACGGTCAGCATAATGATTGTGGGTGCATAGTCCAAAGCAGCAGTAAAACCGCCTGCATATTCATAATAAAAAGGAGTCTCCAGTTTTTGATATTGACTAACCAGAAATGCTTTTTCCTTTTCACTGAATTGGTCTTTTGCTTCATCAGAATTAAGCCATTTCTCCAGATTTAAGATGCGGTTATCATAAAGCTTTCCAACCTCATCCTCTGATAAGCTGTCTGCCCGATAGTAATTATGTTCTCGGAACTCGGAAAATCCAGAGTTAATTAAATCCCTAATATCAGAAAATCCCTGTTTTTTGGAATAGCCAATGTTGCTGGTTTTAATATCTGTCGGGCTGTCAGGATAGGTTTCGTTGATTAGCCGATTTTGCCGAATGACCTCTCGAAGCACATCTTCTGTGATCAGGCCTTCCCATTCCGCTTTTGTATCACGCAAGTACCTTGCTGCCGCAATTCCTGTGTGTGTATCCCCCTCCTCATCCACATAGTCCATGGAAGATATTGCAAAATAGCAAGTAACAGCGATGGCTGCCAGCAATACGATCAGACCGATTTTATTTGCAGTTTTTGAAAATATCTTTTTTATTTCAAATCGAATCATTCCATGTCACCATCCTTTTCTCCAAAATAATACAAAAAGACGTCTTCTAAATTAGGGCGCACAAGTCTTGCATGTTCAAGCGGCTGCATGGCAGAAATAATTCGTAATTCAACAGTACCATTTTCTGATTTCATATTAGATACTTTATATTGTTTCATCAACTTTGCTGCTTTTTCATGGGAAGTCTGACAAGCCCATACTTTTTGCGGCATGGAAGATACGATTTCATCTAAATTCCCTTGCTGCAAAATCTTACCGTCTTTCATAAGCCAAATATCCTTTGCAATATACTCCACATCCGAAACAATGTGAGTAGATAATATAACAATACGGTTTTCTGACAGCTCACTGATTAGATTGCGAAAACGTATTCTTTCTGCGGGGTCAAGTCCGGCAGTTGGTTCATCCAAAATCAAAATTTTAGGGTCATTCAGTATCGCTTGTGCAATGCCAGCCCGACGTTTCATGCCTCCGGATAATTTCCGCATTTTTTTATTAGCAGCTTTGGAAAGTCCTACCTGTGCAAGTAGTTTGTTTACTTTTTTCTTTGCCACAATCGGGCGAATCCCTTTTAAGGCTGCAATGTATAAAAGATAATCCTTTACCGTAAATTCCGGATAAAATCCAAATTCCTGCGGCAAATATCCTAAAAGATTCCGGTACTCGCCGCCCATTCCCCCAATATCCTGCCCGTCACATAATATCTTTCCACTTGTAGGGGTCAGCAGTGAACATATCATTTTCATTAAAGTGGTTTTTCCAGCACCATTGACACCTAAAAGTCCATACACACCATTTGAAATCGTAAGATTCAGGTTGTTTACTGCTCGAAAATTTCCAAACTCTTTTGTCAGATTAACTAATTGTAGTTCCACTTAAATCCACCTCCCAAAATTTATTACAATCAAATATGGTTTTATAAATTGCACCAATCAGAAAAACAACAGCAGTTCCAAACAAAGCATACCAAACCGGAAGTGTAATGAGAACGTAAATGGTTTCGTTATTGATAATGAACCACCATATTCCGCTCCATAACAGGCAGAGAATAATAGAAGTTCCCTCATTTACACGACTATTGCTGCACAACGTACCAAAGCAAATGCAAGCAGTCACCACGGCTGGAAACAAAAACTGGATGACAATTTCTGATAGCGCGAGATTGACACTTCCTCTAAGTGTGATACAAAACAGGCTTATCATAAATAAATCGACAATTCCAAATAGAAAGATTCTGGCTGCATATATCTGTCGCAATGAATAAAGGCAGGTCGCTTCTATCTGCATACAGTCACAAGATTTGTTTTTCCAAAATTCCGGTATCATCAGAACAATAAAGAGTACCCCTATCATACCTAACATTCTTATCACATACCTATTGTCTAAAAGATCTGGCAAAAGGGTTGCAGCAGTCCATAACAAAAGCATTTGCAGCAGCCACCACCGCTTGCGTATAAGATGTAACTCTGTCCATAAAAATTCCCAATACGTTAGTTGCTTTTCCTGCTCAACGGAGCAATAACTTTCTATTGATTTTCTTACGGTTTCTTTTATGTGCTGTTCATCAGGAATAATATTCTGATTTTCCCGATACCTTTTGAGTTGTTCTTCAATATTCACAAAATCACTCCTCCCTTAGCAGTCTTTCTAAATGTGTTTTTGCCTGTTTTACCCGGTATTTTACTAATGGCAAACCTATTTGTAAGGTGCTGGATATTTCTGTAAGTTTCAGTTCCTGAAAGTAATACAAGATAATAACTTCCCTTAATTCAGCGGGTAATCTATCCAGAGCTGCCTTAATCGTCAGCCTGTTAAGAAGCTCGTCTGTTTCAGGGGGATGTAAACAATCTTGAATTTCTAAAGACTGTTCCTCTAACAAACTTTCTCGGATTTTTTTATAGGAATCCCTGCAAAGATTTCCAGCAATTGTATACAAATAATTTTTGGTTTTTCCCATATAACGGTAGTCAGACAATTTCTCGAAGAAGCGCAAAAAAGTTTCCTGTGTTAAATCTTCTGCGGTTGATGTATCAGGGCAATGATAGTTACAATAGTTCAATATTTCCTTATAGTATTTGCGAACAAATACATCAAAAGCATTTTCGTCTCCACGCTTCATTCTTTGTAGCAACAAAAAATCTATATCCACGAAATCCTCCTTTCCCGTTATTGAAAGTCAATGCGCATTTCTCTTTCTACCATGTATAACGAATGAACACTGTAAAAAGATAGTGTGGCTTCATTTTTTATAAAAATTTTTTCCAGATAGATTGCTTATCCCTATTTATTATATTGAATTGCCCTTATAGCTTCAAGATAGATAATTTGACACCAATTCATCACTTGACATTGTGGCAAAGATTTGGCTGATTTTGGCTATGCCGGACTTTTTGGCAAGGGTCAAACGAAAGTTACCACTGAGATCATTGAACGCTGACGCCAACCACCATTTCCTATAGCAGCAACAGAGCTCTGCCGCTCAGACACGAGTAGCAGGGCTCCTTTTTTACGCGGTATTCGGTCAAGAAGTAAACTTAAAGAGCGGCGTTTAATATCAGACAGCAGATATCCCGGCAGATTTTTGGCTTGATTATCGCTTTCACCACTTTTGAGCATATCCATTTGCGTCGTGAAATGCGACGGAATTATGAGCGGACTTTGATTCCAGTCATAAGGTCTGTCAAACACATCTCCACTTGTGGCGAAAGTACAGAATTGAAGCACGGCGCACATTTTTGAGAAGGGATTGGTAGAACATTTTTGCGCCACCAATAGCGATTTCTGAAATTTTAGAATACGGTCTTTCTCCACTTGCAAGGGAAATGTTAGTAGCCGAATTTTCGGCTGCTAAGGGTAGTCCCGTTTCAGGATATCCTTGTCTATTGCTCAATTGTGAGCGATAGGTTCAAAGGTCGCGTTTTGCTACCTTTAGAATCAAAGGGTTGTAGATTTGTGGGCACCCGGTCATAGCACACTTCTGCGCACGGTGGACATTTTTGGCCATCGTCACTTGTGGCAATGGGAGTGTACCAGACAGTACAGGGTAGTACTCCTCATGCTGTGAACGAAACGCCGAACGTCTTGACTCACTTTCAACATCGTTCAAATTGAACGGTGTTGAGGGTAGTATAACGAAGGTACGTAATATTATTACATATAATCTGCGCGGTGTCATGGAGATCTGCTGCTACAGCCCCCATTCCAAGACCAACGCTCTTATAGACTGTATATATCATAGTCAAGCACCCTGCCGCCCGCTCCTATCCCCTGCCGATTCACGCCGCCGGGCATCCAAGGTCGCATGGGATCTCTGCCCCGATCGCGTTCAGGAGCTGGCTGGCTATCCTCTGAATGGTCGCCCCTCTGCCGTGACCATGCTCGAGCTGCTCTATAATGGTGTCGCCCGCTATGATGATCTCTCTATTCTAAAATAAGCACTCCTCAACAACACCACCCCGCCACTCTATGTCGAGCAGTGGGGTATTTTTGTGTCTTGATCCCATCCTTCTTCTGAATCATCGCCGAACACCATCAAGTATTCTGCCCTGCGTCGCTTTTCCAGATCTTCATGCAATAACGTCAACGGGCAAATCATAAGGATCCGGTTGTCATAATTTCCCTTCAAAAACTGATCAACCGCCCATCCAGCCATCTTCCGGATAACGAATTCACTCTTGCCGCGTCCGGTTCCCATATCCAGAAGAACTCTTCCGTTCCCCCAATGCTGGAATGCATCACCGATCAATTCTGAAGCATACGCCAACCGCTCCTCCTCCACCGGGGCGTCCCCTCCTATCTGACCCAATGGCACGATTGCTTCTGCAGGCACCACCTCCACTTCCGGCGCTTCCTCTGTCTCCTGAACGGTACAGCACCCTTCCTGCAGCTCGGCGGGCTCTGGCGTCTGGGGACTGGATGTTCCCTCTGCCTCTACTTCCGGCTCTGCTGCCTGTCTGGTGAGTTCCGGCTCTGCGTTCAATTGTTCCAGCTCTGCAATCGCTGCACGGGCGCTTTCTGTCCATTCCCGCTGCTCTTCCTCGGTCAATGGGTTCTCCTTGCAGTTGCGTAGATATTCCTCATATTCATGGGTTCCGTTCTTTTCATCAGACAGCTTCAGGAAAAAACCGCCGAATGGCCAATGTGTCTTTTTATCACTCATATATTGATATTTCTCCTATAATAATATAAGGCGCACAGCCCAGCCATCTTGCCAGACCATGCGCCGGTTTGTCAGTGTCTGCCAGAAAAGGCTCTGGTCAAACGCTTCGTTCTGTGCTATTATAGGGGCGGGAGATTTAATACACACATGTTTTTCCCGTCACCATTACCGCTTTACCTGCGCCAACAGGTAAGGCGGTTTTTTGTTTGCTTTGGATCATGTCTCTGGCACCTCATTGTCCTTGTGCCCTTCAAGCTTAACGCTCATCTCTGGGGTCAGCGTTCTGGTAAACTCCAAGTATGCCTGAATCCCCAGCTCTACCGCATATTGCTCTGCTTGGGCCATCAGTTCTGCCGACAACCGCGCGATCCTATTCTTGTCCGCCTTATCAACCGGAAGGTCCTCCAGCTCCCTCTCCAGCGCGTCTGCAGCCTTAACCAGCGGCTCACACAGCTCACGCGTCTGCCGTGGAATGATCAAATATCCTTCTTCGCCCAACGATACACTCAAAATGTCCACGCTGCAGGTCTTGTTATCCGTCATAAGTTTCCTCCTTGTCCTTTACATTCCACACCATCGTGCCGCCCGAGGATTCACAAACTCCGGCTTGAACGTCACATTGGGGAAATTCACATCCATATAGTTTCCGAACTCTTCCGTCGCCGCCTCTTCGCTATAATCGGCCAGTGCACTCTTCATTACACGGGCGCCCATCTCGAACCCTTTCATGAAGCAAAATTCCATTCCCCTGTGTGCTGCCTGTACAGACAGATAGCAGATATCCGACAGGACGCTCTGCGGCATGTGTGTTACCCGCGCATAGTCTACCAGATAGTTCTCAAATGCGTCTGCGGCTTCCTTGAGCTCCGCCGACTCTCTGAGGTTCACCAGATCATTCAGGTTCACATAGAGTTCCTCCTCATCGTCAATCAGGTTCTCTTTTACGTTATTTTCAACCATGTTATAGCTCCTTTTCCTTAAAATTCACTGTTGAGTGTCACCTCGGCATACTGCTCCTCTTCACGGTTCTCGGGCAGAAGATTTGCATCATTGAAGTAAAGTTCGATCATATCATTTCTCCTTTCATTATGCACATTTGTTGTTCTTCAGAGTCGAGGTCAAAGTCTTGTCCGCCGGGCAGATGGACTGCAGCAGCCCCCGCGCCTCGCTCTCCAACCGCTGGAGCTCGGCACGCACCTGCTCCCATTCCTTCAGCTCCCCGCTGGCGACTCCCTCACGAATTGTGCGTCTTACAGCTTCTGCCAGTGCCTCCTCCAGCCTTGCATGATAGGTGCAAAATCGTACTCCACCCCGCCATCGGCCTTCGTATGCGCCTTTTTCAACGCATAATACACGCTGCTCGCGTCCAGATAATAATTCTTCCAAATTTTTAGCAACTTCAACACTCCAAACTTATATTTTTGTTTATTTCGTCAGAGTCCATGTACAGTTCTCCTTGTTGGCAGGGTACTGCTCGGACTCTATGTTCCAAAGGACAAGCCAACCTTCGCTTTTGCCGCCTTGCCACTCTTGGCCGCTACAACAGTATCTTACTATCCCGTGCCCGGGTATAAAACCAGATTGCGGTTCACGATGGGCTCCTCCTTTCTTAAGATTTGTCAACGTTGGAAAGCCGAATCAATATTCTTATCTCATCAACCTTGCAGTGTAAGTATACCGTCAATGAATTCCATTATCAAGTATTTTTTGAAAGCAAATATCTATTTTAAGTATTTTATGGCGTTTCGGATTTCTATTGCAAGTTTTTTGTTCCTTATGCGTTGACATTTTTAGAATTTCATGCTATCATATAAATACCTATTAGAAAGGAGTGTCCCAGAATGAGCGTCTGCCAAAACATTAAGACCGTTGCGGAAGTTAAGAGGATTCCCATCAAAGAACTCAGCCGGAGGGTCGATATCCCCTATACCACTTTATATAATATGTTGAATCGTGATAACGATCGGTTTGATCTCCATCTGCTGGAGGAAATCGCACGATCTCTGGACGTATCCGTTGGAATATTAATGGGTTCCGCCGTACCCAACAAGGAGCTGATTTTGTTCGACCATTATCCATCACGCAACGAATACTTAGCGCGTCATTCCTCCGATGATAAATTTACCAATCTGCAGAACCCCAATGAAGACAACCCGTACAATACCGAAAAGAACGACCGTTTTCCGTTTGATCCAGGCGACAAAAGGCACAGCTCCCTATGCGAATTCGACCAGCTAAATCCTCTTGGGCAGGAAGTCATTGTGCAGCTTCTGCGATCCATAAGGGCCCATCAGTTTGAGGGTGATTTGCGGCGCGAGTTCATCTTCCTGCTGAAGCATTCCAACAACAAGGCCGTCTTTCAACTGAATCAGGCGCTTATGAGCTTGTCCTATTTAAGCAGCTTCAACGATCAGTATGCCACGCCAAGTTTTACCGAGCTTCTCGAAAATCTGGACAACGAAGTAGATTGATTCCATCCCCCTCATTTCTCTTTTCATAGAGTAATGGGGGTATTTTTATGCCCATCCACCAAAAAAAGCAGCCCCACCACCCGGCGGGACTACTCATGAAGTGTACGATTCAGTTTTTTACAGGTTCATCAGGGGGCTGGTCTGGGTACCGCGATCCACGATGTCCTTATCCTTGATGCCCAACAGGTAGCGCTGGGTGATCATGATATTGACGTGCCCCATCAGGCGGGAGACACTGTACAGGTCCAAACCGTTCTTCAATTGCATCTGTGCGAAGGTGTGGCGGCAGGTATGAGGGCTGACCCGCACCGAGGACGAGACCCCCACCTCTTTTGCGGCGTGCTTCAGTATCCGTGCCACGGCTTCATCGGTCATGGGCTTGCCGTTTTTGCTGGGAAAGAGATTCTTGTAGCGGGTAGGGTGCTCCTTCAGGTAGCCATCCCGGAGCGTGCAGTACTTGACGAGCTGCTTGGAGAGTGCGGGCGATTTGGGCACGACCCGTTCCTTGCTGCCCTTGCCATGCTTGACCAGAATATAGTCCTGCTTGATGTCCTCCGGCTCCATCAGGATCATTTCGTTGCAGCGCATCCCGGTATCGAACAGCAGCATGATGATGGTCTTGTTCCGTACCTCCAGAAAATCCTTGCCATCGTAGAACTGGATCATCCGCTTCATCTCAGCCGCTGTAAAGGTATCGATGATCGTCCGGGGCTGGCGGAGGCACTTTACCTTTTTGGCCGGATTGTCCCGCTCCTCCAGATAGCCCTCATTAACCAGATAGTTGAACCATGTGCGCCACACCTTGAGCAGGTCGTTGATATAGCGGGACGTGCTACCCGCGTCCTGCTTCTCCTTCATCAGGTCCCGGATGTGGCGGGGACGGACGTCTTCCAGCTCAGTGATCTGCTTCAGCTCCAGATATTCCACCAAAAAACGGGTCGCAGCCTTATAATTGCGCAAGGAGCCTTTGGCCAGATGGCGGCATTCACAGTCGTAGATAAATTCATCGCGGAGATCTTTCAAACACATAAAAAAACACCCTTTCCCTCATGGCGGACCACAAAAGAAAGGGTGAAAAATTGCTAGATAAGCTTATCGTACCAAATCAAGCTTGTTCGTAGTTGAGCAAGACAAACTCCGGCCGACAAATCATCCAATTTTTAACGCAGCTGCGTGATTAGCAGTTCTCAGCGAAGTACTTAATGGTACGGACCATCTGAGAGGTGTAGGAGTTCTCGTTGTCGTACCAAGACACGACCTGAACCTGATAGGTGTCGTCGTCGATCTTAGCGACCATGGTCTGGGTAGCATCGAACAGAGAGCCGTAACGCATGCCGATGACATCGGAAGAAACGATCTGATCCTCGTTGTAGCCGAAGGACTCAGAAGTAGCAGCCTTCATAGCAGCGTTGATGGACTCCTTGGTGACATCCTTGCCCTTGACGACAGCGACCAGAATGGTGGTGGAGCCGGTGGGGACAGGCACACGCTGAGCAGAGCCGATCAGCTTGCCGTTCAGCTCGGGGATGACCAGACCGATGGCCTTAGCAGCACCGGTGCTGTTGGGGACGATGTTCTGTGCGCCAGCACGAGCACGGCGCAGGTCGCCCTTGCGCTGAGGACCATCCAGAATCATCTGGTCGCCGGTGTAAGCATGAACGGTGGTCATGATGCCGGAGACGATGGGGTAGGTCTTGTTCAGGGTGTCGGCCATAGGAGCCAGGCAGTTGGTGGTGCAGGAAGCAGCAGAGATGACCTGATCTTCCTTGGTCAGGGTCTTCTCGTTGACGGAGTAAACGATGGTCTTCAGGTCGTTGCCTGCGGGAGCAGAGATAACGACCTTCTTAGCGCCAGCCTGAATGTGAGCCATGCTCTTCTCCTTGCTGGTGTAGAAGCCGGTGCACTCCAGAACGACATCGACGTTCAGCTCGCCCCAAGGAGCATCCTTAGCGTCCTTGACAGCGTAGATCTTGATCTCCTTGCCATCGACAATGATGGAATCCTCGGTAGCCTCGACGGTGTGCTTGTTCTCGCCGATCTTGCCGCAGAAGGAGCCCTGAGCGGTATCGTACTTCAGCAGGTGAGCCAGCATCTTGGGGCTGGTCAGGTCGTTGATAGCGACGACCTCGTAACCCTCAGCATCAAACATCTGACGGAAAGCCAGACGGCCAATACGACCGAAACCATTGATAGCAACTCTAACAGCCATTGTAATAGTACCTCCTAATTATTTTACCCATAATCGGATAAATCACGGTATCTTTATTGTAGACCAAAACCGGCAAACTTTCAAGTGTCTGCTAAAAAATTAACAACACAATTTTATCTTTTTTTGCTTTTGTATGATTTTATGCACCCTGCCACAAAGCTTTTGTTCAATTGCACCAAGGGTGCACAGCCGTTTTTGTCAGTTATTTCCAGCTTTTTCCTTTCCAATGCAGGCAAGCCCCATGCCGCCGATGCAGCACAGCGCAAGACCGGAAAGCAGCTCCGGCAGCACCGCCGCAGCGCTGCCGCTAAAGCCTGCTGCCAACAGCCAAAATACCCGGGGCAGTTCCCAACACAGGCACAGGCAGAAGGCTGCAAGCGCCGCAGCGTGCAGGGTGCGGCCGTTTTCCGGCTGGGGCAGGTACAGCGTGCGCGCCAGCGCCGCCAGAAACAACAGCGCTGCCAGCTCCTGCCAGACCGCTGCTGTGGGCTGCACCCTGTGCCAGCTGGAGCTGTTCTCCATAAAGCGCATCAGCACGTTCCAGTAAAACAGCGCACTGCCCGCTATGGCCAGCGGCAGACCGCCGGCAGGCGTTTTCCAGCCGTCCCCGCGCAGCCAGCTGCGCCCGAGGTTGCTCAGCCACACGGCACAGGCTACCTCCAGCAGAATGCGCACAAAAGTGCTTACCGTACCGGCAGCGAACACGAACTGCGCCGCGCCGGCAGCCAGCATACACACTGCCCCGGCAAAGGCCAGCACGCCTGCCGCCGGGCGGCGACTGCGCAACGGCTCCGGGGACAGCGAGCAGCTGCGGCCAGCCAGCACTGCGGCCAGCATCACAGCGCCCAAGGCAAGATACCGCCACCACACCGCGCCTGCGGTGCACAGACCGGTGGCGGCGTCCGTAGCAAAGGCAAGGTCTGCGCCGCGGCCAAGGCCAAGCAGCACGCAGAGCAGGATAACAACGAACTCTAACGGTTTCATTAACGCTCCTCGATGGGCTTATATTTCTGGCGCACGCCCAGATACTTGTAGGCCGGGCGGATGATACGGTTGGCGAAGATCACCTCTTCAACCCGGTGTGCGCACCAGCCCGGCACACGGGCGATGGCAAACAGCGGGGTGTACAGATCCTCCGAGATGCCCAGCATATTGTAGATCAGGCCGCTGAACAGGTCCACGTTGGCGCACACCGGCTTGGAGCTGCCCTTTTCCTCGGCAAAGATGCCGGGTGCCAGCCGCTCGATGCTGCACAGCATATTGTACTCTTCCTCAAAGCCCTTTTCGTAGGCCAGATGCTTTGCGCGCTGCTTCAGGATGACCTCACGGGGGTCGCTGATGGTGTACACCGCATGACCCATGCCATAGATCAGGCCGGAGCCGTCACCCACCTGCTTGCGCAGGATGCGGCGCAGATACTCGCGCACCTCGTCGTCATCCTCCGGGTTCTCAACGTGCTTGAGGATATCCTGCAGCTGGCGGTTGACCATCAGGTTCGCGCCGCCGTGCTTGGGACCCTTCAGGGCACCGATGGCCGCAGAGATAGCCGAGTAGGTGTCCGTGCCGGAGGAGGACAGTACGCGGGTGGTAAAGGTGGAGCAGTTGCCGCCGCCGTGGTCTGCGTGCACCAGCAGGCACATATCCAGCAGCTTTGCCTCCTCGTGGGTAAACTTCTGATCCGGGCGGTAGGTGCTGAGGATGTGCTCTGCCGTGCTCTGGCCGGGCTTGGGCAGGTGGAAGAACATACTCTGTTTATCGTAGTAACGGCGCTTCATCTGGTAAGCGTTCACCATCATGGTGGGCATACTGGCGATCAGGTTGATGCTCTGATTCAGGATGTTCTCAAGGCTCAGATCCTCAGCGCGGTCGTCGTAGGAGTACAGGCCCAGCACGCAGCGCTGCAACTTGTTCATGATATTGGGCGAGGGTGCGTTCATGGTGTCCATAAAGCCGTCCGGCAGTGCGCGGGACTCCGCTAAGATCTCGCAGAAATCGTCCAGCTGCTCCCGGGTGGGCAGGCTGCCGAACAGAAGCAGCCAGATTACTTCCTCAAACACGAAGCGGTCGTTGCGGTAAGCCTCGTCCACGATCTCGTTGATGTTGACGCCCCGGTAGATCAGCTTGCCGGGGGTGGGGATCACATGACCTTCCTGATCCTTTTTGTAGCCCACAACGTCACAGACGTTGGTCAGGCCGGCCAGCACGCCGGTGCCATCCGGGTTGCGCAGGCCGCGCTTGACCCCCAGCCGCTCGCTAGTCTCCGGGTCGATGTAGTTGTTTGCGATGTACTCCTCGCACAGGGTACGCATGGTCGTCGGGTCCAGCGTTGCCACTTCTGCGTGTGCAAAGTTCATAGGAGTGCTCCTTTCCGTCTCTTACTTTTTATACTTTCCGTTCCCGTCCATCCTACGCTCTGATGGACATACTTTTATAATATCGCTTTTGTGCAGTAAATTCAAGCGCTAAGTGCACACTTCTCACCGCAAAGCGCAAAAATACCGGGGTTCCTCTGCGCATTTCCCGCCGGTTTGCACGCCGCCGGGCGTATGATGTTCCCAAAACCTGCGTTCCGGGAGGAGGTCTAGTATGAAACGTTCCTTTTTGCTGCTGTGCGCCGTTCTGCTGGTGCTGGGCTGCGCCCTGCCGTGTGCTGCCTACCGCCTTGCCCGCATGACCCTTGCGCAGAGCACCGCTCCGTCCGCAGCAGAAGCATCCTCTGCCGCTTCGGAAGAAGGCAGCGGTCAGGCCTCCTCCCCTGCTGACACAGCCGATACCGTCTGCTTTACGGATCAGAGGACCGGGCAGGCGGTGGAGCTGCCGCTGCGGGAGTATCTCATCGGGGCGGTTGCCGCCGAAATGCCGGTCAGCTGGCCGGATGAAGCACTGAAGGCACAGGCGGTGGCGGCGCACAGCTATGCCCTTTACCGCCGGGATCACAGCACGGAGGAAAACGGCGCATGGTTCACCGCAGACCCCGCCCGGCGGCAGGGCTGCCTGACCGATGCGGTGCTGCACAGCTACTGGGGCACCGCCTACGCGGCCAACTACGCCCGGCTTTCCGCGCTGGTGGATGCGGTACAGACGCAGGTGCTGTATTACGGGGACGCCCCCGCCGGGACAAGCTACTTTGCCATGTCCAATGGCCGCACCGAAGCCAGCGAGAACGTCTGGGGCACTGCCCTGCCCTATCTTGTACCGGTGGACAGCAGCACCGACACCGCCGCCGACAACTATGAATACACCCTGAACCTTTCTGCCGCCCAATTACAGCAGCTGCTGGCCGAACGGCTGGGTATCGCCGCCGACCTTTCGCAGCAGGCGCAGTGGTTCGGCACGCCGATGCTCACCCCCTCCGGCTATGTGGACAGCCTGCCGGTCTGCGGGCAGACGGTGCAGGGTACCGCCCTGCGCAAGGCGCTGGGGCTGCGCAGCACCTGCTTTACGGTGGTCTGGCAAAGCGGCACCTTCTCCTTTACCACAAGGGGTTACGGACACGGCGTAGGCATGAGCCAGTGGGGCGCAAAGGCGCTGGCGGAGCAGGATGCAGACTACCGCGCCATTCTGGCGCACTACTACCCCGGCACGGAACTGCGGGGGGAATAGCGGCAGAACAAAGCGGAAAATTTATTTTAAATTTTGTAGTTCAGAACCGCCTGCGGGCGGCTCTGAACTACTTTTTTGCAGAAAAGTCCTAAATTACGCAAACGGAGCCGCTGCACATTGCCTTGTGCAGCGGCTCCAAATTTATATCCTTTTATCAGCCGAACAGCTGTGCAAACCAGCTTACGGTGGTCTCGGCGGCGGTCTCTACCGTGGTCTCCACCTGCTGGACCGTCTGCTGCAGCTTGGTGCCCTCGGCGTCCTTGAGCGACCAGTAGGTCTGGGTACTGCTTGCACTGCCGGACACCGTGAAGTCCGATGCAAAGCACAGGCTCTCGCCCGCAGAGTCCGTCACCAGCACCATATAGGTGTAGCTGCCCTCCGGCAGCTCCCCGAAGCGGATCTGGCTGTCCAGCGTGTTCAGAGAGAAAGCGGCGGCATTCACCTGTGCCGCCGCGCTCTGCACAGTCTGGTCAGCTGCGTCCAGAACCGCCACCTGCACACTGGTCAGGGTAGTACCGGTGGCGCTGTTGGCTGTACCGGTCAGCGTCATGCCGCTGCCGGTGCGAAGATTTACCGGGTAACGCACCCCTTCCAGCCGCAGGCCATCAGCCTGTGCCGCCACGCTGTTATGATCTGCGGTGACGTACCAGTAGCAGGAAGATCTTGCAATGGACACGCTGGAGCTTGTAATAGGGATGCGGCCGTAGCCGATGTTCCCCGCCGGGTCGGAGCAATAGAAAATACCGTTGGTGTAGTCGGTCAGCAGCACCGCATGGGGCTGGGTACGGTCGTAAAGGACGATGCCCTCCGGGTGCTGCTCCAGCAGAGAGATCAGCACCGCCGTTTTGCTTTGCAGGCTGGAGGGCAGGGTGGCGTAGCCCACCTGCATTTCCTTATATGTAAAGCTGTGCGCAAGGCCGTTGGCCCATGCTGTGGAGCGCACACTGTTCTCGGTCACGTTCGTCCAATCGGTCAGCCCGTCAAAGTAGGCACGGCGGCGCAGCATCATGGCTGCGGAAGCCAGCGTGCAGGTGCCGCCCCGGCTCTGCTTGAAGTAGAAGCCTGCGTCCACGTTCAGATCCACTGCCAGTGCAGCGGGCAGACAGGTAAGCAGAAAGGCAAAGCTCAGTATCAGGGTCAGCAATCGTTTTCTCAGGGTGTGCGGTGCGGTGGTATTCACGGTTCGGTATTTCCTTTCTTGTTTCTTTGCGGATCTCATAGGGATCTACCGCTAAAAAGTATACCAGCCTGTAATCCTTTTGTAAACAATCTTCCGTCTATTTTCTCAATATCAACACGTTTTGGGGATATCCGTTGGCTGCTTTTCACAAATTTTTCTGCAATATTCCACGCATCTGACAAAATTTCGTCCTACCCACCGCACAAATATGAAAAGATATTTCTTTTTTCGCCCGTTTTTCGGGTGCCAAACTGCAAAAAGCACCCGCAGCATTCTCCCTGCATTTCATTGCAAAAAACGGGAAACTGCTGCGGGTGCTTTATTATTTATGCTTCTGACAGGCGTTCGGGTCACAAAATTTTACGCAGCTCCTGCACAAGGTCGCCGATCACGATGGGCTTGGACAAAAAGCCGTTCATGCCGCTTTCCAGCGCGTTGCGGCGATCCTCGTCAAAGGCGTTGGCGGTCATGGCAATGATCGGGAGCGTTGCCCGGGCAGGGTCGTCCAGCGCGCGGATCTTCCGGGTGGCGGTATAGCCGTCCATGATCGGCATCTGCACATCCATCAGCACCAGATCATAGCTGCCCGGCACTGCGGTGCTCACCTTTTCCACCGCCACAGCGCCGTTTTCAGCCGTATCGACAAGGAAGCCGTACTCCCGCAGGATCTCCTGTGCGATCTCACGGTTCAGCTCATTGTCCTCTACCAGCAGGATCTGTTTGCCCTTGAAGTCGGCGTTCTTTTCCGGCAGAAGCCCCTGCGCCGCATCCGTCTGCTTCTGACCAAGGGCGCTCATCAGGGTCTCGCGCAGGTCGGACATGAACATGGGCTTGGAGCAGAAGGCGGTCACACCGGCGGCCTTTGCCTCCACCTCGATATCCGACCAGTCGTAGGCGGTCAGGATGATAATGGGCGTATCATCGTTCAGGCTGCGGATGCGGCGGGTGACCTCGATGCCGTTCATATCCGGCAGGCGCCAGTCGATGATATAGGCGTGGTAGGCATCGCTCATCTCGATAGACTGTCGTGCACGCAGCACCGCTTCCTTGCCGGAAAGGGTCCACTCGGCGCGCATACCCACCTTGACCAGCATCTTTGTCACGCTGTCGCAGGTGTTGAAGTCGTCATCCACCACCAGTGCCTTCAAGCCTTCCAGCTCGGTGATCTTTTCCACCGGGCGCTGCTCGGTCTGTGCGCGCATGGGCACGCAGACGGTAAACTCGGTACCCTTGCCCTGCGCTGTCTGCACCTCGATGGTTCCGCCCATCATATCCACGATGTTTTTGGTAATGGCCATGCCAAGGCCGGTGCCTTGGATGCGGCTTACCGTGGAGGTGCGCTCCCGCTCGAAGGGCTCAAAGATCTTTTTGGCAAACTCCGGGCTCATGCCGATGCCGTTATCCTTGATGCGGAACTCGTACTGTCCGCAGCCGTGCACCTTACCGGCAAGCTGCCGCACCCGCACCGAGACCGTGCCGCCCGCCGGGGTAAACTTGATGGCGTTGGACAGCAGGTTCAGCAAAATCTGGTTCAGTCGGGTCTTGTCGCAGTAGACGTCCTCGTCGGTCACGTCCATGACGTCCATGTAAAGCTCCAGCTGCTTTGCATAGATCTGCCCGCTGACGATGGTTTTCAAATCGTGCAGCACATCCGAAAGGTTGACCTCCACCTCTTCCAGATGGATCTTTCCGCTTTCAATGCGGCTCATATCCAGCACATCGTTGATGAGGGAAAGCAGATGGTTGCTGGATGCAAGGGTCTTGCCAAGATAATCCTTCACCCGCTCTGTATCGTTGATATTGCTGAGCGCCAGCGTAGTAAAGCCGATGATGGCGTTCATGGGGGTGCGGATATCGTGGGACATATTGGAAAGGAAGGTGCTCTTGGCGCGGTTGGCGGTCTCGGCGGCTGCAACGGCGTCGGAAAGCGCCTGATTCACCTGCCTATCGGCGGTGCGGTCGGACAAGACAAGGATATACTTGGCTCTGCCCTCCACCTCGCTGCCTATGGCGATGACGTGGAACCAGCGCCGTTCCTTAGTCTCCCGATGCTCAAACTCGAAATCCCATTCGCGCTGCTGCCCGCTGAGCAGCCCTTTCAGATAGTTTTTGTCGCGCTCCGGGAAACCATTCGGGTGCAGCGCTGCCAGAACACGGGCATCCTGCCGGACTTCTCTCCACGGGATGCCCAGCAGCCGCTCGATGTTCGGACTGACATAATCCGCCTTGGTGGTCTTTACGTCCACCATCAGGAAAACATCATCCACGTTACGCGAAAGCTTCTGGAACAGCTCATCCCGGTACAAGATCTCGGTATTCTTCCGGCGCAGGGTTGTATGGCTTCTGCGCACGATGAGCAGAATGACCAGCAGCGCAAGACCTGCAACGATGCCCGCCACGATCTGCACCGTATGGAACCACAGCTCGTCCAGACTGGCATTGACGATCTTGACCGGCACAAGCCCCACCATCGTCCAGTTCTGGACCGCAGTGCCCTCGTAGACCAGATAATAGCTGGTGTCGCCCATCTTTACCTTCAGGTTGCCGCTGCTGCCCTGCGCAAAGGCATTGGACAGTTCCGTGATCTGTTCCTCAGAAAGGTCGGAATGGTCGCGCAGCATCGCAATGAAATTGTAAATTGTTTCCGTGCGGTTTACAGAGTTGTCGATGACCACCCGCCCATCCGGGTAGATGACATAGTTGCTGGCATTGCCCTCAAAGGCAGAGTTGTCCAGCAATCTAAGCACCGCATCATTATAATAAGAGATGGCAATGGCATCGTAGGCAAAGCCCCGGTAGCTGCCCTGCGTTTCGGGACAGATGAACGCAAGCATCTGGGGCTTGCCGGGCAGCGCCGTGTTCACAACGACATCCTCATCATGGGCAAGCTTTTCGTCCAGATTGGTCTGCAAGCCAAGATAGCCGGTTTCCCCGGTCACGGTGATGTAGTTGCCGTCGTAGGTAAGAAAGTAAAAGTTGGCAAATCCGGTATTCTTCTGTGCTTGCTCGATATACGCCTGAATTTCGTCCTCGTCCGAGGTATTTTCCAAAAAGCCGTTGTACAAATGCAGATAGGTCACATTTTTGCGCACCATCTCTTTTAGCATATTGTTGGATTTATGCAGCACTTCTTCCAGATGCGAGGTGCTTTCCTGATAGATGGTCTGCGACACAAACGAGATGTACCGCACGCTGAGCCCGACTGCCAGCAAGACCAGCAGAAGGATAGCGGCAGCAGCTGGGAGCCCCCTTTGGCGGGGGTGGGAGCTCCGGTTTGCAGTATCACC
>OBZC01001211.1_pt1 | contig 18978 bp, 13 predicted proteins | sample 1538231 | NCBI WGS metagenome assembly OBZC01 (sample SAMEA2580225, study PRJEB22360) | human gut metagenome | biome: human gut; feature: human-associated habitat; material: faeces | place: Denmark | collected 2008/2010 | reverse complement strand
CGGTCCTATTCAGCGCGGCCAGGGCGCACAGGCCCGCCCCGCCAATGGCAGCCGCAAAGCTGCACAGGATGCCGCGGTAATCCTTGATGGCCGTGAGGTAGCTCATGCCGTTCCAGTTGACGATCATAATGTTGAACAACCACAGGCACAGCAGCCCCTGCAGCAGCGTGGCGCCCGAGAACAGCAAAAAGACGCCGTAGAGCACCGTGCCCGCAACGAGCATGACAGCATTGGAGCCCCAAAACGAAGGCAGAATCTCGTCCTCGCGCTCGGCAAACAACATATCAGCCAAAAAGCGCGTGACCGGCATGGAGAAAAAGCTCGTGAGCGTAAGCGAGGCCAGCAGTGTGTAGGTCACCATGCACACCAGCAGATCCTGGTTGGCACGGCCCACACCCCACAGACCGCACAGCACCAAGATACCCACCTGGAGCAGAACGCCCAACAGCATGGGGCCCGTGCACACAATGCCGCCGTAAGCGCGCATCGTGGCAAACAGGCCCTTGCGCCTAAACAGGCGCTTGAGCTCAAAACCGATTCCGGCCACCGGCTACTCCCCCTCTCTGGGCAGGTCAAACGCTTGCGCCGTCTCGTCGTACAGCGCGCGATAGTTGGCGAGCATCTGCTCGTGCAAAAAGTACGTGGCAACGCGACGCTGCCCGCGCTCCCCCATCTCAATGCGACGGGCGCGGCTCACGCACATGCGCTCCATGGCATCGGCCAAGCCCTTGCGATACATGGGCGGCGTCACAAACCCTGCACGCCAAAGTCATCGCCTGGAGCGCCTTCGAGCAGCTCACGGCAGCAGCCCACCTCGGTCGTCACGCAAGGACGGCGCGCGGCAAGCGACTCTAGCACGCTGAGCGGCTGGCCCTCGGAGATACTCGTTAAAATGGTAAAGTCGAGCTTTTCCATGTACTCGACCACGTTGACGCGACCGGTAAAGATCAGGTCGCGCACGCCCAGGGTATCGACCAGCGCGTGGCACTCGGCGCCGTACTCTTCGTCGTCCACGCCGCCCATGATGTGCAGGCGCACCTTGGGCAGGCGATCGTGCAGCTCAAAAAAGGCATAGATCATAGTCTTGACGTCCTTGATGGGCGCCAGGCGCACCACCGCGCCAATGTCCACCCAGCCGTCATCGGGCTTTATGGGAATATCCTTAAAGCGGTCGAACTGGATGCCGTTGGGGATGACTAGGCATTTACCCGCATCGCAGCCCATATCGATCTGCGTCTTGCGGGCGTTATGGAACAAACTCGTCACACGGAAGGCGCGGCGGTAGATCTCCTCCGAAAGCAGGTAAAAAAAGCGGATCCAGCGGTCCTTAAACGACGGCACCACCCAGTCGGCGCGAATGATCTCTTCCTCGCGTTCGCGGGTATAGATGCCATGCTCGGTCAGCAGCACCGGCGCATGGTGAACGCTTGAGCCCAGGCAGGCGAGCAGGCCACCGTAGCCGGTCGAGATAGCGTGGTACACATCGGCCACCGGCACCTCGCTGCCCAACAGGTAGAGCACGGGCAACAGCATAGAGCGCATGGTGTGGAATGCGTCGGCAAAGGGCGTGTAGGGGTACTCGGCAAGGCACACGTCGCGGAAGATATCCATAAACGTGCGGCTCTGCAAAAACGAGAGCGGATGCACGCGACGGCGCTGGAAAATATCGAACAGCACGTCCCAGTCCGGATTGGAGAGCGACACCAGGCGGCGTAGCGCCTCGCGCTCGCGGTCGTTAAAACTGGCTTCATGTTGCTCGCCCGAAAGCCGCAGGGCATCGTCCAGGAACACCTCGTGCACCTCGACCACGTTGCTGGGCAGCTCGTAGACAAATTTACCGCGGTCGGCAGCATGCGCGCCAATCACCCATAGCACAAACTCATGCTCGGGCATGGCCTGGATATAGCCATGCATCCAGGTAGATACGCCGCCGTGCACATAGGGGTAGCAACCCTCGAGTACCAAGCAGATTCTCATCTGTCGCCACCCTCCTTGCGCTCGATCGTCAGGGTATTATCATTTGCCTTGAGCAGATACAGATCGCCCGTAAGGTGCGTCAGTTCGCCACCCGTCACCGCACCCGGCTCGCCATTATTGGCGCGGAACATGAGCCACGCCTCGTCGTGGAAATTGCCCAGGCTGAGCGTCCAGGCATCCGCACTGGTATCCACGCTCACCGTAACCGACGAAAAGCGCTGAATGGCGCCCGAGCATTCCGAGCCGGTCTGGCGGCGCAGGTCGGGCGCAGACTTGGTAAGCCACTCCAGGTAGTCGACCAGGCCGCCCTTGTAGACCTCCCAGCCCTCCTTGGCTCCGCGATCGGGGTCCAAAAGGTCGTCCGGGTGCATAAAATGCGTACTCACGTAGTGCATGTTGAGTTCGGACACGGCTGCCAGACGCATATAGGAATCGTTGACCATGCCGCCCGAAACAATACGTGGCTGCTCCACAATGCCATCGCTCGCCACGCCAAACTCCTGCACGTACGGCAGGTCGGTGCCATCCTCAAAATACGTACTGGCAATAGTCTTAATGCGCGGCACGTCGGTGCCGATAAGCTGGCGCGCGCGGGCCGAAAGGATATTCGACGGTGGCACGTAGACCGAGCCATGAGCGTTGGGCAGGACCTCGTCTTGAAACGCGATAAGTTCGTTAAGCGAAGCGACGAGCGTCTCTTTGTTCTTCCAGGTCTTGTAGACGTACAACGTACCATAGTCGGTGTCCCAGAGCGCAAGCGGCTGATGGTTGTAGCCGTGAAAGCCCAGCTCGCCGCCCATCTGCAGCAGCATGCCGCCAAAATATCGAAACTGCGTGGTATCGGGTTGGCGCGCGGGCTCGGTCTGGTTGACCGCGTCCTCATAGTTTTCGATCATCACGCCGGTATAGCGAATGCCGTATTTTTGCGCGAGCTTTTGCAGATCGGGCCACCAGACCTTGGTGTAAAAATCGGCAATGGAAAGGCCGTAGTCACGCTTGATATAAGTACCATCGCCCGAGGGCACGGGGCTAGGAAAGTCGTCCAAATAGAACACGGCGCTGTTGATGACCGGATAGGCCGTGGCATCGCCCAGCAAGCTTACGGCCGAAGCATAGAACCCACGCATGACCTTGTCGTAGATGCCAATGTTGCACACCACGGTGTGACCACTGCCGCAATCGTTAGACCAAATGAGCGGCGTGCCCGCGTCACCGGTCTTTGCCCATACGTGCGCCGTATCGCGCAATGAAACCGAGAGCGAAGAATCGAAGGGATCCGAGAACTCGTAGCGCTCTCCTCCGCCCAACATAAAGTCCTCGCTCGGAACGATACTTTCGGCTTTCGCATAGTCATATCCGGCCGATTCGATCCCAAGCTTGGAAGCAATAGCCTGCAGGTAGTTCGAGTTATCTGGCGTCATGCCCAACATGAGTGAGCCGCCCGCACTCACCCAACTCATCAGATCGGTCAGATGCGTACCCAGTCCGTCAAGCGAGGGCATAAGCACAATCACGCGATCAAACGACGTGAGCGATGGGATCGCGTCCGCACCGTCGGTGGCAATATCAACATCGCGATGGACGATCTTCATGTCCAACAAAATCTGGTCGAACTGGTCTTTAACGTCGTCGACGCCAGCTTGATCGGAATCGGAAATAACCAGGCACGTGGGCTTTTGGCCAAAGATTGCCGAGGAGGCCGGCACTGCATCGTTGGCGGCAAGCATCCCCAGCTTATGCTGGCCCGCGCTGTACTGCACGCCTGCACGCTCCACCAGCAACACGGCGGCCATGGCAATAAAGACCGCCCACACCACGAGGAGTCCCATCCAACGAAAGCGGCCTGCACGGTCGCGGATATGTTGCGCCACGCTCATCGGACCTCCTCCCCGTCGCGCCAAAACGCCAACTTTTCGCGGTTGTCGGCGCTCAAATACACATGTTGCTTGTCAATCGCATCAATCACACGGTGGACCTCGTCACCGTCGCGGCGCATCACGGCCAGGCGCAGGCAAAGCATCCAAACCTCCTGCTCCTCGGGCACGTCGAGTACCAGCTGGTTGGTCACGGCCTGCGCCTCGTCGATCTGTCCGACATCGGCCAGCGCCGTCGCATATCGAATGCGCAGCTCAAGGGTATCCTCGCGCTCGCAGCGACGCGCAAGCAGGCGCGCGTACTGTTGGCGCTGAATCTGAGCCACGCGCCCCTCAGCCAAGCCCGAGCACAAGTATTCACCAAGAAAATCACAGTATTCGTTGAGGTTTTGCACGCTCGGGTCCGTCTTAAAGGCACGCTCCAGCTGCTGCAGTTTAAGGTCGGACTCCTTGGAGATCTGCGCCACCGCCGTCGCGGCATAGTGCGCCACCTCAACGTCGTCGTTAAGCTTAGCCGCCTGCAGCTGCGCCAGGTACGCGTCGGGCTCCTCGGTGAGCATGGAGAGCATTAGTCGGCGCCGGTATGCCGGGTCGTTGACGATGAGCGCCTCCTCGAGCGGGACCACGCCCGCATCGGCGTCACGGTCGTGCACCAGGATGCTGCGATGCAGGTCGTCGTTAAAGCGCAGCGACTCCAGCGCAGACTCTTTCAGCCCCTCGCCAAACACCGCGCTGCGGACCGATAGCAGAACCACCAGCAACGGGCCCCACAGCGGCACCAGCACTATCACAGCCAGCATGTGTCCGCGCACCGGCAGCAGGCCCAGCTTCATGAGCGTCCACAGCATCAGGCAAACCAACGCATGAATCAGCAGCAAGACGGCAGCAACGACAAGCGAGATCAAGCGGCACCCCCCTCACCGTCACCGGTGTAAGAGATGTGCTGCAACAGCGCCACGATGTCCTCGCCGTCGACGGGCTCCACCGCAATATGCTTTGCGCTCAGGCGCTCGCGGATAATGGGCAGATCGCACGCCTTTGCCTGGCGCATAAGCAGGTAGAGCACGTCGCCGTCGACCAAGCCCGCCGCGTCGCTCTCGCGGATTGCCGACCCAATTGCGCCCACCAGCTCGCCGACAGGCTCCATGCCCGGTACCACGCGCAGGAGCAAAAAACTCCCCATCTTGCTATCTGCCAGTGCCTGCTCCGCCGCGAGCTCTTGGCCAAAGGCAGCCTGCTTGAGCACGCAAGTGCCGTCAACGCAGCGTTTATCCTGCGCCACCGCCTCATAGTCAAAGGCACGGCCCAGCGCGCTTTCGACCAACCCGCACAAGATGCGGAACAGGTTTTGATAATAGAGGGTCATTTGGTTTTCGGCCGCACTACGCACAAAGATCAGCACGGCGGGTGCCCCGTCGCGCTCGATCGTGTATCCAAACATGGGAAACCCCGGCGTCAGCTCGCGGTTCACCCACAGGTTCGAACGACCCCCGTCGCCCAAAAGAGGTGTAAGCTGCTCAAGCGTGAGCGAGCGTGCGGCATCTTCGGCAATCGCGGGACTTGCTGCCACCAGGCGTGCAAATGCCCCGCCCGAAACATGGTAGATCGCCACCGAATCGTTCTCGAGGATCTCGCCCAGAAGCTCGCAGCACTTGCGATAGATGTCGCGAGGGTTGAGCACATCGAGCTCCTGCGTCACGGCAAAGATCTTGCCAAAGCTGTCGTGGCGACCCACGATCTGGCGCCTGTACGCGCGCTTGTCCTCGATCGCGTCGTGGTAGAGCTGCGTAAGGAACGTATTGCGGTTGCGCACGAGCTCGTTTTGATCTCGCTCCGCCCTAATGGCTTCGCTGTTGCGCAGCTGCACATAGCCGCACACGGCACCCACCACAAAGTAGGCAATAAACGGCAGCCAGTTGGACGGCTCGTAGAACAGGCCCTGGAAGGTATAGCCGTACTGAGTAAAGTAGCTCGCGGCCAAACCCACCGACGCCAGCAGCGCCGCAACCAGGCCAAAGTCCAAGCCATACAGAGTGCCGATCAGCACCACGTAGAGCAGGCGATAATCGAGCACGTTGAGCTGGGCCGATTGTGAGAACAGATGCTCCAGTACCTCGAACAGAACCCAGGCAACGCCCGTCTCTAGGCATTTAATAGGCAGCGTGCGCATTTGGATGCGGTCGATGGCGGCACGCAGCGGGTTGATCTTTTTGATGCGTCCAGCGCCCCAGCGAGCTTGAATGGTCGAGAGATCGCGCAGCAAGTCGTAGCGCTGAAACCAGCCATAGCGCACGCGAGCGACGTCGCTGGCGGGCAGGGCGTAGCCAGCAGAATCGCCATAGGCAACGGCAAGGCCGGGGAACAGCGCCCTGAGGGCGTCGCCCACCTCACCCGCCGTGTGATGGAAGGTATCGGCTACGTCGAGCGTCTCAAAGTTACCATCCCAGCTATCGAAGATACGGCGTACCAGCACCGCAAGTTCCTCGGCACACAGCAGGGGAAACGCCGCATCCTGCGCGCCCTGCAGAGCGACCGATCCGGTTGAGCACGCGTCGAACAACGGCACCAAAAACGGATCTTCCAGCGCGGCGGAGGCAGTGTACAGGAAGGGCACGCGCAGAATCTTTGCCTGAACGCCTTCGCGCACAGCGTAGTAGCGGCAGAGGTCGTTGGCCGCGCGGGCGATAATTCCCTTGCCCGTTCGCCCCACGGCGCCGGAGGCACCCTCGGCACTCGCGGGCCCCGCTACAAACAGCAGCTGGACCCGGCGACTCATGCACGAACGAAAGACCGAGCGCAGCAGCTCGATATCGCCCACGGTATCGGTATGCGGGGTAAGGAAATTAGACAGGTAGACTACGCGGTCGAACTCGTAGGCCTGCTCCAAGTGCTGGAGGAGCTCTTTCCACGAAGCATGAGGCGACGACTCATCGTGGCGCGCTTCCGCGGCAGCGACGACCTTAACGTGGTCCCCGGGGAACGCCTTGGCACAAAAGTCATCGTCAACATATGCGGTGTTGCCAACAACCAGCACCTCCATGGCGTACTCCTCCCCTAAAATCCACTTTAGACATAGTCAAACATGTGTATTTTACGCTGTCAACGCGAGCTGAAACGTCTTTAAGGCTGTTTTAAGAACTTTTTTAGGGAATGTGGGGACATCGAGGGTGCTAAATGCGCACCCAATCGGGGGTACGGTGAAAAACCGAGATCTGTCAAACAGTCCCCTGTTTTGGGCATCCGCGACCTGCAGTTTTGTTGGCAAAAATCGGTGTGCGCTCGGCGAGTTTCGATTTTCCCCGCACTTCTCCTACGCACCGGACTCGCAATAGCGTAGTACAATCCGTAAATCGCCCTAACCGGAAAGCCAATCCACAGACTCGACTAGCCAACCAGATACGGCCCGATTACATCGAAAATATCACCCACCTTAGTTGAAGGGTTTTGCGCAGATGGCTTAATGTTACCCAGTTCCCTATGGTACGCGACGAGGCGCCCAGCACGCTGCAACGCTTCGCCTCGCCTATCATCCACTGCCCCAAACATCCCGTCAAGGTTCTTGCGGTACTCGATGCCCAGGTTCTTCGACATCTCCTGCGCGAGCGCATGCTGGCAGTCGGACGCGGACATATGCGCGGTCGTGTAGCGAAAGTGCAGAAGCGGCCACAGCTCGAAACAGGGGTTGGACCACAACGCGTGGAAGGTCCTCGAACCATCAGAGAGCTCGTTGCACTTACGCTCCATCGCGTCGAAGTCGGACGCAGGGAAGTCATCCTTGTCATACACGAGCCACACGTGGTCGAACGTCTCGGGCGCATAGAGGCAGTGTTCGACGGCGAAGTCGAGCAGGTCGAGCGTATGTTTGCCCGTTCCCTTAACGATAACGGCAACCTTGCGTTCGTCTGCCGCACACAAAGCGGCACGCACACCCTCAAAGTAGCGAGGCTCAGTCTCCTTGCCCTCGGTCACCACGAGGTGGCGCGTCATCTGCACCATGCGCGGGCGAACCTCACGTTTGCCACTACGCCAGCCCTTCGACTTCTTCGCTGCCATGCTAATCCCACTCCTCAATGCGGGTTAGGTATGGGTCGGCGCCGTAGCGACCGGACAGGTATTGCTTATCGAAAGCCGCATTCTTACTAACCAAATTGCCGTTTGCCTCGCGGATGTCGACGAGCGACCAAAGCTGGCTCGCCTCTCCCTCGCTGCGTGCGGCAAACCATATCTCGTCGCGGCGAAATACATCGTTTCGCATGGTGGACACGTCCTGGGACGAGAAAATGAGCTGTGCACCATTCTTGTTGACCGCAGGGTCCTTGAACAGCAGAATGACGTAGCGAAGAAGCTTCGGGTGCAGCTTGGCATCGAGCTCGTCTACCACAACGGTAGCGCCGCGATCGAAAGCCATCAGCAAAAAAGCTGCCAGCCCCAAGAGTTTCTGAGTGCCGGCCGACTCCTCGGACAAACGCAGCTCATAGCGCTTGCCACCCACGTTATGCCCCACGAATACGCGTCGATTACGGCCCTCTGAGGTCTCCTCCACCCTGAAGCCATCGATGCGCACGTCAACGGCGCGCAGAAAACGCGTGATCTCAGGCGAGTCGGCCTCATCGAGTATCTGTTCAAGCGCCCGTTCCAAAAACGAGCAGTTATAGTTCAAAAACACCCCGTTAAGAAACCAGCTGGTAGCCTCCTCGACTACCGGCACATTAAAGTTAATACAGAGAAATGACAGGTACGGGAGCCTCGGATTAAAAGTCGCGGCTGTCGCGAGTTTACGTAGCGTGGGGCCAAGTTTAATCTCAACGCCCTCGCGCTCGAACAGCATCGCCGAACGTGACGCCCCTAGCTTGCGTCGCCATAGGCCCTCATTCACAATTTCATCTGAAAGCACGGACAGGACATAGCGGTACTCATGATTGCCTGCGCGGTAATAGAGCTCGAACTCAGTAGGTTCAGAAACAGAAACGTCATCAAACTCGAACGCCGAACAACGAGGCATCGAGGGACATTCCTCATCAAATCCACCATCGCGGGCAGACAGCAACCTGACCGGTCTGGCCACCGCCGAACGAACGTAATCAAGAGCCTCGAGCAGGTTAGACTTACCGCCAGCGTTGGGTCCGTACACCGCGGCCACCGGAAGGAAACTCTGCCCGTCGGGGCACGCGATAAGGGAGCGCTCAAACTCCCTCATCGGCGTTGCTTGCATGGAAAGCTCAGCCTCGTCGCGATAGGATCTATAGTTCCTGAAGGTGAACTGGCAAAGCATCTTCCTCAACATTCCTTTCATTGTTTTGAAAAGATATTTCAGAGTTTTTCTTTGATTATAGGCTTTAAGCAGGCTAAATCAAGTACTTGCTACACCAATGAAACAGGCATAAAGTGCCAAACCGCCCATGCTCGGCCATTCCATTGCCGGAATGGCGCCTAGCCAGCATATCAGACATTAAACGCATGAAAAAAGGGCAACACTCTCTTGTCGAAAGCGTCACCCTTAAAGCCCCGCAAAGCTTTTGTATGATAGCTAGGTATGCTACACCATCCCGCAGAGATGTACAGCACCGAGAAACGCTATTCCTAGCAGAACAAACACCGTGGATGCGGCGGTCCAATTGCCATCGGCGTTATTAAAGCTTTCTCTACACCTGAATATTCATCTCTTTAAACACGCTGTATAAAACATCTTGTGCGATTAGCCCACGATAAGATTCAACAAGTTTACCCAATTCATCAAGCATTGCTTTCGTCTCGTCGTCGGGCAGAACACGGCAGAGCAGAGAGTACATATCGGAAAATCTTGCACCTCTTACGACCGCACAATAGAGCCGCTCGTCATGCGCGCAAATATTCCTAAAGCCAGATAGAACTTGAATGACGCGAAGTAGGGTTACTGGTTCGAGCCTTTGACTCCTACTTGCTGTTTGGCCAACCAGCTTACAGGCAGCATTCTGAACACCGCGTTTTTGGAGCTGATAGAAATGAGATATGTTGCCAAATGTCAGATCATTCTGAAGAACCCACAAGGGCACTGCACCGTATTTATTCAAATAATGTCTCACAAATGGGCGCATACGCTGCTCGTTTGATACCTTATCATTCAGCAGTTTTAGCAGTTCAGCAAGATTCTTTGAGTGCTGGTAACCCTTATTGCCTCGAAACGCCTTAGGCACGAGTAAATCACTAGACGCAACATAATTAGAACGATTCAGGTAGGCATCTGCGGCACGGTATTCATTGCAAAACGAATATACAACGGCGTTCTTAAGCACGGCCTCTGCTCTTGCAAGATAGGAGAATGTAAGTTGTCTAAGTTCTCTATCGAACAAAAAGAGATCGTAGATGTTCTTGAATGAAGTGTCCTCTCTAAAAACATCGTCAGACGAGGACTGCGCAGCATTTTTATCAAGAAAAGGGCCTTTGTAGCCGTTTATAACTGCGTAATAACTTTCACGTCTCAGGCAATCTACCGTGGTTGCATCAGTCGCCACCCCACGGCTCTCTAGGAGTTCAATTAGCTGAGCGAAAGTCTTAAACTCTTTTGCCAAAACAAGCTCCTAAAATCAAAGGGCCGTTGCCGGAAGCCTCCGGACAACGACCCTTCTTTGTCATCGCCTCACTTAGAGTCCACGACGACTGCATCACTATTGGTATAGTACCCTAAATTCATCGCTAATGCGGTGCATACAGGAATTACATTCTATGTCCGGTCAAACTTCGGTCAAATCTTTCATGAATCAGCCATTGATCGGGACCAGCACGCCGAGCCAGCGGCAACTGCTAAGATTCATGCAGAGCCGCCTCCTCGTTAACATGGGACAGTATTTTTAGAGCGGAAACGACTAGCTTGTTAACGTAAGCCAGCACAGCCTATAACCCCGACCGATATTGCCGAATTAACCGCTCAAGGTAGGAACGATCCTTTGCAATCAGAAACTCCCACAACCCGTCACCGTTCATCAGAATACGATTAAATGAATCGACTTCGGTGGAAGATATACGAGTAGTAGAGACGCAACGTTCCTCTTCCAGTCTTTGTCTAAATACGACGGCGTACCGAGGGCTCAACGGGAAGTAGATGCCACAAGGGTTTTCATCACTCTCATCCTTCCACTCAGCATGTGCGGGAAGCGACGTGGTTATAAATTCAGATCCTTCAGGTGCAGCGTAAAAGCAGCAATCCATGTCAAGTAATAAGACAAGTAGATCGTACAGAGGCGCGCCCTTATCGAGCCTGAATAGCACTGTATCCAGATAAGCGAGCTCGACAATGGCTTCAAATTCGTCCCCGTACCCAGCTAAAACCATTTGCGAAATATCTTCGTCCGAGAAAAAGCCACTCGACAATAATTCGGCAGAGTGCGCGCCAGCGTTACCCCTCACTTCGTTCAACCATTTAGGATTCCTCACAATGAAAAAAGCAAGCAAAAATGCCAGCTGAGCAATCAGTTTGACGCACTCTTCACCTTTTGGCGGTTTTTCAGAGTCAAGATAACTGAGCAGCAATCGGTAGGCAGGAGCAAGATCGTTCTCGATTTTGCCAAGAGCAACTTCGATGACGCCCTTTTCAATGAAATCGTCCCCACCAACGTTCTCGCGTCGTTTGACCTCGTAGAGGTAGTTTTCCGCACAAACGTTTTCGGGCTTTGGTCGGAAGACGGGCTTCAATACACCAGCATCGCGCCTTACAACACTAAGGTAGCCCGAGTCATCGGTAAACGATCTAAGATAAAACCGAGGCACGTAGTGCTGGTTCTTAACTCCAGACACGCTTACACCCCCACCATAATCAAATCACCCTAGTCAGCCGTGTAAAAAGGGTTAAACCCAGTCTGAATGTCCGAGACAAGAGAAATATATTTATCGGGAACGATTCCCAAAGCATCAGGATCTTCCGTTTCAAATATAAATAATTGGACATCATCTTTATCAACAAGTGAATAAAACTTCGAAATGATTACTCCTATAGCCCCACGGCTTTCCTCATCAAATGGCGACGAAACATGGTCAAATACAAGCAAAGGGACAAGTGGAATGTTACGCTTCTGAAGCAAGTAATGCATGAAGGCAAAATAGCCACAGACCTGCATCAACGTGTGGCGAGCACGACTCCCCGTAAACACATCAACACTATAATCCCCTTCAGTAAATGTAGGCTGAAGCCCCACTCCTTCCTTTTGAAACTTGATATAAAAATCAGGTTGCTTAAAGTCAGATGCAACAAAGGAAGAGGCCGGAGAAGCAGATTGATACAAATCGGTTACGGTGTCAGAGACAAAATTAATAGAAGCATCATCATCAGAATGTTTTAGTTTTAACAGTTCCCTCTTTAATTGAGAGATTTCCTTTTTCACATCATCATAATTATCTGGTTTACATAGCGCCGAATACTGAGATAGATACTCATTTACAACCAAGACGGCCTTGCTTTTTTCATCAAAATCAAGCGGATTGAAAACCACGTTAGCGGCTGTTAACTTAGCTTCAAGATGAGTTAATCTACTCTCCTTGTGCTCAAGTAATTCCTTTTGCAGATCAAGGTCTTTTCGGGGTATCGACACTTCAATTTCGCTAAGCAGATTGCAAGTTTGGTCTAATAAATCTGCTCTAGAATCATCGTCAGCAATCAGTGAGCTCAACCTGTCCAGAAGGCGATGCCGTTTCGCATCCTGAGCCTTCGTCCCATTCAGCTCGTGAATCATTTGTTTCTGAGCCTTGATATCGTCCCTTAACTGATCCACCTCCACAACATCGTTCGCCACCAAACTCGAAGAAGAGTCGAGTCTGGTGGAAATTACGACCGACTCAACCAATTCAGATATTGCAGCGGCATTACTGCCGTCAAACCGCTCGACAATTCCAAGCTTTGCCAGCTCTTGATTGACCGCCTCTAGAAAATGACTATTAAAGGCGCGCCGGGCTTCCAGCTCGCGAGCCTGCCTGTTAAGATCATCTATCTTGCGCTGAAGGTGCACGATTCGATTCGCGTCAGTGCTAAACAGATAATCAAATAACGGCCGCTGCTTAACTCGATATTTTGTTTCGAGGAGCTTGCTAAAGAAACCGTTAATTCGGCCGACTGTAACTTCGCTTAGAAAAGAGAATAAGGTGAACGTCCTATATGTCAGCTCTTGTCCGACATATTCAGAAAGGCTAGCTGGCTCGTCCGCTGATTCCAGAAACAATGAATTTAGGTATTTTCTATATTCCTCATGATCAGACACCTTGCAAGCTGTCCCATCTATTACCAGCCAAAACTCATTGTCGAGTAAATCACGATGCAAGATAAGGACATGACCATTAAAGGAAATCTGCATCTTGGCCGCCTGCAACGACCCCCTGAACCAAGGTGCCTCGGATAGATTCTTTTTATCAGCGCCAAGCATATAGTCAATAAAATTGTAAAATTCAGTTTTTCCAGAGCTATTCGGCCCGTGTATGTAATTAATGCCGCTAGAAAAGGAATATTTAGACGTCTCACCAGAACAAGAGATTAGTTCCAAGCACTCAATACTAAACATTACGAATCATCTCCGACAGAACATATTTATCGTCCAGGGCAGCAACCTCATTTATCAATTTTGGAATAAACGAATTGTTCGTCCTGCAGTTCTGCGCTCGCCCTTCGTCGGTAAGGCGCGCTAAAGCATCTTCTATAGCGATGAAGCCACCGTCACCGGCTATCTCAATGGCTTCGACTGAGTATTGAAGCTCATATAAGAACGACTCATAACTACCAGAAACCGCGCAAGTAGCCCTCTCAATTAGATTCTTCGAATATCTGCCGTTCAACAGTTCGTTTCCATGAGATTCAATCGATTTAGATAGGAACATTAAAATCAGTAGTTTAGTAACGCTCATGCTGTTAACGCATGAAAGAACGGCAAGCAAATAGTCAAGATAAATGCTTACCACTATTGCTCGCTGGCGAAGAAATAGATTATTTGAACAGTTAGTCATTGGTTTCGTCTTCCCAAGAAATCAGTTTATCAGCAGGGGTTTCTTCCCTCGTTAGCCAAATACAAGACCCCCATTTTTCATGCTCATTAAAAGCGTACTGATTTGATTTATCTTTAGTTGCCAATAGCCGTTTAATCGGACGGTCGTCGCCATCGGCCTCAAGCGAAAGACATGAATCACGGAAGTTGCAAAATGTCACATCCTCCAGACTGGAAACAGTATTTGCTTGGCATCTGGCAAGTCTCTCATAGTTTAAAGAGCGATAGTATTCGCGATAGTACATATGATCCGTCACGAAACCGGATTTTGTAGAGCAAGAAAGCAGCTGCCGATATTCGCGCGACTCTTCCTGCGCTTGCAAGAAATCATCACTCACCGTGGAGCGCCAAGCAGCATAATTGGGCTCAAATCTACTTTGGCTAATATCGCTGCATATTTGTTCGCATACCCGCATGTACCCCTCATAGTTAATTTCATAAGGTTCAGTTTTCGACATCGCGTTCATAACGTTGTACTTCATTACGCTGTCGAACTCGTGAACCCTGTCTTCAAATACTTTCGTATTTGAAGTGCGATGAAAGGGGCTTGACAAGCTGCTCCTTATCTCTGACTTAATGCCGTCTGTATTAATAGGCTGAGCGAATGCACGGTCTTTCACGTAGCAAAAGAGTTTGTTGATCTCATTAGCATCCAATTGTCTAATCAACTTCGCTGCATTAGAACAGCCAGACTCACTCGCTTTGGCTTTCAGATCACGAACGTAGTCATCCACCGTTATCGTCTGAAAATAGTCTGATAGCCTTTTTAAATCCGAATAACAGAGAACGAAAGCAGAAATCGTCTCATTTTCGGTTATTGAGAGAATCCAGTTCGTATAAATCTGAACAACATCTTGCTTGCTAACGTTGGTATTTTTAACCTGAATGAGTTGAGTCCCCGAACGCCCCGCCTGCTCGCTTAATTCACCAAGGCCAGCAGAAGCAGAGATGTCATCAAGATATTCATAACGGGCGACTGCACCAGGGGTCAATTCTGTCACCTGCTTCAGAAACACGTTCATCTGGAAAGCAAAACCCGCTTGGGCGAATATTCCCGATCGGTCCATATAACACCGCCATAAGATCATTAACGGCTATATTCTACCCCACCGTAACCATTTGGCTGGCACGGCAACACGGCTAGGATTTTTGGTTCATAGAGCCGCCGAAGAACGGTCCTGTCGTACTAAGCAAGATCTGGCCTGAGCCGCTGAACGGTTCCTGTACCAACAGCGCGTCCATTCACAGCACTGGCGAATCGCCCCTCCCCGTCCATGACCGTCCAACTCACAGGCTCAATGCCCTGAAGAGACGTCAAGCAAGAGGGGCAGGTAACCTGATAGTTCCCGTAATTTGTCCTGCGCTGCATAGAAGCGGAGACATATACCGCTTTGCGGGCGCGAGTGACGCCGACGTACAGCAGGCCTATTTCCTCAATAAGCACATCTGGCATTTTCTTCGCATCAGCAATCTGGCAACCTCGCGCAGAACGTAAGCATATACCAGCATTTTCGCAACGAGAGCAAATCCCTCCAGGCCAATCGAAACGCGTAACGCCCGGAATGAAAACGGTGTCCCACTCGAGCCCCTTAGCGGAGTGAACGGTCATCATGGAGATGCCCACATCAAGGTAATCGGAGAAACGTCGCAGGGAGCCCTCGGAAAAGATACTAACGATATAGTCGAAGCGCTCCGAAGGTCCCATCGCGACGCAGTCATTTTTAAGATGTTTCCGCAGCGCTCCAAGAAGCATGGCATAGGACCGCCAATACTCGAATCTCCTGGAGCCAGTCAGCAGCTCATCAGAGATGGAGTCGATTATTTTGTCCGCAGCAGACCGGCTGACGCCCTTTTCTCCAGACACTGTATCGGTAATCCTGGATAAAGCAAACGCATTGAATTCGATGAACCCCCGACTTGTATCCGAGAAGAGTCCGTTGAAGTAAGAGATACCTTCTTTAGCAAGCTCTTCCATAATGAGGTCGGCAAGGGCACCACGCTTACGAACAAGAATCACAATCCTCCCGCCACTGCTTTGAGCGAGCGCCGTCACCTTGGAAACGATGGCAGTCGCTTCGTCTTGTTGAGTAGAGCCAACAAATATGGGAAGTCGGGGCGTACCGCTGGCAATGGTGCCCTTCATGTTGGAGCGAATCGCAGCACCGAGCTCTCCGACGATAGATCTCCCAGAAAACCTATGGTTATGCTCGAGTTCCAACGGCGTTAGACGCAGGTCGGTAGTGGCCTTTGCCTTTAAGCCTTCCATTGCACCAATAAAACCATAGACACGCTGAATGGGGTCGCCGAACATGCAGATCCCCGACTCTTCAGAAAGCAGACCCCTTAGGAAGACATAGCACAACGCATTCGTGTCCTGTACCTCGTCGACAAGCACAACAGGATATGCTGCCGACAGATAAGACCTTAACTTGGGAAAATGAGCGAGCAATTCAATTGCAAGGGAAATCATTGCGGAGTATGGCAATAGACCGTTCGATGCAAACCTTTCCTTGATGATCCTATTAAAGGAAAACATCACATGCCTCAAGTCCATTTCCTGACCGTTTCTCATGAAGCGGAGGAAGTCGTCAACGGCATTCTTTTCATCCCAGGTCAGCCTGCCACCTCGCGAAACCAGCTCGCTAACGGCGCTGTTGTCATCAACCATAGAGAGCTCGTCAACGTTCACTGGGAGCGAAAGCGATTTCCAGTATCTGCGTAGCAGAGCCCAAGCAAAGCCGTGGAAGTTGGTCGCCATGACGCTGTCTTCAAAACGCTTGGCGACGTGATCAGGAAGCGCCGACATAGTGGCGCCCAAATCCGTACGCATCCTCCGCGCGGCGGCGACGCTAAAGGTCAGGGCCAAAATCCTTTTTGGCGGATGGACTTCGCCAGATGCCAGCAGCCAGCAAGCCCGCCCAGTCATCACTGTGGTTTTCCCGTAGCCTGCCGGCGCCTCCACGAACACCCTCTTCGATGGCGAGAAAATCGCGGAGCACTGCGATGAATCCCCACCGCAGCGCGCCTCAATCTTGGCTCTAACACTATCCCGCAGGTCAGTCTGACTAATCAGCATTCGAGCCCCACGGCCTTGCGAATAATACTTTTGTAACATGCGGGAACGCCATTAGCACCAAGAGCCTCCGCGAGGGCGACGCCAGACACGACGCCCTTGTTCGATGAAAGCCATGCATACATAAGCGCACGAGATTTGGGCGTGTCTGCGAATACCCCGTCAAACTCTGGCCCCTGGAAATCATATTCCGGATCCGGCATGCTAACGTCGTAGACAGTGCGGGCGTTTTTCAAAGCTCTACTATTCCCCTTGATGCAAGTTGTCCTCTGAAAAGGATCAATCGACTCAAGAAGCGCAATAAACGCACCCTGGTTATCGCTAGCGAAGAACGAGTCAACGACCTCACCTTCGAAATCCCGTTCAATTGTCGTTATATGGTCCCCAGAAGTTTCCGGCAGCCCGGCATCCCGATCGACAATGGAATAATTTGGAATCTCGAATTTGCCCAAAAGTTCGCAGATCGGCTTTACGTTCTCTTTCCCGCCAGCCCTGATGGGCACAACTCCATAATCATCCAGATCCATCCCAAGGTTGCGAGCGAACACCGGAATGGCTCCAGACTCTGTCTGCCCCTCAAAAGCCAAAACCGACCGCGCGAAAAAGGCCTCTCGTATCGACTCAAAGTTCAGCATAAGATGCTTTTCAACCTTGTCGGACAGGTCAATATCCCTACCGCATATGACCTTCGGCGAATCTTCGCCCTGCCCGAATCGCACAATGTTCTTATAGCCGCGAGCCAGAATGTTAGGCGAATGCGTCACCATGATCAGCTGAGCTTTGATTGAATCAATTCCGAAATAGTCCTTGAGAAGAGCATTGAATCCGTCATCCTTCCCTTCGCAAATCCTATGCAAGCTCTTCGAGAGACGCCTCTGCATATACGGGTGAAGGTGGGCTTCGGGTTCGTCATAAGCCAGAACGGCATGCAGCACGCGTCTGTCATCATCATCTGAGCAAAGGCTCTCTTGAAGGCGTTTAGGCGAAAGACGCATAATGCTCTCGATTATCGAGAGCGAGGCAATAGCGAGGTACTGCAAGCCTACCCCTGCCTTTTTAAAATGAACGCCCCTCTTGTCAAGCAAGGTAACCAAACTTCCAAGCGTTCCGCCATCCGATGAATCGACGCCAGGCCTCACACCATATGATGACAGGATCGGGACGTCGCCGACGATTTCGCCGAGATCTGCAACCAGACCTTCGAGCTCGCTCCCATCCAGAAAGTCGGAGACCTCTTTACCCTCCTTATCCAGATAAAGAGCGATACCTTTGGAGAGAACTTTACCGACACCTCGGGTACCATCAAACGCCAGGTCTCCCCTATTAAAGGATGCAGTCGAGTACCTGAACATGTGAACGGATCGCATCAGAGAGGGTGGAATACTTTCTCCGCTCCCTTCGGCCTTAAATTCAATTCGAGAATCCGGGTCGTCAGCAAAAGCGCAGATGGTAATAGTGTTTCCGGTCGTAGGATCGATGTCGAGCCCCGTTATTCCGATCTCGTCCTCGTCCAACTTTAAAGTTACTAGAGCCCCTGCGCGCTTTTCAATGTCAGCGAAATCCTCTTCGCTAATCGTCGCTTGATTGAAAATTGTATTGAGCAAGTCAAGCACATTCGTTTTGCCGAGGTTGTTCTCGCCGACAATATAGCTCACGTCCTCGTCAAAACTAATCGACACTCCATCGAGATTCCGATAGTTCTCAATCCTCAGTTTAGAGATCCTCATGCGTCCTCCCGACCTTTATGGTTTTATGGCTTCCAACAATCTAACACGCCTCGTGTTGTACTGAACTTGAGGCGCAGCCACTTCGAGAGGCTTGTAAATCATAAGAGTAGTCCTAAGAAGGTTGTTTGCATGCACCAAGCCGTCTCCTAAGGCTCCCTCCCCCCAACATCCCCCAGAAAGTTCGCTGATGTTGACTGGGGTTCCCGTAAAATAAACCGCAACAAAATATGTGCGGAGTACTGGCCTGGAGCTGCCTTCGGACCCTATTGGCTGCTCACCGAGAGGCTCCGCTATGAAACGACCCCTTTACTACCTGCTCTGCGCGATTG
>OBZC01001209.1_pt1 | contig 18990 bp, 18 predicted proteins | sample 1538231 | NCBI WGS metagenome assembly OBZC01 (sample SAMEA2580225, study PRJEB22360) | human gut metagenome | biome: human gut; feature: human-associated habitat; material: faeces | place: Denmark | collected 2008/2010 | reverse complement strand
GTCCCCTGCTAAGTTAATTGGATTTCAAGCATAGACCTCTGAATATTCACCGTAATCCGGTTATATGAAATATAGAACCTTATGAGCTGTAAAACCCACAAAATATAGAATTTCAAGAAATATGCTCTGGATTCAGATTAGCATAATAAACCATGCATGTCAATATCCTCTTTGATACAATCTTGTGTAATATTTATACACCTACAGTTTAAAAAGGTTCTCCTTTTCACACCTGCGCTTTTGTAGAATTTATATGCTCCGCATAAATGTTATCTATTAGTTTTTGTGTTTTATATTAGATTTTGTGTTTTATTTCGTTGGCAGGAACAGATACCAATGCATATACAAGTAACAATGTATAAAGCACACCATTCCCATTACACAACAGCCGCCGCCCTCTCATATATTAAAATAAAACAGGGCTTCCACACCGGATTTCTCCGGCATGGAAGCCCTGTTATTTTATGCTGCCATTATCGGTATAATAAACATCAGTTTAGAATTATCCGAGTAAGGAGAGAACTCCCTGTGTAGCCTGGTTAGCCTGTGCAAGCATAGACTGTCCGGCCTGAGCAAGAATGTTGTTCTTGCTGTACTCAACCATCTCCTCAGCCATATCGACATCACGGATACGTGACTCAGCAGATGTTGTATTCTCAACAACGTTGTCGAGGTTAGCGATTGTATGCTCAAGTCTGTTCTGAACAGCACCGAGTGTTGAACGCTGGTCTGATACCTTCTGAAGGGCATCTGCGATAGCGTCTACTGCATATGTAGCAGAAACACCTGTATCATCTGATACATTAAGACCCTTGATTCCAAGATAGCTTGAGTTCATTGTCTCTATATTGACATTAATCTTGTTTGTCATGTCAGCGTCCGAACCTACATGGAGATTGAAGTTGAGCTTCTCAGAAACAGTTGCATATCCTTTATTGATTGTGAACTCAGCACCTGTAGCAGAAGCGTATGTTGGTTTAGTTCCCATAGTAGCAGCTGAATCAACTGCACCAATATTATTGGCAGACTTAAGCTCTGCCTCCATAAGGCTGATAGCCTTAGCAGCGGAAATAATTGAAGAGTCAGATTTACTTACACCATCTGCATCAAAATCAGCTGCGTAATAATCAACAGCGTCTTTACCATTAAGCTTAAGTGTAATCTTATCTCCGTCTGCTGCTTCAAACTTATCTTTTGCAATATCAAGTGTAGCTCCCTGTGCCGGTGTAGCTGTTCCCTCTACCCAACCTTCCTCATTGTTAGCTGCTCCACCTGTAGTTGTATATGTATAGGTCTTACCATTAACAGTAACCTGATCACCAGCAGTAGCGGCTTTCTTAACTTCTGTTGTGACAGTATCCTTAGCTGTTCCGATTGTATATTCCTTACCACCGATTGTAACCTTCTTACCATCATCAAGAGCACCTGCTGCCACCTTGAAGGTTGCAGTTGTAGCACCATCAGTGAGTGTTCCCTTAAGACCTGCATCATGACCCTTCATGTATACATTCTTAGTATTTCCATCAGCGTCACCCTTTAAGAGGTATGACTCGTTGAACTTAGTTGTCTCAGCAACACGGTCAATCTCAGTTGTGAGCTGGTCAATCTCTGACTGGATAGCGTCTCTATCTGTCTGTGAGTTAGTTCCGTTGGAAGCCTGAACAGCAAGCTCGTTCATTCTCTGAAGCATTGAGTGAACCTCTGTGAGTGCACCTTCTGCTGTCTGTACTGCAGATACGCCGTCCTCAGCGTTAGTTGAAGCCTGATCAAGACCTCTGATCTGCTTTCTCATCTTCTCGGAAATTGAAAGACCTGCTGCATCATCAGCTGCACGGTTGATTCTGTAGCCTGAGGATAACTTCTCTGCTGACTTAGACTGTGAGCCTGTTGTGATGTTTAACATTCTGTTGGCATTCATTGCCTGTAAATTGTGCTGTACTACCATATTAATTTACCTCCATGTCGTTGTTTGCAAGAATCCGTTCCTGCAAAATTTTATTTTTTTGATTTATAATAGATACGGAGAGCCTAGGATTTCTCCGCATTATTACCAATGATATCAATTACCCTTTGGTGTGGGGGTAGTTTTTCGTCTGCCCTGCTTTTCCTTTTTGATGATGTCAACAATCTCCTTCTGTGCCTCGCTCGAAAGCTTCGGCTCTGCGTAGTATGGTGAAGGCTTCTTGTCTTTTGATGCAGTGCTCCTCGCGATATTCATATCCCTCGGTGCATCTATAAGCAGATGAATGTTATTTGCTGAGCCTCCGGAAAATACAACCCGGATATTTTCTCCGATATCTATGAAGTCACCGGGATGAAGTGTGAGTTTCAGCATAAAAAACCTCCTTGTTTTCGGGCTGTAATTATGCAACATTTTGTATAAAATGTTGCATTTTCCATTTACACTCTATATTTCGGATGTTATCTGCAAATCTTAACCCCTGTTTTCAAAAAAATATAACTTTTTTATCTTAAGTAAATTCCTAATTATAGCAAAGCTACCGACTGGTGCTAAAAATCCATTTTTTCAAACAATGAATCGCGGTCATCCTGTTCAATCCCAAGATAGCGCTTGGTTATCACAAATGATGAATGGTTGTATACATCCATCAGCAGTACAGGTGACGTGCCTTTTTTCCATGCATGATATCCGAATGTTTTTCTGAGCGAGTGACAGCTTATATGTGTTTCGTCAAGTGTAGCGGCAGCCGCTTTTTTCACAATACGGTATGCCTGAGTGCGGCACAGTGGTCTGGTTGAATCCGTTGTTTTGGAAAATATGTACTCGCCCTGCTTAGGCTTTCTTTGCATGCGATATTCATCCAGAGCATCTAAAATCTTTGGACTCAGTGCTATCATGCTGGCTTTTCCAGTCTTTTTCTCATATACAAGCAGGTGAGGAACATATCTGTTGTTATCAAACTGATAGACATCCTCCCACCGGAGGCTGAGAATATCGCTGATGCGTAGTGCAGTATGCAGGCCAAATACAATCAATGCATGGTTTCGCAGGTTCGGTTTCTTGCTGTTGTAATAGTCAACGAAGCTTTTGACATCCTGACTATCTCTGATAGGTTGTGTTGTGCTCATAGCTATCTTCCTTTCCAATTAAACATACGACATGGAGGTAGTTCAGAAAATGCAACATTTTATACAAAATGTTGCATTTTTCTGTTTTTCAGCACATTTATTAATTTAACATAAACACAAGAAAAAGACAGCCCCTCTTCTGACATTCTATTGTCTGAAAGGGAACTGTCTTTTATTTTTTACTTATTCTATTTTCGCAACCGTTACACTACTGTGCGTCGTCCTTCTTCTCCTCAGCCTTATCCTCAACTATCTGGATATGAACCTCGCGGAGCTGCTTCTCTGTAACTGTTGCAGGTGCGCCCATCATGACATCCTGTGCGTTCTTGTTCATCGGGAACGGAATAATCTCGCGGATGCTCTCCTCGCCTGCGATGAGCATTACCATACGGTCAACACCCGGTGCAATACCTGCGTGTGGCGGTGCGCCGTAGCAGAATGCGTTGTACATGGCAGGGAACTTAGCCTTCACATCATCCTCGCCGAGACCTACAAGCTTGAATGCCTTAATCATAATCTCAGGGTCGTGGTTACGGACTGCGCCCGATGAAAGCTCAACACCGTTACATACAAGGTCATACTGGTATGCAAGAATGTCAAGCGGATTCATTGTGTCAAGAGCCTCCGCTCCGCCCTGTGGCATTGAGAATGGATTGTGGCAGAACTCAAGCTCGCCCGACTCCTCACCAATCTCGTACATAGGGAAGTCAACTATCCAGCAGAACTCATAGCATTCCTTCTTCATATATCCGTCAAAGCTGTTGCCGATAGCCTTCCTGATAACTCCGGCTGTCTTCTGTGCGGTCTTTAAATCACCCGCTGCAAGTGCAACGAAGTCACCGTTCTTAAGACCGAGTGCCTTTACAACAGCCTCCTTATGCTCCTGTACGAACTTAGCGATACCACCGACAAGCTCACCGTTCTCATCAAGCCTGAAATAGTAAGCCTTCTGTCCGCTCACGACCTCAACATCAGCACAGAGCTTGTCAATCTGCTTTCTTGTACCTGTGAAGTTCTCTGCAACCACAGCCTTAACCTTATTTCCCGCAAATGGACCGAAGCCGCAGTCTGCAAGAACGTCTGTAGCGTCCTGCACAATAAGGCTGATACGAAGATCCGGCTTATCCGAGCCGTACTTGTCCATAGCCTCAAGGTAAGGTATTCTCTTGAACGGCGGCTTGGAAGCCTCATTGTAGATTCCGTATCTTGCGAAGATAGGAGGGAGAACATCCTCAAGTATCTCGAATACATCCTCCTGATTTGCAAATGCCATCTCCATATCGAGCTGGTAGAACTCTCCCGGTGAACGGTCAGCTCTGGCGTCCTCATCTCTGAAGCAAGGCGCTATCTGGAAATATCTGTCAAAGCCCGATGCCATAAGAAGCTGCTTGAACTGCTGCGGTGCCTGTGGAAGTGCGTAGAACTTGCCCGGATGATTTCTTGCCGGTACAAGGTAGTCTCTTGCTCCCTCAGGTGATGAACATGTCAGTATAGGTGTTGTAATCTCCATGAAATCATGTCCTATCATGGCAGCACGAAGGTCTGCAACAATCCTGCTTCTCAATATGATTCTTGACTTGACATCCGGATTACGAAGGTCAAGGTATCTGTACTTAAGTCTTACGTTCTCATCCGCATCCTTCGAATGATTAATCTGGAACGGAAGTTCGTTGTACTGGCACTTTCCAAGAACCGTAATCTTAGAAGGAACAACCTCGATATCTCCCGTAGGAATCTTGCTGTTCTTGGAGCTTCTCTCTCTTACTATTCCAACTATCTCTATAGTTGACTCGTAGTTAATTCCTGCCAACTGCTCCATCTGTTCTTCTGTCTCGGCTACAATCTGTGTCGTGCCATAAAAGTCTCTCAAAATCAGGAAGCCAAGGTTCTTGCTCACCTGACGGAGATTCTCGTACCAGCCGACAAGCTTAACCTCTTCGCCGACATTCTCTAGTCTTAACTGACCACAATTATGTGTACGTCCCTGCATGTTTTTTTCCTCTTTGCTATAATTTTCATGGCAAAACCATTTCACACGCAAAAGCCTTGTCCGCAGGTGTTTTCGCGATGCATGATTTTGTCTGGTATCTTTCGCTATTATAGCATTACCGTGAAACGCCGTCAACCACAATGCTTTCACTATCTGCGTTGTCTGAGGGTTCCAAATTGGAATCTGCTTTTTCGGCATATTCCTGTTCCAATTCATCCGCCAGATATACGTCACTCATGCAGTGCATATCGGATACACCGTCACAAACCAGCTTATACACCTCGGAGTGATAAAAAAACCCCAATGCTTCATCCAACGAAATTCCCTGCCGCTTTGCAAAGCACTCAATGACACGGCTGTATTTTTTCTGAAGCAAAATCGGATTTGCCATCATAGCGCTTCACTCCCTTCAAAATGTAATAACGACAATGCCTTCTCTGTACGGAAACAAATTTGCAGGTTCGGCTTTTCATAACGCAGACGGTTAATGGCTTCTGTCTTGTCAATCAATCCATCAAAAAACAATTCCACGGTATTAAATACTTTATCATTGGCAACACCACCCACAACAAGGTCATAATCAGTCGAATCCTTCCCAGTGCGACAGTCCAAAATAAAATCCAGCCATTCCTCGGAATATGAGTCAAATTTGAGAGTTTTCAACTCAGTTTCCCTGCTCTCATCATACATATATTTGGAAATTATTCCGTCTTTGCCTCTGCGCTTAAACTTACCACACCACTTTGCAGCCTGCTCATACAGAGGCGTAACATAAAAACCACGTCCAAAGTCTACATTAGGGCGTGAATGAACCAAATCCGGCTTTGCAATCTCCAAAAATGAGCCATGATAAAGAATCATACCTCCACACCCCTTTCCCGCATCACGTCAAGGAGGTCGTCTACGATATATTCCCGGCTTTGTGTATGCAGCACTTCATACTCCGGCACAATGTAACCATTTAAAATGTCGCTTTTTTCAGCAAACGCCTGATAAACACGCTCTGCATCCACCCCCAGCTTTGCCGCAACATTTTCAATGCAAAATACAGCAAATTCCAGCTCACCTGAATCTTTGATTTTTTCATCCGGCATCATACGCAATTCCCCCTTTACTTTATTTTAACCAATGTTACTTTTACTATCATAACACATAAATATGTACTGCACAATCAGGATTGCATTTTGAGAACCCATATAATAATGCTTATGTGCTATAAAGTAACACACATATTTACAGACAGCAGCCCTCTATTCTGAAATTTTGTTGCATTAGTGTAGTTTTTGAGCGAATGTTATTTGTGGTTGACAGATTTCCAACCATTATTGGTAGAATGACAGGCTATAATTTTGCTATAATCAAGACACAATAAAAAACAAAGGAGCTTTAGAGTATGAATTTTAATGAAAAACTGATTTCTTTGAGAAAATCCAAAGGGCTGTCACAAGAAGAACTGGGGGCAGAATTGAATGTGTCAAGACAAACAGTTTCAAAATGGGAAAGCTGCCAGTCTTATCCTGATTTTCAACGGCTGGTATTGTTGAGTGATTTCTTCGGCTTGACGTTAGATGAACTTGTTAAGGACATTGATGTGCAGGAAGTACGCGAAAAAAACTTAAATAGTGAACGGCTAAATTCCATATACAGTGATGTGGAAAACGCCAAGAAAATCATTAAACGGGGAATTATCATCGGAGGCAGCATTGCCGCTGTTCTTCTGATTGTTGTGATTGTTTTGATTTTTAGCTTTGTATATTGATAGCTATATTTTAAGAAAGGATATGTGGTATGGGCAAAGAATGTTTGTTACAAGTGCAAAATGTAACGAAAAGATATGGAGATAAAATCGCTTTGAATGATTTTTCCATGGATATTTGTCCGGGCGAAATCGTTGCATTGATTGGAGAGAATGGTGCTGGAAAAACAACACTATTGAATATTATTTGCGGATATATTAAACCCAGTGCCGGACAGGTACAATATAAAGGGGAAAACATCATCGAAAAACCGTTGGCAATACGAGAATTTGGTATTTTGATTGAGCCGCAATTACTTGTATGTGTAGGCACCTATATGATTCTCTATATCATAATGAATTTGATGTCTTATATGGACGGGATAAAGTATCTATCACCATTACACTATATTGTTGCAGTTTCCTCAAATACCCTACAGTTCACATTCTCCACAATGATTTTTTTCCTTTATACTATTTGTATGGGAATTTTATTTACCCACATTGGTATTCGTAGGATTGAAAAAATGGATTTATAAAAACTGCACCGCAACATGAAGGTGTTAGAAAGCGACCGTCCTTATCTCACCCCGATGAAGGAAAAGCTTGCGGAGTATCCGGCTGACTGACTGTGGTTGTGGGCGGCATAACGGCACTTATCGGGGCTATCGTATAATACAGTTCAACGCAATAATGGTATGGCAATCCTGCGATTTAACGACAGTTTTAGCAGGATGTCATATCATTATTCGTTGAACATCCGGGAACATATCACGTCCGGGAATACATCATATCACATCCCAGTGTCACTCGCAGATTGCTCTACCGCACCACCCCGTCCTTTATCACCAGCACCCTGTCCGCAAAATCCGCCATCTGCCTGTCATGCGTCACCATCACGATAGTCTGCCCGAACATATCGGACGCATTGCGCAGAAGCGCTGCAACCTCGGATGAGGTCTCTGCATCGAGATTTCCCGTAGGTTCATCGGCGAGAATCACGGCAGGCTTGTTGACAAGTGCCCTCGCAAGCGACACTCTCTGCTTCTCACCGCCGGACATCTCGAACGGAAACTTGTCCCTGCAATGTTCAATGCCAAGCTTTTCCATAATCTCAATCACTTCTTCCCTGTCCTCGCGCCTTTTGTCGAGATGCACCGGAAAAACTATATTCTCGTATGCCGTGTACTCCGGGAAAAGGTTGTAGTCCTGATATACAAAGCCTATATTTCTTCTCCTGAACTCGGAGAGCTGCTTATCCGAAAGCTTCGTGCCTCCGCCGTATATGTCCGCTCCGCCAATCTTTACCGTGCCCTCATCCGGAACATCGAGCGTTCCAAGTATCCTTAAGAGTGTCGATTTTCCCGAACCGCTCTTTCCGATTATCGCTGCAAATTCGCCTCTCTCAAACGCAACACTGCAATTTCTAAGTGCCCTGACCGGGACTCTGCCCTCATAAGTCCTTGACACATTCACCGCCTCTAAAACAATATCATTTCCCATATTAATACCAGTCCTTTCCCAAAGTCATATTTATACCCCTGCATACTGCAAGCATTGCTTGCAGTACTGCCACCAATAAGTAGTTTGAAAGTTTTTCTTTCAAACTTTCATTCCCGAATGCCTCGCATTTTACAGCCTTCCGGCTCTGAGCTCTCTTACCATCATCATCGTGCTCGCGATTACAAATACAATGATAATCACCGAAACAATCACAAAATTCCATTCATATGGAAGGTCTAAGAGCTGTATCGGAACCAGCCTCATTCCCTCCTCCACCGTCGAGAATGAGAATATCCTGCCAAGCCTGTGCGATGTCAGCCATCCGCCCGTTATCGCAGACTTTTTTATCTGATTTACATAGACAAAGCCGTATATCACCACAAAAACAGGAATCGAAGCAAGCAGCGACAAGCCGTCCTTTGCCGCATCGCACGCCGACTGTTTTATGAGGAAGCCGTCATCCACACCCTCCTGCTTGTATTTTGCCCTCGCCTCGCACAGCCCTGCAATATCATCCTTCAGGATTGCTATTCTTATGACCGCAAACATGAAAAACAGCGCCGCCACAAAGCATCCATACATAAAAAACTCGTGCATTATGGATTTGTATTGATTTTTCAATTCGCCATATCTTGAAGTATAGCTTCCGCCATTTCTCACGGCGATTATGGACAACTGCTGCGCGGTAAATTCGGCATCCCTATAATTGTCAAATATAAATTCCGCCTGCGTATATTTAAACTCCTTGCCATCTGCAGCCGCAATCCTCTCTCCGAGTGCTTCTGAGCCGTATATTGTGTAATATTTTCCGCCATAAGGCACGTCGTCCGACACGTTTGCCGGGGTTCCGACAGCCGCAGCCTCGACATCTATATTCCCTGACGCTGTCGTGATATGTATTACTGTCCCTGCCGTGAGCGATGAATCCGTTTCCTCCGTGTTAAACAGCACCAGAACCTGCTCACCGCTCTCGAACTTTTTGCGGTCTGCGCCATCCCACCCGGTATTTTTTGCAAACGCCTCCCAGATGTCATCATAATTGCTGCAATAAATTTCCGTAAAAAGCTCTCCGTACTTGTCATCGTACTGCCAATAGCCGCCATTCATTCCGTAAACCTTGGTTACCTCATCGACAGCCTCCCTATAATACTCCGACTGCTCCATGCCGTTCCATGTAAGCTTATGCGTTGACACCCTCGCATTATAATTCAGCGCGCGGATTCCCTCGACAAGTTCCATGCTCTTGAGCGCCGTTTTTGAAAAACCGCCATCCGTGTCATAGAACGAGGCGTTGGTCGACGTCACCATCCCCGTCTCCTTGTCCTCATAGTCAATCTGATAGTAAAAACCGGACGGCATATCGATTGTGAAATCATTCACAGAGCTCTTAAAGCCCTTATAATATGATATATCCGTGTACATCTTGGTGAAGCTGTAGAGCACCACACTGCACACGGCAATTCCTATCACCCTCAAAAGTATCGTCCTCACCGGGTGGAGTGCGTTCTGCCGCTTTGCCGCATAAGCAGGCGTTATCATTCTTCCGTTCCTGCCGCCGTGTATCTTCTTTCTCAGATGGTTTGCCCTGCGCGCACTTATTTTTCCCTCGCCCTGTACCATTCGCCTGCTCATAAGCGTGGTCTGCGAAGCCAGAACAGCCACAAGCATCGTTAAAAATACCACTCCCACAATCCGCAGCAGCAATCCGACATCAAAGACGAAAAAGTACTCTATATCCGCCGCCCTGCTCACGAAGACCACAGCCACGGCACATATCAGGTACGCCCCAAGCACACCCGCCGCTGCCGCCGGGAGCATGGTAAACACACTCTCCTGAATCGAGAACGCCCTTATCTGCCCCTTTGATGCGCCTATGCACCTCATAAGATAATACGCACTCTTTCTCCGCCTGTTTTCCTGAATGATTATGTATACCATCGCACAGCAGCCAATCACCATGACGGATATTAAAACCCACACATTCGTAACCTCGCTGTCCCACAGCACCGCGTCATAGACCTTGGAATTGTAGAACATAGCGGCATCCCCCTCCGCAAGCGTCCTTGCAAATTCAGGATTCACATCCGCATACTCGTCTTTGAGACTGTAAAATCCAAAGTGAATCTTCTGTGCGTCGAGCGCGGCAAAATCCTCCGCCGACACAATCATGCCCGGCATTCCCGAGCCTGTAGACCACAGGTCAAGATAATTGTAGAGGATGCCCGTGACCACATACTGCTTTGTATGATACTCCTGATTCATGTTTTTTTCGCTTAGCTCACTGTAATCGTAATACTTTCCGTAGCATACCTCTATCCGCTGCCCGAGTTCATATGAAAGCCCAAGCCTTTCAAGTGCCCCGAGCGTAAGCGCTATCTCTCCCTCGCTCTCAGGCATCCGCCCATCAAATATCCTCACTCGCCCAATGTCGGACATATTGTCGGGAAGTGTCCCGATATACAGCCCCGTATCATTTGAAAACGCATCCCCGCCGTCGTTTAAGTAAACGTGCACGCCTCCGAGCACCTCACCCGTCTTTTTTACATACGGATGCAATGCCTCAGGCGTAGTAACAAATCCCGGCTGCTCGAGTATCCAGCCCCCGCACAGCCTTATATTCCTCTGATTTTCATACTCCTCCATCTGGCTCTGATACAGCAAAAAGGCGGCAAGAAAAAAGCTCACAAGAAATACAATAAGTGATACCCTCACAAGCTCTTTTCTCCTCCGCCGTCTGCTGACACTGATTAAGTCCATATCTCATGCTCCTCTCTCATTATGTAAAATAGCTTTCCCGCCTTTATATTCAGAGCATACACCACATTTCTTACAGGACTCTTACAGCTTCTTCGATTTTTATTTTGTCCTTCACATCATATATAGGAAGCATAATCCTTATCACACAGCCCGTATCACCATCGGCACTGTGTACCACAATATCACCCCCGTGCGCTTTTACAACCATATATGCGAGATTTAAGCCTATGCCCGTGCTGTCCTCCCTTGAGTTCTCACCCACATAGTAGCGCTCAAACAGCTTTGACATTTCTTCCTTCTTCACCCCCGGACCTTCGTCCGTTATCCCGAGACTCACCATGTCACTTTGGCATGCTCCCCGCAAAACCACCCTGCCGTACTCAAGTCCGTTGGACACGATATTATTCACAGCCTGATAAAGCCACTCCTCATCCGCATCTATCATGCATGACGGCATATTTTCAACGATAAGGCCGTCATTTTCAAGCTCAAGCCGCTTCACCAGCGACACCACATCCATCCTCCGCTTGTTAAAATGAAGCTTTCCAACACGAAGCCTGGCGGAATTTAACAGCATCATCAAGAGCTCCTTCATGTGCTCTATGTTGTCAATGCACTTCTCCCTAAGTCTCTCGTCGTGCTCTCTATCCCCGCCATCCATCAGCTCGAGATTTACCATCACCGCCGCGAGCGGAGTTTTAAGCTGGTGCGTCACATTTTCCATAAACACCTGAATATCCTGCTGCCTGTCCTCATAGTACTTTTCCTTTGCGCGTGCATCCTCAGTAAGCCTGTTTATAGTGTGCTCACTTTCCATGTCAGCCATCCCCTGATGCCTTCCCCTAATCACCACAAGACACACGATTCCGCATAGGATAACTGCTGCCGCGCATCCGAGCACAGCAACCGCCCCATATACATTCAATCTGTTCCACAGACGGAAGGCTTCTCCTGTGTAGCCAAGACTTTTTGCAGCCTCCACGCCCGCTGCCTTCTCATCACGTCCCGTGAACATACCTCTAAGCAGCTCATTTGCCGCATTTTCGTCGTACTCATACACAATTCCGACCATGTTCTGCATCTGTCCCATGTAAAACTTCAACATAAAAAGCATGCCGCCAAGAGCCAGTGCTCCAATGCAGCATGCAAGTCCTATTACCGCAATATCAAAATGCCTGTATCTTCCGCTCATCATCCGTCCTCCCGCTCATTCCATCTGTACCCGATTCCTCTTACCGTGTCTATATACTCCTTATCCTTACATCTTCCGAGCTTCTTTCTGAGGCGGCTTATCTCCACCGACAATGTATTGTCATCCACGAATTCGCCGTCAATATCCCACATAAGCTCAAGAAATCTCTGACGCGGTATAAGAATACCCGGATTTTCCGTAAAAAAACCGAGAAGCTTAAGCTCGTTCCTTCTAAGCTCCAGCTCCTGTCCACACTTAAACACTCTTCCCGCTGCCTTATCGTACACCAAATCACCGGCTCTGTATGTCTCATTGTTCTTATGGTATCTGTTAAGATGCGCTCCGACTCTCGCCATAAGCTCCCTCTTCCTGAACGGCTTCCCAAGGTAATCATTTCCGCCCATCTCAAGCCCTTTTACAACGCTGTCCTCATCATCAAGCGCCGTCAAAAAGATAATCGGCACATTGCTTCCAAGCTCATCCCTTATATGCTCACACAGTCCGAATCCGCTTCCATCCGGAAGCATAACATCGAGCAGGTACAGATCGGCACCGCCGCAGGCAATACTTCTCTCAGCCTCCTGCACGCTTCTGCACGCCGCTACATCATATCCGTCCCTTACAAGAAGCTCGCACAAGCCCTCCCTTATATCCCTCTCATCCTCAACAACAATAATCTTCCCCCTGCTCATGGGTGGTCTCCCTTCAACGTGATAATATATTAATTATATTAATTCTCCATTATACTCTTCCAACTCCTCTGCGAATATATTTTTTTTCATAAATGTATTCACACTTTCATCATTTTCAGCTATCAGTAATATATACATGCCATCCCATGCCACGATTTCCGAAACTGCCAGCGGATGTTGTACGCTAATCGGACTTTTCCAAAACCCCGTATATCCATCTGCATACGGATAATCGTATTTCAACACCTCATCCAATGTTACAGCTTTCGGAAAGACAGAGAATACCCCCCATATCCATTGGAAGTCCTCTTTTTTCAATAAGCGCAACAGCTCTTTCCCATCAATCCAGCAGTATTCCGCATCCATGATTTCGTATATTTCCCTGTCTGCGGGACAACATTCAATATTGGTTATAAGACAATTACATTTATCAAAATCATTCATGCAGCCAAACACCTCTATTAATGAGGTCTTATCATAATTTATTATACAGCCCTTCACACCAGTCCTCCTTAGTGTATACATATTGACTCTCTTGTGCTCATTATATCATATAATTCCCAGTTAAACAGAATAATGGTATGGCAGTCCTACGATTTAACACCAGTTTTAGCAGGATGCCATACCATTATTCTGTTGAACGTCCGTTGAATTATATTTATTATTACATCCAGTTATTATTCTTCCTGAAGCTCCCCGCCATGATAACGCAGTCCACTCCAAGCAGAATGAGATAAGCCCCTATGAGCACCGATGCCGAAAACAGTGCTATCGACGGTGAGAATATCATGAGTATTCCCAACACAATTCCGATAATGTTGAGCACAAGCGAGAAGATGTAATACACCTTTCCCGCGCCGATTCTTACGAGTGGAAGATGTGAAAGTCTCGATATGCTGTGTGCGATGAACCATATCGGTATGAGCATAACGATTATGAGCTGACCCGCATTCGGATACATGAGAAGCATTGCTCCGGCAAGTACACTCATTACCCCGGATACGAGTGCGAGCACAGGTCCAAAGCCCGTGTATTTTTCCATCTTGACATAGAAGATTATGTCGGCAACGCCCGTCACTATCGCCATGATACCGTATATGATTGAGAAGCCCCAGAACACTCCCGTGGGGCAGACAAGTGTAACTATGCCGAGTATGATGAGCAGTATGCCCTCTATCAGCTCTAGCCATTTGCAGCGTGAATACTCTTTCATACCTGCTCACCCACCTCTCTCACAGAAGCAGTCTGCTGTTCTTTTTTCTGTTCTTTATTCACTGTGTCCGATTCAGAAGCACTTTCTCCTTCTTTATTATCTGCGTCCCCTGAGGCTTCTGCCTGCGCGGAATTGTCGGCATTTTTCTGATTATTGAGAATCTTCATAAACTCCTCGCCGGTAATGGTTTCCTTCTCATACAGGTACATGGCAAGCTCATCAAGCTTAGCCCTGTTGTCCATAAGGAGCTTCTTAGCCTTCTCATGCTGACGCTTTACAAGCTCTACAACCTTCTTATCAATCTCCTTCTGTGTGTCCGCCGAGCAGCTGAGCGATGTGTCGCCTCCGAGATACTGGTTCGTGACAGTCTCCATCGCAACCATATCGAACTCTTCACTCATTCCATATCTGGTTATCATGGCACGCGCAAGCTTCGTCGCCTGCTCTATATCATTGGATGCCCCTGTGGTAATCTCGTTAAAGACAACCTCCTCAGCGGCACGTCCACCTGTGAAGGTCGCAATCTTGTTCTCAATCTCCTTCTTGTTCATAAGGTATTTATCACCCTGCTCCACCTGCATTGTGTAGCCGAGCGCGCCCGAGGTACGCGGTATAATGGTAATCTTCTGAACAGGAGCCGAGTTGGTCTGGAGTGCCGCAACAAGAGCATGTCCTATCTCATGATATGAGACAATCTTTCGCTCCTCGTCGGAGAGAACAGCATTCTTCTTCTGATAGCCTGCGATAACGACCTCAATGCTCTCCTCAAGGTCTGCCTGTGTGACAACAGTTCTGTTGTTTCTTACGGTCCTAAGAGCTGCTTCATTTATGATGTTGGCAAGCTCCGCGCCTGAGGCACCGGAAGCCATTCGCGCTATTGTGTGGAAGTCAACATCATCCGAGAGCTTAATCTTTCTCGCATGAACCTTGAGTATCGCCTCACGTCCTGCGAGGTCAGGAAGCTCAACAGGTACGCGCCTGTCAAAACGTCCCGGTCTGGTAAGAGCCGGGTCAAGTGACTCAGGGCGGTTCGTCGCTGCAAGAATGATAACACCGTTATTTCCTTCAAATCCGTCCATCTCCGTAAGGAGCTGATTCAAGGTCTGCTCACGCTCATCATTTCCGCCGAGCTGACCGTCCCTCTTCTTACCGATGGCATCAATCTCATCTATGAATACAATACAAGGAGCCTTCTCCTTCGCCTGGCTGAAAAGGTCACGAACCTTCGATGCTCCCATTCCTACGAACATCTCAACGAACTCAGAGCCGGATATTGAGAAGAACGGAACATTCGCCTCACCTGCCACTGCCTTGGCAAGCATTGTCTTACCTGTTCCCGGAGGACCTACAAGCAGAAGTCCCTTCGGCATTGACGCACCTACATCCGTGTATTTTGACGGATTGTGAAGATAATCCACTATCTCGGCAAGATTCTCCTTCGCCTCATCCTCACCTGCGACATCCGAAAAATGTATTCCCTCTGTGGACTGCACATATATCTTGGCGTTGCTCTTTCCCATGCCGAAAGCCATGGAATTCTTTCCTCCGCCCATCTGCTGCATGAGCTTTCTAGACATATACTGACCAAGCACGATGAAAATAACAAGCGGAAGTATGCCTGTCACAAGAAAGCTTACAAGCGGAGACGTTGTCTTTTCAATCTCCTTGGCAAACGTCGCCCCGGCGTTGTACAGGCGCTCCGTGAGATCAGGGTCATCCATCGCTCCCGTCTTGTAGATTGCGGTGTTATCCTTGTCGGTGAACACGATCTCCGAATTGCCTACTTCAACCTCACCGATATTCTTTTCCTCTATCATCTTCATAAATGTTCCGTAGTCAACCTGCATGACCTGACGCTCCATAAGAATCGGTGATATAATAAGATTAAACAGAACTATGAGCAACAGAACTATGCCGTAGTAGAATATCAACGGCTTCTTAGGTGATTTGATTTCCTTCATACCTTGTCCTCCTGATGTAAAGTATATTCTTAAGTGCCATACTGCGGCACTGCTTATTGAATATATTATACCACCTGATATATTAACATTCTACAGAGGAAGATTAAGGATTTATAACCCAATTATAAAAATTTTCCAGCACAGCATATATGCAATAAAAACCGATAGAGCAGCACTATAAAATATGTGCCCTATCGGTTTTTTTGTTCATATTATATTATTCAGTGCTTCTGCTCTCTCTCATCGTCAATAAAATGTGCGAGGATATCCGCCGTCTTATCTACACCAAGCCTGCTGTTGATACAGATATCATAATTTCTTGAGTCACCCCACTTACCCTGACAATAGCGGTTGTGATAGGTCTTTCTCTTCTTATCCTGCTGCTCAATCAGCTTGACTGCCTTATCTCTTGTGGTCTGGTAGCGCTCCATAATTCTGTGAATCTTGTTCTCCATACTTCCAAGTACGAATATTGTCACAAGATTAGGATTTTCCTTGAGAACCTCCTCCGCGCATCTTCCGACAATGACGAATGACTTGCCCTCATCAGCCATTCCCTTGAGATACTTGAACTGCATCCATGCAAGATTCTCCTCCGGCGAGGTACTGAAGCCCCTGACGGACCTTGTAAAAAATGAAGCCTTTGACTTCTCATCGTACTTTCCAAGAGCCTGTGCATCAAGATTCTTCTGATCCGCAATGTCCTCCAACAGATTGCTGTCATATAGAGGAATATTGTACTTCTCAGAAAGAAGCTGTGCCACCGCATGACCGCCGCTTCCGAATTCACGGCTTACTGCAATAATAAGTTGTTCACCCATATAAAACGCCTCCTACCCGGCATATTACTGTGATTCCAAATAGACGATAAATTTCCATGCTGCTGTAAAATGTTATGTCTTAAACAGGCAATAAACAAATATAACTATCCAGAATCACATTTGCAAACCTGCTGCCTCTGAATAGTTATATTTTAACTTAAAATACCTTATTTTGTAAATAGTTTTCTTAAAATAATTTGAAATATTCTAACAATTTTTATACAAGGAACAAGTAAAGCGGACATTCGCAATCCGCTTTCGCTACTTGCTCATGAACGCAGTTCGCAGCTCCCTTACCCACCGCTTAGTGCTCTACACACCTGAAGCGGGGGATTGCTTATTCTGCGTTCAAATAATTAGTATGCATGGCAGTTGTTGCGGCTTAATTGCCTGATTTTCATCTGCTGCGTTGTCGTCAAGCAACATAGCCACCGCTACGCCTCATTCCTCCGCCTTGCATCTGAAACAGGCCTTCGGCGTCAATATATCAGAAACATATTTTTCGGTGTACTAGAGGTATCTCACATAAATGCTGACCATTGAGATAAGAATTACAATAACAGTCGCAGGAACAGCAACCTTGCAGTACTTGCCCCATGTTACAGGATAGCCCTCTCTTGAAGCAATTGATGTACCGACTACGTTAGCCGAAGCACCGATAGGAGTTGCACTTCCACCGATATCTGTTCCCATCGCAAGTGTCCATGAAAGAACAGAAAGGTCTGCACCTGTTGTCGCGGAAAGTGTCTTTATAACCGGTATCATCGTAGCTGCAAACGGAATATTGTCAATAAACGCACTCGCGATAGCTGATACCCAGATGATAATTGCTATCATTACCATTATATTTCCGCCGCTGACCTTTCCGATGAACTGCGCAAATACTTCAAGAATACCTGTCTGCTCAAGTCCTCCTACGACAAAAAAGAGTCCGATAAAGAAGAGCAGTGTCTTATAGTCAACACCCTTGAGTATTGCCTTTATATTCTTTCCTGATGTGAGCAGCGTTATGAGTGCTATAAATGTACCGATAAACGCAACGGTGAGTCCTGTCTGCGCATGTGTGATAAGGAGTGCAACAGCAATAAAGAATATGACAGTACTGATTGCAAATGCCTTCTTGTCCGTTATCGCCGACTTAGGTGAAGGCATCTTGGATATATCCACATTCGTGCCCGCCTTTCCGAGCTCCTTCCTGAAGCACAGATAAAAATATGCAACTATAACGACGAGTGATATCACCGCGATAAGTCCCGTGTTGATGACAAAATCGGCAAATGAATATCCAAGTGATGTACCTATAATAATATTAGGCGGATCACCGCACATTGTAGCTGAACCACCGAGATTCGCGCAGAATATCTCCGACAGAATAATCGGCACAGGGTTAAACTTGAGAAGCTGTGCAAGCTCAACGGTAACTGCCGCAAGGAACAAAATAACAGTGATACTGTCGATAAACATGGCAAGCACAAAGGACATTACCATGAATGTAAGGAAAATCGGAATTACCTTATATTTTACAAGCTTTGCAATGGTCATGCAGAGCCAGCGGAAGAATCCCGCCTTTGCCATTCCCTCCACCATTATCATCATTCCCGCAAGGAATATGATTGTCGCCCAGTTAACTCCTCCGGTACTCTCAGACGAGCTTCCCGCCTCATACCAGAAACCGAGCGTAAATATGTTTCTAACATTAAGTGTCTCAGTAAAGGCACCCATGCTGTGCATTGACAGACCAAATACCAGAACCGCCGTAGCAAGTCCGCAGCACAGCGTGACAAGACATTTCTCTATCTTATCCGTGATAATGAGCACAAACATCACTATAAAAATGGTGAGTGCCAGAATCTTTGCTATCATCATAGCTCTTTCCTCCGTTAAATCTTTAAGTACTACCGAGCTATTATACACTAGTAAATCCATAATGTCACGTTAGAAAAGCAAAGTTTTACCATTTATTTCCCGCATTTTGGGACAGGGGTCTGACACCGGCGTCCCAATGCTGGGACACCGGTGTCAGACCCCTGTCCCAG
>OBZC01001208.1_pt1 | contig 19020 bp, 14 predicted proteins | sample 1538231 | NCBI WGS metagenome assembly OBZC01 (sample SAMEA2580225, study PRJEB22360) | human gut metagenome | biome: human gut; feature: human-associated habitat; material: faeces | place: Denmark | collected 2008/2010 | reverse complement strand
GTTGCCGGGGTCACCCGCAGAAGGGGCGAGATGAGGGGGGGGGAGCCGGTGACGGCGGGCGCTGTCATGGTGGACGGCCTCGGCGTGGGCGATGTGGGCAATGTCGTCCTGCGGGACCGCAAGCATCTGTCCGAGGATGGCCTCGTCATCATCGTGGCCACCGTGGACAGCAAGACCGGCAAGGTGCTGGCCGGCCCCGACCTTGTGAGCCGTGGCTTCGTCTATGTGCGGGAGAACGAGAGCCTGATGGACGGCGCCCAGAGTATCGTGGAGACGGCCCTCGACCGCTGCGTGGAGGAGCACGTCCGCGACTGGAACAGCGTCAAGACCCGCGTGCGCGAGGCCCTGAGCAGCTATATCTACCGCCGCACCAAGCGCAGCCCCATGATCCTCCCCATCCTGATGGAGGTCTGATGCTGCCCGCAGGAGGCATAATACTTCATGAAACAAAAACCAAGGTGGACTCTTGAAATGCTGACCGCTGCGCTGGCGGTGCTCTGCGCCCTTCTGCTGCTGGTGCTACTGGTACAGCGCCCGGCCATCTGGCCGCTGCTGGCTGTGCTGGTGGTGCTGTGGGGCGTCCTGTTCGTCCTGTTCCGCTGCCAGCTGCGCAGCTGGGTGGCCCGCTGGGTGTGCGGCGGCAGCTTTGAAAAATCCAAGACCCAGTTCAGCCTCGAGCCGCTGAGCCAGCCCGCCGCCCTCCTGTCGGGGGAGACGGTGCTGTGGTACAACGCCGAGTTCCGCACCCGCCTGATGAAGGGAGAGTCCCTTCTGACCCCTCGGGTGCAGAAGGTGCTGCCCGGCCTCGACCTACAGGAATCCCGGACGGCGGGCGGCCAGCTGCTGAATCTGGCCGACGGGGCGTGGAGCGTCCACAGCTCCACCGTCCCCGGCGAGGCGGAGAGCATGACCCTCCTCGTGCTGAACGAGGAGACAGCCCTGCGGAAGGTGGAGGCCGAGTACAAGGCCAGCCGCCCGGGCTATCTGGTCTTTCTCGTGGACGGCTACGACGATGTGTTCAGCGATATGCTGGACAGCGAGCGCGCCCGCCTGCTGGAGGGCATCAACCGGGTGCTGGAGGATATGATCGGCCGGGGCACCGGCTTTCTGCGCCGGGTGGCCAGCGGCCGCTATATCGCCGTGGTGGAGGAGCGCCAGCTGGAGCAGTTCGCCAAGCGGGGCTATGACGTGCTGGACAAGATCCGCGCCCTTGACCCCAGCGTGAACCTTTCCATCTCCATCGGCATCGGACGCGGGGCCAAGACCCTGCGGGAGGCGCAGGATATGGCCGTGCAGGCGCTGGACATGGCGCAGGGGCGCGGCGGCGATCAGGCTGCGGAGATGACTCCGGACGGCTTTACTTTCTACGGCGGCGTCAGCCACGGCGTGGAGAAGCGCAGCAAGGTGCGCAGCCGCATCGTGGCCGACCAGCTGGTCAAGCTCATCAAGGAGGCCGACCATGTGGTCATCATGGGCCACCGGATGAGCGACCTTGACGCCATCGGCGCGGCGGAGGGCGTGCTGCGCATCTGCAAGATCTGCGATGTGCCGGCTGTTATCGCCGTGCGCCGGGATGCCACCCTCGCCGGGAGCCTCATCAACGCCCTCGTCGCGGCAGGGCAGGAAGACGATTTCATCGACCCCAAGGGCGCACTGCCCATCATCTCCCAGAGAACGCTCTGCATCATCGTGGATACATACCAGCTGGGGCTGGTGGAGAGCCGCGAAATTCTGGAAAAATGCGGCAAGGTGGCCGTCATCGACCACCACCGCAAGGGCGTCGGCTTCATCGAGAACGCCGACCTCGTCTGTCACGAGCCGTATGCCTCCTCGGCCAGTGAGCTTGTCACCGAGTTCCTGCAGTATGTGGGAGACCGGGACGACAAGCCCAACCGCATCGAGGCCGAGGGTCTGCTTTCCGGCATCATGCTGGACACCCGGGACTTCACCCTCCACACCGGCGTGCGCACCTTCGAGGCTGCGGCGGCCCTCCGCCGCTACGGCGCGGAGACCGAGCGGGTGCGCCAGCTCTTTGACGTGAGCATGGTGGAGTACACCACCAAGGCCATGCTGGTATCGGAAGCCCAGATGTACCGGGGCTGCGCTATCACCGTCAGCGGTGAGGTGGCCCCCGAGGCCCGCGTGGCCATCGCGCAGGCCGCCAACGACCTGCTGACCATCCAGAACGTGGAGGCCAGCTTCGTGGCCGTGCAGGTGGGCGGCGGCGTCAACATCTCGGCCCGGAGCCTCGGCGCGGTGAACGTGCAGGTCATCATGGAGGCTCTGGGCGGCGGCGGGCATCAGACCATGGCTGCGGCCCAGCTCAAGCATATCACCCCGGAGGCGGCCCGCAGCCGCATCCAGACGGCCATCGACCAGTACCGGGAGGCGCAGAAGAAGAGCGGCCCCGAGTCGGAGCCGGAACAGAAGAAAAAGGACAAACAGTGATGAAACAGTACGATTATCTCATCGTCGGCGCCGGCCTGTACGGCGCAGTGTTCGCCCATGAGGCCAAGAAGGCGGGCAAGCGCTGCCTCGTCCTCGACAAGCGCGGCCACATCGCGGGCAACATCTACACCGAGCCGGTGGAGGGCATCAACGTCCACCGCTATGGTGCCCACATCTTTCACACCAACAACAAGGCCGTGTGGCAGTATGTGAACCAGTTCGCGGAGTTCAACCGCTACACCAACAGTCCTGTGGCCAACTACCACGGCGAGATCTACAACCTGCCCTTCAATATGAACACCTTCAACAAGATGTGGGGCGTCGTGACCCCCGCCGAGGCGAAGGCGAAGATCGAGGCCCAGCGCGCCGAGGCCGGCATCACCGAGCCGAAGAACCTCGAAGAGCAGGCCATCAGCCTCGTGGGCACCGACATCTACGAAAAGCTCATCAAGGGCTACACCGGCAAGCAGTGGGGCCGCCCCTGCACCGAGCTGCCCGCCTTTATCATCAAGCGTCTGCCCGTCCGCTTTACCTACGACGACAACTACTTCAACGCCCTGTATCAGGGCATCCCCAACGGCGGCTACACCGCCATGGTGGAAAAGATGCTGGATGGCGTGGAGGTGCGTCTGGGCGTGGATTATCTGGCCGGGAAGGCAGAGCTGGACAAGCTGGCCGACAAGGTGGTCTACACCGGCCCGGTGGATGCCTACTTCGGCTACCGGCTGGGTGCGCTGCAGTACCGCAGCGTCCGCTTCGAGACCGAGACGCTGGACACCGACAACTATCAGGGCAACGCCGTCGTGAACTACACCGACGCCGAGACCCCCTACACCCGCATCATCGAGCACAAGCACTTTGAGTTCGGCACCCAGCCCAAGACCGTCATCAGCCGGGAGTACAGCGCCGAGTGGAAGCCCGGCGACGAGCCGTATTACCCGGTGAATGATGATAAAAATGGCGCTTTGTACGCTGAGTATAAGAAGCTGGCCGATGCCGAGCCGGGCGTCCTCTTCGGCGGACGTCTGGGCGAGTATAAGTACTACGATATGGATAAGGTCATCGAGGCGGCCTTGGATGTCGTGGGCAAAGAGCTGGCATAACGTAAAAAGCCTCTCCCTTTGGGAGAGGTGTCACCGTAGGTGACGGAGAGGGCAAGGATGCTGGCGGAGAAGTGCAGGCACGGCGATAGTATCGCTCTGACAAAGAGTTTGCCTATCTCCGCGCACCGGCACTGTCGCAACGGGCTTGCCCTCTCAGTCTCGCTTCGCTCGCCAGCTCTCCCAAAGGGAGAGCCTTTAGCAGGCGTTGACGGAACAGCCCGATTGCTGTATACTAACCATAGAAATCTTCGCCGGGCATATCCCGGCGGAAAGTGAGGGATACTATCATGAAAGTGATTCTGAAGCAGGACGTCAAGGGCATCGGCAAGAAGGACGAGATCCACGAGGTCTCCGACGGCTACGCCCGCAACTTTCTGTTCCCGCGCAAGCTGGCCGCTGTGGCCGACGCCAGCGCGGTGAATATCGCCCGGGGCAAGGAGGCCGCCGCAGACTTCCACGAGGCAGAGAATGTGGCCGCTGCACAGGCTGTGGCCGCAAAGCTCGAGGGCAAGACGGTGGTCATCAAGGCCAAGGGCGGCGCATCCGGCCGTCTGCACGGCAAAGTCACCGGCAAGGAAGTGGCTGAGGCTCTGGCCCAGCTGGCCGGTTCGCCCATCGACAAAAAGAAGATCGAGCTGGAGACCAAGGACATCAAGGACGCGGGCGTCTTCAACGGCAAGGTCCGCCTTTATGTCGGTGTCACCGCTTCCTTTAAAGTTCAGGTCGAAGTGGAGCAGGCCTGATCCAGCCGTTCTCTGCGCCCCCTCTCGGCAGGGGGCGCTTTTTGGCTTTACGGACACGATAACGATTCAGAAGGATAACAGCCATGCCGAACGAACGACATTACAACGAACTCAACCTCGAGAGCGTGGGTATCAACCTGCCCTATAACATGCAGGCAGAGCAGAGCGTGCTGGGCGCAGTGCTGCTCAAGCCGGAGACCCTGACCGATCTGGTGGAGATCATCCGGCCCGAGATGTTCTATACCCGCCAGAATGCGCAGATCTACTCCGAGATGCTGCGGCTCTTTACCAGCGACCAGACCATCGACTTCGTGACCCTGCTGGACGCCGTCATTTCAGACGGCGTCTTCCCCAGTGCCGACGAGGCGAAGGTCTACCTGACCGGTCTGGCCGAGACAGTGCCCAGCATCTCCAACGTCAAGGCCTACGCCCAGATCGTGCAGGAAAAGTATCTGGTGCGCCAGCTCATGGGGGTGGCGAAGGACATCTTACAGGACGCCGGGGACGAGCCGGACGCCGACCTCCTGCTGGAAAACGCCGAGCAGCGGATCTATGAGATACGCTCAGGCCGGGATTCCAGCGCATTGACGCCCCTTTCTTCCAGCATGGTGGAGACGCTGACCAATCTTCAGAAGATCAGCGGCCCCGACGCCGACAAGTACAAGGGCATCCCTACCGGTTTCCGCCTGCTGGATACCGTCCTCACCGGCCTCGGCCGCGGCGACCTCATCATCCTCGCCGCCCGCCCCGGTATGGGCAAGACCAGCTTTGCGCTGAACATCGCCACCCGCGTCGCCATGCAGCAGAAGGTGCCGGTGGCCATCTTCAGCCTCGAAATGACCAAGGAGCAGTTGACCAACCGCATCCTCTCGGCGGAGGCGGGCATCGACAGTCAGGCCTTCCGCACCGGCGCGCTCCGGGCTGAGGACTGGGAGTATCTGGCCCTCGCCACCGAAAAGCTCCACGACGCCCCTATCTATATGGACGACACCTCGGGCATCACCATCACCGAGATGAAGGCGAAGATCCGCCGGGTCAATCAGGACCCCGCCCGCCCCAACGTGGGCCTCATCGTCATCGACTACCTGCAGCTGATGACCAGCGGCCAGCGCAGCGAGAACCGCGTGCAGGAGATCAGCTCCATCACCCGAAACCTCAAGATCATGGCCAAAGAGATGAACGTCCCCATCATCGCCCTGAGTCAGCTGTCCCGTGCCGTGGAAAAGCAGGGCAACAACTCCAGCCACCGCCCCCAACTGTCCGACCTGCGTGACTCTGGCTCCATCGAGCAGGACGCCGACTGCGTCCTCTTCCTCTACCGCGACTCCTACTACGCCAGCCAGAACCCCGACGGCGCGGAGGTGGATGCCGACACCGCCGAGTGCATCGTGGCAAAGAACCGTCATGGCGAGACCAGCACGGTGCCGCTGGGCTGGGATGGCGCCCACACCCGGTTCATGGATGTGGACTTCAAGCGCTGATGACGTGCGAAGAAATTTTGCAGACGGTGCGCGGCTTCTGCGCCCGGGAGGGTCTGCTGGAGGGCAGGCGGCAGATCGCGCTGGCCGTCTCGGGCGGGGCGGACAGCATGGCGCTGCTCTGCCTCATGCGACCACTGGCCGAGGAAAACGGCATCACACTCACGGTCTGCCACGTCAACCACGGCCTGCGGGGGGAGACAGCCGACCGGGACGAGGCCTTCGTCCGGGAGGCCTGCGCCCGGCTGGGTCTGCCGCTGCGGGTCTTCCATGCCGCTGAGCTGGAAGCAGAGGTGGGCAGGCCGCAGACCGGGGAGGACTGGGCGCGCCGTCTGCGGTACGCCTGCTTCGGGCGGCTGCTGGCAGAGGGGATAGACGCCGTCGCAACGGCCCATACTGGAAGTGATCAGGCCGAGACGCTGCTGTTCCGGCTGGCCCGGGGAACGGGCCTCCACGGTGCGGCGGGCATCCGGCCCAGCCGGCCGGGCTACCTGCGGCCCCTGCTCTGCCTGACCCGGGCCGACACCGAGGCCGTTTGCCGCGCCTGCGGGGAGACGTGGGTGACAGACGAGACCAACGAGGCCGACGACTACGCCCGCAACCGCCTGCGCCACGGCGCGCTGCCTGCCCTTTGCGCAGCCAACCGCGCCGCCGAGCGCAATCTGGCCCGCTTCTGCGAGAAGGCCGCCCGGGCGGACGAATACTTCGCCCGGCAGGCGGAAAGCCTGCTGGCCTCGGCCCGGGTGACAGACCCGAAGCGCCTGCCCGGCGGGGCAGGGCGCGCCCTGCGCACCGGACAGCCGGTGTGGCGGCTGACAGCTCTGCGACAGGCGGACCCTCTCATCCTCGACACGGCCCTCCACCGCCTCGTGGAGCCGGTGCGGGACGCGGAGGAAAAGTATATCCGGCTGCTGGCGGCTCTCGTGGAGAGGGGCAGCGGCGCGGTGCAGCTCACCGACAACGTCCGCTTCTGCGGACGGGAAGGGCTGCTCTGGCGGGAGGAAAGCGACAACAACATCCGCCCGCAGGGGGAAAAAGCAGATGTTCCGGAGCGTGCAGTATCCCTGCCCGAGGGCGGCGATTACCCGCTGCCCGGGGGCGGAACGCTGCAGATTCGGGTGGTTTCGGCCTGTTTTGAAGAAAAAACACAGGTCGTTCATAAAAAAGACTTAAAAAATCAGGCGGATTATGCTAAAATAAACTTGATATGTCCTGCTCTGCGGCTGCGCTGCCGTCAGCCGGGCGACCGCTTCCGCCCGGCTGGGCGGGGAACAGACCGGGAGCTGCGCAAATGGATGAACGAGGCGGGCATCCCGCCCCGGGAACGGGACACGCTGCCGCTGCTGGCGGCAGGAAAGCAGGTGCTGTGGGTCTGCGGCGAGGGCTTTGCCGATGGGCTTGCCCCCGGGCCGGACACAGAGCGGCTGCTGCAAGTGAAACTGGAAAATTGGGAGGAATCGAATCATGACCATGCATGATGATATTATGAAGGTCCTCGTCTCGGAAGAGGAACTGAAAGCAAAGGTAGCAGAGCTGGGCGCTCAGATCAGCAGGGACTATGAGGGCAAGAACCTCGTCCTCGTCTCCATCCTCAAGGGGTCGGTGGTCTTTATGGCCGACCTGATGCGGGCTGTGACCATCCCGTGCAACATCGACTTTATGGTGGTGTCCAGCTACGGCGGCGGCAACACCACCAGCACCGGCCTCGTCAAGATCATCAAAGACCTGGACGGCGACCTGTCCGGCAAGGATGTGCTCATCGTAGAGGACATCCTCGACACCGGCATCACCCTGTCCAACCTTGTGCCCATGCTCAAGATGCGCAACCCGAACTCGGTGAAGATCTGCACCATCCTCGACAAGCCCAGCCGCCGCAAGGCGGACATCGCCCCGGACTACGAGGGCTTCGCTGTGCCGGACGAGTTCGTGGTGGGCTATGGCCTCGACTACGATGAAAAGTACCGCAACCTGCCTTACATCGGCGTGCTCAAGCCCTGCGTCTATGAAAAGTAAGAAATAAAACCAGAACTGGAGTTGATTCCTTTTGCAACCTAAAAGACCTCGTATCAATCCGCTCATCCTTGCACTGGCGCTGGCCGCTGTGCTGATGGTCTGGTCGGTGATGGGCAGCGGCTCGGGCAGCACCAGCGGCTCGACCATGAGCTACTCCACCGTCGTCCATTATTTTGAGCACAATCAGGTCACGGCCTTCACGCTGGACCGCAACACCAGCGTCATCACCCTGAACCTGAAGGAGGGCGACCTGCCCCTGCCGGACGTCTCCTCCACCCAGAGCACCACGCAGGCCACCGGCGGCCTGCTGAGCGGGATGTTCTCCACCTCGTCGGAGTCCACCGGCGCGGTACAGGAGGACGACGGCACTGTCACCGTCCGCTATAAGCTGCCCTACGCCTACGTTTTCATCGAGAACGTGGAGAAATATATCGAGTCCTACGACGCGGCGAACCCCGACGCGCCCATGACCTACGACTACACCTCCCTCAAGGAGACCATCCCATGGATGGAGATCATCTTCTATCTGGGGATGCTGGGCTGCACTGGCTTCCTGCTCTTCTCCATGATGCGGGGCGGCGTCGGCGGTGGCGGCGGCATCATGAATGTCGGCAAGGCCAAGGTAAAGGACGAGCACGAGAACAAGAAGACGGCCACCTTTGCCGATGTGGCCGGTGAGGACGAAGAGAAGGAAGAGCTGAAAGAGGTCGTGGAGTTCCTGAAGAGTCCCGACAAGTTCAACTCTCTGGGCGCACGCATCCCCCATGGCGTGCTGCTCGTCGGCCCTCCGGGCACCGGCAAGACCCTGCTGGCCCGCGCCTGTGCCGGTGAGGCCGGCGTGCCCTTCTACTCCATCTCCGGCTCGGACTTCGTCGAGATGTACGTCGGCGTGGGCGCATCCCGCGTGCGCGACCTCTTCGACAAGGCAAAAAAGACGATGCCCTGCATCATCTTCATTGATGAGATCGACGCAGTGGGCCGTCAGCGCGGTGCCGGCCTCGGCGGCGGCCACGATGAACGTGAGCAGACGCTGAACCAGCTGCTGGTGGAGATGGATGGCTTCGAGGCCAACGACGGCGTCATCGTCATGGCTGCCACCAACCGCGCCGACATTCTGGACAAGGCCCTGCTCCGTCCGGGCCGCTTCGACCGTCAGGTCTACGTTGGCCTGCCCGACGTCAAAGGCCGTGAGGAGATCCTCAAGGTCCACACCAAGAACAAGCCCCTCGCCCCGGATGTCTCGCTGCGGGTCATCGCACAGCGCACCGCGGGCTTTGCAGGCGCTGACCTCGAGAACCTCGTCAACGAGGCCGCTCTGCTGGCTGCACGCCGCAGCCGCAAGGCCATCACGATGGAGGACATCGAGGAGGCATCCATGAAGGTCATGGCCGGCCCGGAGAAAAAGAGCCGGGTCGTCACCCCCGAGGAGAAAAAGCTCACTGCCTACCATGAGGCGGGCCATGCAGTGGCGGGCTTCTACTGCAAGCACCACCCCCGTGTGCATGAGATCACCATCATCCCCCGCGGTCAGGCAGGCGGCTACACCATGTATCTGCCCGAAAAGGACCGCAGCTACGTCACCAAGGGCGAGATGTTCGAGGATATTGTGTCCAGTCTGGGCGGCCGCGTGGCCGAGCAGCTTATCCTCGACGACATCTCCACCGGTGCGTCCAATGACCTGCAGCAGGCCACGAACATCGCCCGCCAGATGATCACCAAGTACGGCTTCTCCGAGCGCCTCGGCCCTGTGGTCTACGGCACCTCGCAGGAGGAGACCTTCCTTGGCCGCGATTTTGGTCAGGGCAAGGGCTACAGCGAGACCACCGCTGCCGAGATCGACAGCGAGATGCGGGACATCATCGACGAGGCCTACGAGACCTGCCGCCGCACCCTCACCGAGCACATCGACCAGCTCCATGCGCTGGCACAGGCTCTGATGGAGCGCGAGAAGCTGAACGAGAAGGAGTTCAACGCCGTGATGGCAGGCGAGACCCTGCCCCCGCGTGAGGACCCGGACGCAAAGCCCGCCGAGGCCGAGCCGACCGTCCAGCCTGTGGAGCAGGCTGAGGCCGCAGAACCTGCTGAGCCTGCCGAAGCTGCCGAGCCGGTGGACGCTGCCCCGCAGGCAGCCCCCGGGACGCCGGATGAGGGCGAAGCAGCCGAGTAAACCGAGAAAGGGGAGAGTCCTGTGGAGGAAAATTTTGAACCGGTCGCACGGACCCGGGCCAACTACTATACCCCGGGCAGCCCGGTGCAGTTCGTCTGCGTGGAGCTGCTCAAGGGCGAAGTCAGCGGCGAGCACGCGGTCTGTCTGACCTTTAAGAACATTTCCCGTGTGACCCTGACGGCGCTGGAAATCCATTTCAAGTGCAAGGGCGTGGATGGCGTCATCCTCTGCGAGGATGCCTTCGAGTACCGCGACCTTGCTGCCAAGCCGGGCGAGAGCTTCGGTATGGACGAAGCCGTCTTTGTCACCCAGAAGGCCATCACCAGCGTGGACGTTACATTGCAGAACGTCTACAGCGGCAAGAAGGTCGTCCACCTCGAGAGCATCAAGCGGGTGCGCCTGCCGGCCCCCCGCCGCCTGAGTCCCGAGATGCAGAAAGCCCTCGAGGCCCGAATGAACCGCACCGGCATGAAGTTCATGCCGCAGGTCTTTGAGAATGGCTGGTACTGCGCCTGCGGTGCCTTCCACCCGAAGGAGGAGGACACCGTCTACTGCTCCGAGTGCGGCAGCGACCGCATCCTGCTGCAAAACGCACTGAACACCCTGCTTCAGCCGGAAGAGCCGGTGCGTCAGCCCGCGCCGCAGCCTGCGGCCCAGCCGACGGCATCCGCCGCCCCTGCCGAAGAGCCGACCCGCATCATGGGTGCGGCGCAGGAGGAGGCTACCCGCATCATCCCGCCCCGCCCGGAGGTGCGCTCTGCGCCCAGCTTTGCGCCTGCGGCACCGGAGGCCACCCGGGTGATGTCCAGCGCCCCGGAGCAGGAGGCGACCCGCGTCCTGCCCCGTCAGCCTGAGCCGGTGCGCCCGGCGGCCTTTGCGCCGGACGAGAGCGAGGAGAAGTACGGCACCCGTGTGATGCCTTCGGCCCACATCGCGCCGCCGTCCCGTGTACAGGCCCAGCCGCTGGATGAGGAGGACGACTACGAAGAGGAGGACGCCCGCGACAGCATCGCGGAGACGCTCATCCGCTGGGTGCCGCCCATCACCGCCATCGTGTGTGCAGGCATCGCCCTGTGGGGCTTCGTGTATTCCCAGTTCGTAATGTAGATCGCTGTACGGCGGAGGAGGCAGAGGCTTCCTCCGCTGTTTTGTTAAAGGCTCTCCCTTTGGGAGAGCTGGCGCGGAGCGCCTGAGAGGGCAAGGCTGCTCACCGTGAGGCTCAAGCGCAGCAATCGTATCGCTCTGACCGAGGGGCTGCTTATCGCTGTGCCGGTGGCTCTGCCCTGACTGGCTTGCCCTCTCCGTCACCTTCGGTGACACCTCTCCCAAGGGGAGAGGCTTTCGTAGGAAGCTGAAAACTAGGAGAATCGTTATGGCAGAAGAATATTTGCAAGCCGCATTCGAGATCAAAGCGGCCTGCGACGACATCAGCCGGAAGCTGCTGCGCTGGCATTGGGAGCAGAAGCCCGGTGCCCACAGCGTGGACGCTCTGCTGAAGCATCTGGCCCAGCGCCAGAAGGAAAGCCCGGACTACTACGAGCGTCTGCCCGAGCTGAGCGGCCGCACCAGCTGGCAGCAGCTGGACACCACCCTCTGTATGCGTGTTCTGCTGGACCCGGAGAAGGACGCCGCCCGTCCATTGGACCTGCTGGGGGATACGCCCCGCCCGGCAGCGGCCCGCCGCGCCTGCAATGCGGTGCGGATGGCCCGCAACGAGGCCGCGCACGCCTCCGACAAGACCGCTGCCGCACAGGCGGCCCTCCGGTTCAACGAGGCCGTGGAGGAGCTGGAGGCGGGATATGAGGGCACGGCTCTGACCACCGGCGACCTTGAGAAATATTACCGGATGGCAGAGGAATTTCTGGCCCGCTGCGGCGCTTCGGAGACCATCGAGCCGCAGAAAAAGGCCGGGGACGAGCCGCCCCGCCGCCCGAAGGCTCAGACGCCGCGGGCCGATGCCCCTGCCCGGAAGCGCCAGAGCAGCGGAGGCCGCACGGCATCCCGGGGAACGTCCGGCCGCAACCGGAAGACCTCCGGGAAGACAGGCCGCAGCCGCCCGGCCACGGCCCGCCGCAAAAAGCGTCAGCGCACCCAGAGCCGTGCCCTCACGGTGGTGCTGCTGGCTGTCGTTCTGCTGGGCCTGCTGGTCCGGGCATGGACGATGGGACTGATGAAATAGCAGGGGCGAGAAGGTCTTTTCGCATCCCCGTGGGACATCCCTCATACACTGAGGGACAAGGGGGTGTGCGGATGGAGCAGGGGATGGAGATGCTTTTCGCGCTGTTCGGCGGGTTGGCGATGTTCCTCTACGGGATGGACCGGATGAGCCGTGCCTTACAGCGGGCGGCAGGCGACGCCATGAAGCGGCTGCTGGCCCGGCTGACGGCCACACCGCTGCTGGGGGTGCTTACCGGGCTGGCCGTGACGGCAGTGCTCCAGAGCAGCTCGGCGGCGACGGTCATGGTCATCGGATTCGTCAGCGCCGGGCTGCTGGAGCTGCCCCGGGCCGTGGCCGTCATCTACGGCATCAACATCGGTACGACCATGACGGCCCAGCTCATCGCCTTTGACGCCCAGCAGCTGGTGTATCCGGTGCTGTTTGCGGGCTTCGTCATCGATTTCGCGGCCCGTAAGGCCCGCTGGCAGGCCGTGGGAGAGGCGGTATTCTCCTTCGGGCTGCTCTTCGAGGGCATCGGCATTTTGGGCCGGGCCTTGCAGCCCCTCGCGGGGCAGGAAGTTTTTCTTGGGTGGATGACCCGGGTGAAGGCGTCGCGGCTGCTGGGCATCCTGCTGGGGCTGGGCATGACGATGGTGGTACAGAGCAGCTCGGCCACCATCGCGCTCCTGCAGAATGTGGCCCGGCAGGCCGGACCGGACGGCATCCACAGTGTGCTGGGCCTCGCCGGGGCGGTGCCCGTCCTGCTGGGGGACAACATCGGCACTACAGTCACGGCTCTGCTGGCCTGCATCGGGCAGGGCAGGGACGCCGCCCGGGCTGCGCTGGCCCACAGCTGCTTCAATCTCACCGGAAGCCTGCTGGCGGCGGCGCTGCTGCCCGGGTTCGTCCGGCTGGTGGAGCTGGTCTCCCCCAAAGGCCCGGAGCTGGAGATCATTTCCCGGCAGATCGCCAACGCCCACACCCTCTTCAACATCTGCTGCGCCCTGCTCTGGCTGCCCCTCCTGCCGTGGATGGTGCGGCTGGTCTGTGCGCTGGTGCCGGAGGAGTAGCCCTCTCCGTTACGCCGCAGGCGTGACAGCTCTTTCGTAGCGGCATGCCCTCTCCGTCATTGCTTCGCAATGCCACCTCTCCCTTTGGGGGCAACGGCGACGACCGCCGCTTGCGGCGGAAACAGGGAGGAGCTGTTGGGGCAGCGGCCAGCAGGATGCAAGCGACAGTGAAGCAGACGCTGGGAGCCGCAACCCGGCCTTGGCGCGTCAGCGACTGAGAGGGCAAGGATGCTATAGGGCAGGTCACTTCTTGGAGACGCCCCTCCGATACACCGCGAACGCGATGATGGCCGACAGCACCTCGGTGGCCCAGAAAGCGTGCCAGACGCCGGTGGGGCCGAGCTGGCGGCAGAGCAGCCACGCCAGCGGCATGATGAAGAGGATATAGCGGCAGAGGGAGATGACCAGCGAGGCCATGCCCTTGCCCAGACCTTCCAGCGCGCCGGAGGAGGTGGTGGACACCGAGGACACCACGAAGCCGAGACAGATGATGCGCAGGGCCGTCTGGCCGATGGCGATGGTCTCGGGGTTCGAGGAGAAGAGGCCGATGAGGGGCGCGGAGGCAGCCATGCAGATGACCGTGCCCGCCGCCATGATGACGGTGCTCATGCCGAGGGTGAGCTGGTAGAGCTTCGCTACTCGGGCGTGCTCCTTCGCGCCGTAGTTGTAGCTGATGAGGGGGCGCATCCCCTGCACGATGCCGCTGACAGGCAGGTAAAGGAAGGTCTGGAGCTTGTAGTAGATGCCCAGCACCACCACATAGCTCTCGGAGAAGGCGGCCAGCAGGTCGTTCAGGAAGGTGACCAGCAGGGAGGGCAGGGCCAGATTCAGGATAGCAGGCACGCCGATGGCATAGAGGCGTCCTTCCAGCGAGGCGTCGGGCCGCAGGGCATTCCGGCGCAGGCGGACGGGCGATGCTGTGGTGCAGTAGACCACGAGGTAGAGGACGAGGGTGACGGTCTGACCGATGCCGGTGGCCAGCGCCGCACCGGCGATGCCCAGCGCGGGCACCGGGCCGAGGCCGAAGATGAGGATGGGGTCCAGCAGGATATTGCACACGCAGCCCGAGATGAGGGCGAGCATGGTGAGCTTCATCCGGCCCACAGCCTGAAAGATCTTCTCGAAGGCGAGGCTGGCCATGTTCACGATGGCAAAGAAGAAGACGATGGCGGAATAGGTGACGCCCATCGAGACGATGGTGCTGTCGGCGGTGAACCGGGCGAGGAAGCCGGGCATGATGGCCGTGGCCAGCAGGGTGCACAGGAGGCCGTGGAGCACCGAGAGGGCCATGCCGTGGGTGGCGGCTGCATCGGCCTTGTCATGGTCGCCTGCGCCCCGGTAGAGGGCGACAAGGGCGTTGATGCCCACGCCGAAGCCGATGGCGACAGCGTTCACGAAGTTCTGGATGGGGAACACGAGGGAGAGGGCCGTCATGGCCTGCTCATTGATCTGAGCCACGAAGAGGCTGTCCACGATGTTGTACAGCGAGTTCACCAGCATGGAGATGACGTTGGGCAGGGCCATGGACACGAGGAGCGGGAAGACGGGTCTTGTCTTCATAAAGGTATCGTTCATAGGGGGGTAAAAGCTTCCTTTCCTGAAAATTCCGCACAAGAAAAGCCACACAACGGCGGCTTTGAAGCGGGCCATTGTGTGGCGAAAAGTAGCAAGATCTATGCTGTAAAAATCCACACGGGTTTTATAAAGAGGGTGCAAAGAAATACGGTGCATCGACGACAGCGGCGTTACGGGACGCCGCCGGACAGCACCGGGACGCGGGCCGGGAGGAAAACCGGAAAAGCGGCCTTCCGACCAGCCTGCGATAGGATACCACGAAACGGAGAGATTGTCAAGTCAAAAGTATGACTTTTCACAAAAGACTTCTCAAGCGCCCATTTCGTGGTACAATGGAGCCAAACGAAAACGGAGGGAACGGAATGAAATGGATGATCGCATCCGACCTGCACGGGTCGGCGTACTATGGTAAAAGGATGGTGGAGGCTTTCGAGCGGGAGGGGGCCGGGCGGCTGCTCCTGCTGGGGGATCTGCTCTATCACGGCCCCCGGAACGACCTGCCCCGGGACTATGCGCCCAAGGAGGTCATCCCGATGTTGAACAGCCTGAAGGACAGGCTCTGCTGTGTCCGGGGCAACTGCGATGCCGAGGTGGATCAGATGGTGCTGGACTTTCCGGTGCTGGCGGATTACTGCATCCTCCCGGCGGGCGAAAAGCTCATCTACGCCACCCACGGGCATATCTATAACTTAAAGAACCTGCCGCCGCTGGCCGAGGGGGACATCCTGCTCCACGGCCACACTCATGTCCCGGCGTGGACGGAGTTCGGGCAGGGAAACGTCTACCTCAACCCCGGCTCACTGAGCATCCCGAAGGAAAACAGTCCCCACAGCTACATGACGCTGGAGGACGGCGTATTTTATTGGAAAGACGTAGATACGGGAGAAATATACCACACCCGTGTACTGTGAGCGGCGGTCTGTCCGCAGGCACTTGCAATTAGCATACCAGTGTGGTATGATGAAAATGAAAAACGCCCGGTGGGCGCGATCTAGGAGCAGGAGGTACGGACCAATGGTGCAGACGACGCTGAAAGTGAACGGGATGATGTGCGGGATGTGCGAGAGCCACATCAACGATGTGGTGCGCAAGACCGTGCAGGTGGAGAAGGTCACTTCTTCCCACACCAAGGGCGAGACGGTCATCGTCTCGGCCCAGCCGCTGGACATCGAAGCCCTGAAGGCTGCCATCGCAGCCACCGGCTACACGGTGACTGGCGCGGAGGAAAGGCCCTACGAGAAAAAGGGTTTCTTCTCGTTTTTGAAGCACTGAGGACTTCCGGCCCCGGGAGGGGGCCTGCGAAAGGAGGCAGGCAGAGATGAGGATACTGGTCTATGGTGCAGGGGTGCAGGGCTGTGAACTGGCCCACCGTCTGCTGCAGAACAAGAAGAACGTCGTCACCATGCTGGCGCGGGGTGAGTGGAAGGAAAGGCTCGACCAAAGGGGACTCGTGATCCGCCACTGGGCGCAGTGCCGCACCACGGTGGACCGGGTGACGACCATCGACACGCTGGCCCCGGACGACTGCTACGACCTCGTTTTTGTGGCGGTGCAGGCCGGGCAGCTGCCCGATGTGCTGCCCATCCTCAAGCAGAATAAGAGCGAGTACTTCGTCTTTGTGGGCAACGACCCCCATGCGGTGGAGGTCATGCAGGCCATGCAGCGCCCGGCGGACAAGGTCGCGTTCGGTTTTCAGAGCAGCGGCGGACACCGGGATGTGGATAAGGTGGTCAGCGCCCATGTCGGCGTGGATATGACCGTCGGCGGGGCCACAGCACCCCTTTCGGGCGTCTTCCGCTACCGCCTCAAGACTGCCTTCGAGGGCGCAAGGTACAAGCTGAACTTTGTCAGCGACATGGACGCATGGCTCAAGTGCCACATCGCCCTCATCCTGCCGGCCTGCTATCTCTGCTATGCCTGCAAGGGCGACCTCTCCAAGGCCACCAAGGAGCAGCGGGAACTGGTCCTCGATGCCGCGTGGGAGGGCTGCGAGATGCTCAAGGCCGCGCACATCCCGGTGGACGACAAGGAGAATACCGACTGCTACCGCGCCGGGACTCCCGGACGCCGGAAGATGGACGCCATGCTGCTGGCCATCTGCAAGACCCCGCTGGGCCGTCTCTGCGTCTCCGACCACGCGATGCACGCCGTGGCCGAGATGCAGTACCTCGACGAGGCCTTCGAGGGCCTCCGCGCCCAGACACAGACCCAGATGACCGCATGGGATACCCTGCGCGGGCAGATGCCCTCGTGGGACATCATACGGAAGAAAACAGCAAAAACAAGACGATGATATGATGGAAAAAAGAGGCAGACGAAGGGCGTCTGCCTCTTTTTTTGTTAAGGCTCTCCTTTTGGGAGAGGCTTCAGTGCGTCCCCCAAAATTCCGCTAATTTTTTGTTCAGCTCCTCCGTATCCCGCAGATACTCCAGCTGCCGCCAATGCTTCGGGAAGAGGCGGGCATATTCGCTCTGGGCAAAGCGGTCGTCCAAGAGCAGCACCACGCCTTTATCCTCCTGTGTCCGGATGACCCGCCCGGCGGCCTGAAGGACCTTGTTCATCCCGGGCCAGCGGTAGGCGTAGTCGAAGCCTGCACCGTTCTGGGCGTCGTAATAGCGGCGGAGCATCTCCTGCCGGGGGCTGACCTGCGGCAGGCCCACGCCCACGATGGCACAGCCGATGAGTCGGTCGCCTGTGAGGTCCACCCCCTCACCGAAGATGCCTCCCATGACCCCGAAGCCCAGCAGCGTCTTTTCCGGGCGGGGCGAGAACCGCCCGAGAAAGGCCGCCCGCCCGGCGTCGTCCAGCCCGCTCTCCTGCACCAGCGTGTCGATGCCGGGGTAGCGGGCGGTGAAGTCCTCCCACACCTGACGCAGATAGGCATAGCTGGGGAAAAAGGCCAGATAGTTGCCCCTCCGGCCGGAGGCCAGCGCCGCGAGGGCGTCCGAGATGGGCTGGATGCTGGCCTCCCGCTGGCGGTAGCGTGTGGAGATGGAGGGCAGGCAGTAAAGTCCGAGATTCTCAGGAGGAAAAGGGCTTTCCAGAGCCACGGCCCGGGCCTCGGGGCAGCCGAGGACGGTGCGATAGTAGCCCGGCGGCGTCAGGGTAGCGCTGAACAGAGCTGCGGCCCGCCCCGTCGAGAGGCTTGTGTCCACGAAGGGGGAGGGGTCGAGACAGAGCAATTGCAGTTCCAGCTCGCTGGCCCGGGCGGTGAGCTGGGTGGCAAAGTGCTCATCGTACCGCTCCGCTGCCCGCAGGACATCCTGAACCTCGAAATAGAGGTCCAGAAGAGCTGTGCGGGCCGCGGCATCGGTATTGTCCTCCAGCCAGTCCTGCAAAGGGGCCGTCAGCGCCCGCAGAGGCGCCAACAGGGCCGAGGGCAGCTCTTTGCAGAACACCGTGCCGTCCTGCGCATAGTCGGCGGCAGGCAGCGCGAGCGTGGGCGTCTCCGCCTGTTCCAGAAGAGAGGTCTGGCCGCTGCCGTCCTCTCCGGGGGCAGCGCTGCCCCGCCGGGGCGCGAGGGCGCAGACGGCTTTCCGGCCCTCCAGAAAGGCTTTGTCGGCCTTGGTGAGGGCCGTTTTAAGAGCACTCCTGCCCCGGCCGAGGGCGCGCTTGGCCTCGGTAAGGCTGCTCTTGCAAAAGCGGGCGGAGTACATGGCGCGGGCACGCTCGGGCAGGTTGTGGGCCTCATCCACGAGGAAGAGCCAGTCGCCCGCGCTGTCAAAGAACCGCCGCAGGTGCACCACTGGGTCGAAGAGGTAGTTGTAGTCCCCGATGATGACGTCACACCACTCGCTCAGGTCCAGTCCCAGCTCGAAAGGGCAGACCGTGAACTGCCGCGCAGCATCGGCCAGCGCGGCCCGGTCGAAGCAGCCGCTGCCCTCGTCCAGAAGGGCTCGCAGGGCGGTGTTCACCCGGTCGTAGTAGCCGTTGGCGTAGGGGCAAAGCTCGGGCAGGCAGGCGGGATGGCCCTCGGCGTCCGGGTGAAGACAGACCTTCTCCTTGGCCGTCAGGGTCACGCTCCGGAGCGCCAGCCCCGGAGCAGCCGCCCGCAGCCGCGCCACGGCATCCTCGGCGGCAGACTGCGTGGTATTGCGGGCCGTGAGGTAGAACAGCTTCTCGCCGCAGCCGGTGCCGATGGCCCGCAGGGCGGGGAAGAGGACGCTCATGGTCTTGCCGATGCCGGTGGGGGCCTGACAGAAGAGCCGGACGCCCGCCTTCGAGGGTGCGGCGGTGCAGGCGCGGTAAGGATCGCGGCCGTCAGC
>OBZC01001198.1_pt1 | contig 19189 bp, 19 predicted proteins | sample 1538231 | NCBI WGS metagenome assembly OBZC01 (sample SAMEA2580225, study PRJEB22360) | human gut metagenome | biome: human gut; feature: human-associated habitat; material: faeces | place: Denmark | collected 2008/2010 | reverse complement strand
GAGCCGGGCGAATACGTCGGGCTCGGACGGTCGACCGGAAGCGTCTTCTCCCTGTCCGACAGGCGCCATAGGTTGGCGCCCGGGTCTTTTCTGCGAGCCTCAACCATCTCCCGCATCAACGCGTTCTCCAGTTCCAGCTCCTCGACCCGCCGGCGCAGGACCTCGGCGTCGCCGGCGTCCCGATCCCGTCGCACCGCTGGCTTGTCGGCCTGGCCGGCGTTCCTGTTCCCGGGCTGCAGCGCGGCCATGCCGCCCTCACGATACGTCCTGACCCAGTGATTGACCGCTCCAACGCCCGCGCCGAACCGTCCGGCGGCCCGCTTCCGCGCATGCCGCCCGGCACCGGTTCGATCGCCTTGGTCCTTTGTCTCCAGTGGGATGGTGGGTTTCGCCATATGGCCGGCATGCCTGGGATCCTTTGCCAGCCAGCGTTCCGGGCACTGTCTGGTCGGATGACCCAGGTGTTCGACCACCTGGGCCGTGGTCATCGGCGTGGCGGAGTACAAGTCCACCGCGCGCCGTCGTTCCTCGGGACCGGACATACGATAATCCTTTCGTTCAGTCTCCAAAAAACGTCCGCAGCCCCCTATCGGTTAGCGAGATCGCGCATAAGATGTAAATTGCGTTGTTTTTTATCTCAAGGGTGAAACTTAAGAGCACATAGAATCTCGAGGTTATCTAAACCGACTCGAACATTTGTCCTTTGTACTGTAAGATTCAGAGCAAAACGAGTGAAAAATACACGACGAAGTTACTTGTGAAAGATAGTGGTTATGCCTGGAACATTTGGGGTCAGAATCTCACCGGAAGCTCGAAGGGGAGAGGGCGGTGAAAATCAGGTAAAGGCTTTTTTCTCTGACACTTTCCAATGGTGCATAATGTCCAAGGACATTGATTTTGGCACTGATTTATGGGTGATGCCGGTGAGCGATGAGGGAATTCCTTCATTTGTGGTTCTTGGTGTGCAAGTAAAGAAAGGAGCAAGCTACTTCAGGCATCCTAAAAAGGATGAGCAAGGTAATGTGATTGGCTGGTGGTTCGGATTTGATGCCAATCATGAAGCTTCGTGGACTAATGGGAGAATTGCTCATATTGTTGTTCTGATTTCTAATGAAGGAACAATGTATTGGTCCAAGATCGAGTCTTCACAGATTGACCGTTCTTCCCGAAAACCCAAGATTCTTGTATACAAGGATCATGTGTTGGAAAAGACAGATGAAGAAGAGATTTATGAGTTCGCATGCAGCACGTATGAGAAGTCTGCATTCAACGGAGTTGTGTGGAATGGTCTGAAAAACATTAAAAACCAGGATCGCATTCGACTCGCAATGCTCGCTCCTCGTGTGATAGCCCCGCATGTGAATAAACATATAGATAACTTGAAAGGTCATGAGGCCTTGGCTTCCTTGCTATATGGGAATGAGTATGGATTGGAGTGGTACTGGAGAGCGGGAAGTGGTTCCATGGCTGACGTGGCCATGCAGAAAGGGAAAAGAAAGGATGAGGCATGGGCTTCATCTGACTGGTGCTGGAAGGCGGCCGCGGCTTTTTATGATTACCTTGATGGACAGGGTGGACGCTTGGATGAGCTTTTTTCGGTTGCGAAATCTCCTGAAGAGCAAGCCGCATCGGCGGTAATGCAATTTGCCTTTGATATAGATAATAATGATTGGAGTGCTGCTCTTCAACATATTGAAGCTGTTATGACTTATAATCTTTATCCTGTAGATAAAGCGTGGCTGCTGGTTCACGAATCATGGGCGAAGTTTGAACTCGGTCGTAAGGATGAAGCTATTTCTGCCGGTTCGAATGCAGTGAGTCTTTGCTTGCAGAATCCAGATGATATTACCGCTAATGGAATCTGCGGTGTGGCGGTAAGGTTGCTATGGCAATACGATTGGATTTGGGGGAATGTTAAGTCATCGGGAAGGCAAGTTGATACAGCCGAAGTGATTCAATCGTCAGATAATCCAATTTTCTGGTGGCTTGAATTGGGAGAATGCGGCATTGCGGGTAACGCAGTGTCGAATCGGTGGCTTCATAGCATTGGAGAAGCAGAGAAAACCCATTCGCTAAGACGACGTTTTATCTCCCTTATTCTTCAGACGGCATTTCTCGGTGACAGAGATGCGTGGAAAAGATATTGCTGTTTGCAGGCAGAAAATGCGTATGCTCAGATTGAGGATGATAATGAGGGGAGAACGGACATCGTCAATGTGCTTGAAATGTTTCGGCGGTGTTCTTCCAAAGACGATTATCGGAAAGTACTTCGGTCTGCCATCCAGAGAGCTCCAGATTTCAGGATTGTTGAATATGCCGAAACTGTATCGTTGAATGAGTCCACGCATTCAACGGCACTGAATGATCTGACGTTGTTCCAGTGCATAGGTGATTATCTTTCTGCAGATAAGGCTGATGAAGTTTGCCGTTGGTGCTTGACGACGTTGGCGTCTGTGCGGGAATACGTCCGAAAGGTTTCTGCGACGTTCAATATCCCTATTGAACTGTTCAAGACGCTTAAAGCTTGTTATATGGCTGCAAGTCGAGATGCACAGGAAGAGATTGAGCAATGGTTTTTGGAGCTGCCTGGCGTGGGAGAAAGCTATGCCTCGGAAGCGCAGAATTTGACGATTCTGTTTCCGGAGTCCTTTTGGGGTGATGACAATCTGGCAATCTTGCTGCAACGAGGCGATGCAGGTTCTCTGCAGCAATGGTACGAATATAAGCAAAGCTCTCATGATGAGGAATCGGAAGCGCAATGGCACGTAAAGGTGAAGAGCGGTCAAGTTGATGTAATCAAGAGCGTCGATGATGCGCAAAAACTTTCCGAGGACGAGATTCGAAGGGTTTCTGATTGTTTTTCTGCATATTGTGCTGAGACAATAGCAAGCTACGAACAGTCTGGGGTTATTGCTGTTCATGGTGTGGATCACATGCTGAGCGCATTCCTCTTCTGCGGATATGCTCATCCGGAATTAGTTGATTGGGATTCATTCGCGAAGCTTATGCTGTCCAACGCTGAGGCGCTTCAAGACAAAAGATGGCCTTTGAAATTCCTTATACATTTCAGTAATGAATTGCCTAATGGAATTCGAGAGGAACTTTTCAGCATGTTGTCGTGTTTTGTCAAAAGCTTTGAGGATAAGGCCAATATTGTCTATTGGCTAGCGTATGAGGCGATGGCATTACTGTGTGAGGATGAACGTCAAAATATTATTGATTATCTGATATCGAATAAGCGATACAAAGCGGTCGCTCGCATAGTGCAACGGTTCCCCGCTGAGAGGTACGTACAGTTGATGGTCACCATGCTGAAAATGGGACCTGCTGGCATGTGCGATACTGCGGCCGGCGCGTTGACCAAACTCGAGCTATGCAATTTCGGTGGCGTGATCGTGACCGAAACTGTTGAGGACATAATGGCGAACGGTACGCTTGCTCAAAAAGAATGGGTAGCTGAAGCGGTGATCGAATCTACTGAGGAAATTCCTGCCAGAATGAGAGAACGACTGATTGCCTTGGAAGATTTAGTAGGTTCTTCTATGAGGAAAGCATTGAAAGAAAAGTTGGACGTTTAGCCCACAGATATTTTAAAAGGTGATCTGGAATCAGTGGAGTAGTGACCGAGAGGTTGCGCACCTAGGATTTTTACGTCACATGCATGATTCCCAAATGCGCAACCTTATATATCTAGTGGCTGAAGAATCCCCAAGCGTAATAAGATTCGCGAAATACTTGTTATTTTGTATTGTTTATCTTTATGGAAGTTGGATTTCTTCAAAAGAAATTCTGCCACTATTTTCCAAGGTCTGATACGTATTATTATTATCAGATTCGTGAGCTAAATCGTATTTATTAAGCAGTTTGCGTAAGTTTTTTATTGCATATTTTCTGGATATGCCGTTCGTGTAATATATACCCAACGTAGAATCGGATTTGTCAAATTTTGCAAGATCAAAATATCTTCTGAAATAATCAAAATCAGCGTCGCTGAATGAACATCCGAAACATCTGATTTCGTCAATTTGTTTTTTACTTAATTCATTAATGGTTCTTGCAGATTGCTTATCTAAGCATTCTTTTTGTTGTCGTCTTGTGTCTTTGAAGAAAGAAGAGCGGTAACCTGATGTAATCTTCATCTTAGTTTTAGTAGGGTAACCGTTGTCGTCTGCGATGCCAAACATGGCAGTGCCCTGATTCTCTTCACCATGAAGGTTAACGTAGTTAGGTATGCCTTCCAATGGCCGGGTGTAGTTAAAAGACATTACAAATTCTTCGTGGGGCTCTTTGGGCATACTGGACATATGTCCTCCGATGGTTCCAAAGGTAACATATTCAATCCGTTTTGAGGTCTCGGCTTTCTGAATTTTTTCAAATAGCAGCTTTGCGTTGGTTTGATAGTTGGGATTTTGGTCTATTGTCCTTAGATATTTTGCAAAATCGTTTTCAAGATTGCTTAGCTCTTGATCAAATATGTCAAATAAATTTTCTTCTGTACGGAAAGCGATATCTTTCTTTTGGAAGTAAAGTGTTAAAAGCTCATACATGCTCTTCTTTTGAGGAGATGTATTTTCTGGGCTATTGGAAAATATTTAAAATATTCGCTGATAGATATCTCGTTTTCTTGTGGATAATCCTGTAAAAACGTATCGATATTCTTTTCTATATCTTGCCAAAGAACATAATCATTCCTATAACCAGGTTGGTCATGTTCATAGGCAAAGACAATGAACCAAGCAGAGGGAATATTCTTGATGCCTCCATCTTGAATTTCTTCATAAAGTGCTGGAATCGCTTTTGAATCAGAGGAGTTATATCCTTTGTACCATTTGAAACGTGACTCAAAATAATCTGCATAGCGAGATTTCAACCCGCATGCTAAGTCGAAGCCATTACCAAGAAGATACAGCGTTCTCATGTAAATCCTTTCGATTGTATTTCATAAAGCTAAACTTACACTTTTCGATATTCTATGAAGTTGACTAGTACTATTTATTGCTTAGTATAATTTTCTGATAAAGCATATACTTTTGTCTTTTCGGTCGTGATTGGTTATCTGCATGCAATGATGGGAGGCGGCATCCTCCTGTCGCCAGGATCAGCAGTGTCCAGATGTATAAATCATCGGGAATGACTGTTCTGTAGGCCCATAGCCAGCCGATGCCGCTGACGATCTCCTGGAATACCTCTCCCAACGCATATCTCCTTCTCCGGAATGCATATATGCTTATTGAACCTTAATTCAAGGGTGGCATGAAAACATGCCCGATCAATCTCTTGTTGTGCGTTTTCCCCTTGTGAAAGAGTGCGGAAACTGTACTCTATACACAAATTATTCGTACCAAGGAAGCGCATTCCATAACAGGTCTTGTCAGTGGTGAAAAAGCTCGGGATAGAGCACTCGCGTATTCTTGCCTACGCCATGCGCGGCTATCCGCGTCGTTGGTTGATGGTGATGGCGAGCAGTGTCTGGCGGGCGAAGTCGAGCTGGGAGAAAGGAATTTCCGGCAGTAGGGAATCGCCGATGTGCCTTGCTCGTATGTTGAAACTATGGAATAATCAATGGCTGTTCATATGCACTTTATAGTGAGACATTTTTGTCGTATATAGGGGTGAGTCTGGGGCTGATTTTCGGTCTCTCCCAGGGCGGGGTATATTCCCGCCTTATATACTTTTATCCACGACTAAAAACCGTGGGCTCATCATCTTCATCGATGAGCCTAGCGTGCTTTCGACTATTCCTGTGAATCCGAAGTGGTCTTGCATTGTTTCACGAAGAGCAGTCAGATCCAAATTAGGGCATTCATCTGTCAGGTTTCTGAGAATCCGATGCAACCACCACCTAAGCAACATTGAATCGCATTCGCTGGTTTGGTGCTCAACCTTCCATTGATGAAACAAGTTGCTGTTGTTCCTTTTCGTCATATCCTTCGGGGACTGGGTAATGGTCTTGGGGGAAGTCGATGTCAGTGTTGTCTGTCGTGGGAAATATAGGATTTGCCTTCTCAGAATCGAACAAACGTTTGAGGAGTGTGCTAGCTTTGCCATAGCGTATTCCTCGGAAAGGGTGGATATCATATGGCTTCTCGTTCTGCAAGAAGTCGTTGCGTAAGCGGCAAATCAGTGGTGTATCTATGGGCCGGCGAGTCTTTGGGCCAAACTTCGGAACAAGGCGAAACCATGTCCAAAACGGTGGCGTCTTGGTTTGCAGACAAAGCGGCGAATCAAGAACTTGCGAATGGGAATATCGATTTCCGTCGTTTCGACAAATACAGGATTAAGCTCGAAGCCTTTCTTGAGGAAAAGCTTAATCGATTGCAGGAGGGGAAGCTAACACCTGGCAGCGAGGTTATAGAGGTCAAACATGCAAGCTCGCGAGTCATCTTTGAATTGCGTTGGCATTTTGAAGCCGCGGCTCAGCATAAAGGCAAGACGCAGATACGCCATTACGAGGCGGAGCCTGTTGAAGTGAGGAACTCCGTTTTTGGTCTTGTCATGCATGTGAAGGACATAACAGGAACCGATACTGAAATTACGGAAAAGCAAAATCGTCAGATTGAGATAGCTGAAATTCTATACGACGAGTGTTCAAAAAATGACTGGAGGCTAAGCTGATGGTAATAATGTCGAGCCTGTGGTGGATATTACTATAAGTAATATCCACCACAGGAGGGAACCATGGATGGTCGGCTTCCTTACGATTATCGGGAACTTGCCTACGATTTGTATCACGCCGAGGACCAGCTTCTTGAGGAGCTTGTTTCCCTGCGTGCGCAACGGGGCATGACTCAGAAGCAATTGGCTGATGAGATGGGCGTGTCCCAGTCTTACGTATCTCAGATTGAGAACGGAAGAAAAAAGCTTGTGACATTGCTCACCGACTATGCGCTGGAAGTCGGAGCGCGCATTACATATAGCGTCGAACCTGCGGAGCTAAAGCCGGAGGGCGGTCGGAAATACGATACGTGGAAGGCCGCTCAGCAAATGCAGGTAACAAGTGAATGGTCCAATGGCGATATAACGGTGGGCGCCATCAACATAGAAATAAAAGTATCCCGGCAAAAACCAGATCATGATGGTCCGCACAAGGTTACCGTAATGGGTGCTTCGGGCAAGGCTACTCCTTGGCGTGCAAATGAAGACATGGAATCGAAAAAGGAGCTGGTTGGATGAACGTCAACAGAATTATGCTGCTCGGCCAGTCAAGCGAGCGCGATCTTGCCCAAGACCCGCAGGAAGGCGCGGAAAGCAACATCAATTTTAATTTTGGTTTGAATCCAAGCGATGACAAGCCTTGGCCGTACGAATTAACGTTGCATTCGGAGATCACTCTCAAAAAAGGCGATTCCGAAAAGAATGTGTCTCCCTTTTTCGTATCCGATCTGCGCTATGCGATTCAATTCGATTCGCCCATTGATGATGAAAATACCCCGGCGGCTCTTTCCGTTGCATGGCCTTACATGAGGGAAAAGCTCGTTGAACAATTGCAGTCGCACGATATACCTGCGATGTCAATAGTGCCGTTGTCGATTGCTGCGTTGCCTGCGCAATCCCAATAGAACTGACTTGAGCGTTAGTTCTATTGGGTGTTCTGGCTACGTTCGTCCTTTGACGTTTCCACTGGCTTACATGCTGATAATCCGCGCGACCGTCTAGGTTCGGTCGCGCGGATTATCAACTAATCAATGATGGTTCATCGTTTTTCAGCGGGCTTGAGTGTCGGATGAATCGGTCATCGGCGTGCGCGAATGATTGTGCACTCGGATGGAGACTTTGTCCCACAGCAGCTCGAACCAATGCCCACGACGCCGGTCGATAGTGGCTGCGAACAATGCCTGGCGGATGAAGTCAAGCAGAGTGCATACGGCGTAGATCGCCGGCAGGATGCCGAGGATCTGCAGGATTGCCAATGGCTGCTGGTACAGGTTCTGCAGATTGAGCAGCCGTGCCCAGAGCAGTTTCATTGAGGCCGCGTAGTCGGTGATGAGGTATACGGCGAACGCGGACTGCGCGATCCGGTTGATGGTTCGATTGTGGAAGGTGACGCGGCCGAACAGCAGGAACATGCTGAAGCCGACCATGATGACGGGCAACCACCAATCACCGGTGATGTATATTCCCATGTCGTGCCCAAGCAGCGACAATGTTATGGAGACGCAGGTGTACAACAGGAAAAAAATCGAGCCCGATGCCGGTCGTCAGCCAGACCTGCTTGGTGGTGAACGGTTCCATATACCACTTATAAGCAGAAATCAGAATGAACAGGTAGATGAATCCGAAGAAACCATCATTAATTTTTATCATTCCGGGGATGAAACTGGTCAATCCCCATATGACCAGCACGGTCGTGGCCAGCGCGAGGTGGTATTCGCGTCCGAGCGCCTTCAGTCCCTTGGCCAGGAAGGGGAGGAGCGCCAGGAATATGGCGTAGGCGGTGGCGTACCACCATACGCCCATGCTCAACGGCATGACGCTTTTCACCATGAGTTTCATACTGAGATCGGCTCGGTCGAACACGAGGTAGAACGTTACGAGGATAAGGCTCCAGAACAGGAGCTCGCGTTCCATGATCCATACGCGTTGCAGGTTGGATTTGATGGTCTGTTCCTTGTCGAGGAAGAACCATGCGGAGATGGAGAAGAAGATGACGACGCCGATCTTGCCGCCGCCGGCCATGACGAGTTGGAAGAAGATCCGTTCCGGTCCCAGGGGGAGTTTCAGCACGTCATAGCCGTTATGGACGATAAAATGACACATCAAAATCATGAACATCGCGATGATGCGCAACAGTTCGATGCTGGAATTCCTCTGCCCCCCCGTTTAAATTTCTGGAGCGTGCCGGTGCGACGCGTTTGATATGCGCCCCGTTTAAGCCTGTGTCCTGGCTGTTTTCGTTCATCGTACTTCTTCTTTCTCCTAGTCCGTCTCTCTCCCGAAAATTCTACGGGGGGTGGGGTGACTGCATAAGGGGAGTGCTCCTGTTCTCAAGATCGTTGATCTTGAATTGGGGAGGTAATGGAATCAGAGACGGGTCCGGTAGAAGATTCTCATTTCCTCCCGACTGCTTCGATTTGACGGAATACAGGCCATGGTTCTGCGAACTATAATGCAGTGGCGAAGATTATGGTGCAATACTCCCATGCAAGTCGAAGAGATGGAAAATAAAAGACAGCATAAGTTAATCTTTATAATCGTATGTCTGATAGCCATTGGAATTCTTGCAGTTGTAACGCTCGCGTGTACGGGAGTCGTCTCCGTCAAACATTGTTCGTTTTCTGTCGACCGGAAATGAGATTTCTGGAATTGCTTGGAATCGGTCGGCACTATCGGAGCTACCTTTGTTGCTTTATTCGATTTTAATCTAAAGGAGATCAGAGAGAAACAATGGGCGGTGGCCAAAGTAGTGTCCACCTGGATCTCAGAAGAGAACAAACCAAATAAAGTGTGTGCTGGCCAGGTATAAAGGTGGCTTTGGCGATAAATCTTGTTTGCACGCATAGTATATGCACATGTACTACGCGTTTATTGATGAATCTGAGTCACCGCATGGGTCAGATGAGCCAGAGCCGGAGCCATTCGGCTATGGGATCTTTTACGTAGGCTGTATGCTTGTGGATGATCATCAGCTGACATCAATTAACGCCGGCTTTGAACGGGTACGTCAACGTGCTCATGAGCGCTTCAACATTCCCGAGGACGCCGAGTTTCACGGTCAGTGCATGTTCCAGTACAAAGATGATTGGATTGGCTTGAAAAGAAAACATCGTGCTGCTATCGGTATCTATCGTTCTTTGATGAATGAGATAACCGCTAGCGGAGGCGTTCTCTTTGTACGCGGAGTCCATGAACGCCAGCTTAAGCGGCGGTACGGCGAGCATGCGCATGATCCTCATTCTTTGGCTTTGCAGTATTGTCTGGAGCGCGTCAACTTTTACGCGGAGTCAGAGGGCATCCGGAACATACAGATTGTGGCGGATAAGGTATCTGATCCAGCGGCTCACGAAGGCATGCTGAAACGGTATAAGCTACTCGGCTCGAAGGAAGGATATGTAGGTTCGGATCTTGCGCACATTGATTTCCCGTTCCGTTGGGAAGACTCACGCAAGTATTTTGGCCTTCAGGCTATTGATAAGGCTCTTTTCATATTGAATCGCGCGGTTCGATTAAACCGTGACGATATGAGTTCAAAAGGCGACCGCGAGGTCTTGAAAACTGCGCAGATTTTGCTTCCACATCTTCATCGGTCATCTGGAATTTCATACCTGCAAAACCGCAAATCGTACTACTTGATGCCGGAACTGTATCCTGGATATCAAAAATAGCTTCGGGGGTTCAGAAGAACCCCCGAGCGGACAACGATCATAAGCATGCCTGCTTAAGCTCATCGTCTTTACAGTATACGCTTCGATACCTTAAGAGTCAAAGAACCCGTTATCTATTTGTAAGTGCAACATCCTTGTTCGCGGCTGGTTCTAGCAGTTCGTCGGCGAATGCCTCGGCGGGGGTGCGGCAGCCGAGCACTCGCATGGGCCTGTTGTCGGTTTCGTCGACGATCTCCTGCAGTTCGCGTGCCATGGAGGGGGGGGCGATGGGCGTGCGTTTGGGCAAGCAGCGGCGGATCATGCCGTTCCTCTTCCGACAGGTGCGAATACACCTGGCCCAAGGCGCAACACCCCTTCGTTTGGTTATCCGGACAATCTCCAATCTAACGGGTGCTGCACTTTCAATTAGACAACGGGCGTATGCGCACTCTTTATCGGCATGATAGAGAGTAGCGAATTGTGATTCTCGCAATCTAAAGGGAATTGATGTTGTTTTTTCCTTGATTCATTATTGTGCAGACAGCCCATATGAACAGTGGAATTGCATAGAATGCGTATGATTCAAACTGAATATATAGGTATGCGAGAAGAATGAACCAGCATATGTTCCGTCGGCTCCATCCATGATGGACCGCTACGTGTGCTAATACCAAGAGCAAGAAGGCCAAAAAGCAAAATAGACCAAATTCGGTAATGAAGCTGGCATAGATGCTCATTGTGAAAGTATCCGCTGGGGGATTTGCTAAACCATCGATTTCGGTATTGGGCGCACCGCCATGGGCGTCATACCATTGGCGGGCACCGGCGTAACCAGTACGCACTGCATTAGAGATATTGCCTGCGCCCCATCCAAACATGAAGTGAGATAGATCATGTTTCCATGACCACATGGGAGCGAGCATATGGAAGATTCTTGCACTCATCGATCCGTCACCAGCAAGTAATCCATTGGTGGCTAAAGAGCTTAGGCGCGGATTGATGATAATTGCGCTCAATCCACCTGCTCCAAGAAGTCCTAAAGCACCGACGAACCCAGCTGTTACCTTACGTGAGTGGAAGTTGATTGTCGCTATCAGCCAGATAAATGTAGCTACCACTGTATCCAGTATGATTCGGGTGCCGGAGCCCATCGCAATTGCTCCAGCGGCAAATATCGGTATCAATATGCCAATCTTGCGGTTGCGGGTCAGCCAGAAAACTGGCAGGAGTACGCCGAACAGATGCATGCCGATATAGCTAGGTTCTGCGAACATGAATTGAGGACGAACGCTTGCATAGTTTCTATACAGAGCACCCCAAAAATATGCTCGTACTGGCTGCCAGTTCAGATGTCGTTCTAAAGCGATATATTGCAGTATCCCAATGAGGAATGCCACTACATATGCGGTGAATAGCGTAGTTAACAATGTTCGTACAGGTACACGTTTAATGCGGATCGCGATGTCGAGCGAAGCCAAGCACGCCAGCCCTAACAATATGGAGATGAATGACTTTGCGGTTGCGCTGGCGTGTATTCCATATGACTGCCAGCCGTATACGGATGTGAGCACTAGTAGCAGGGGAAAGAGGAAGAACGGCAGGAAGCGGCGTGCGGTATCGCGCAAGTATCGCCAGTTGATGATTGTGTACAGGGTGAACAACCAGGGGGAGATTGGCGTCCAATAGGGGAGTGGAATGCCGATTTTTGTGCCATCAAATGGCAGCATGGCCACTGCGGCAAACATCAACATGTCTGATGGGGTGATGGTGATACGAGTCAGCGTTTCGGTCATTGCCCCACGCTGTAGCGCGGGGCAATGACCGGGGTTTCTGCGTTTTTCTTGAACTGACTTGTTGCCGAGCTGCGTATTGTTCGGTGTGGACATACTTGGTTCCCTCCCATATCCTCCGTGAGAACTGTACCAGTTGCATGTGTGGATGAGGTGATGGGGGTTCGGTCAACCGTTCACTTTCATGAAGTACTTTTAAACTCCCACCAAGTAATTGGCAGTCGCTTACAAAAACTGAATAATCTATGGGCCAATCAGCCGTTTGGATCCTCTCCGTGGGGCTGGTGCATGTATTGTTCAGCCCAAGCCATGCTGGTTTTTGGGGAAATTAAAAGCCTGAATTATCATTAATTCGAAATCCAGGCTTTTACAGTATTCGTATAATCGCGAATTAAGCAGAAATCACTCAGCCTTCTTGCGGCCGCGGCGCTTCATGGTGCCGGCAGTGGCGTTTGCGACATCAAAAATCACGGTCTTGTCTTCCGGGTAAGCAGTGCCGTTGGCGGAGGCGAAAGAGACCTCGCCTTCTGGAGCTTCGACAAGCGTGAAGTACTTGGAAATTGCTTCAACAAGCACAGCATCCTTGATACTTACAGACGTAGTCTGCTTGCCTTCACCCTTGCTGAATTTCACGGCATTATCCGCCTTAGCGGTAGTCGGCGTGACGGCAATTTGTCTGGTTTTATCGTTAATAAGGATCTTAACTTGTGCTGGAAAATTCAGCACTTCTGCGGTGGCCTTATTAAAACGTACAACGGAATCGGTAACGGTCATTACCGTTTTGCCAACGGGCTTAACTAGCTGAACTTCTTTGAATCCTTGAAGCAAGGATGCCATAATATACTCCTTCACACTGCATAAATATTACTGACAATTTTGATTGTAATGAATGATAATTTGAATTACAATTTTATATATCACATTCTCAATTTCAATTCATAATATGGAATAGGGAAATAGTGCTGTCGCAAAATATTGAGTGAGAATACATTGTGATTGCGATTGTGTACAGTTATTCTGCAGTCGTATCAAGGGTTTTGGTCATTGTTCACAAGGATACAAAAGCTCGAGAAGTTCCCCGGTAGGTGCTAAATTATAGACCATCTGTGAGAATTTCCCGAAGAGGTAAGGAAGAACATTGACCATCGCTGATTTGCTGCAGATTGTTCGCAAGCATCTCGCGTCTGCGATTATCTCGTTCGTGGTGGTGTTTGCTGCAGTCGCAGCTGTCACGTTCATCATGCCGCCGAAGTACACGGCTACGGCTGAAGTGTTCGCCACGTATGCCGGTCAGTCCGGCGAGACGCAGACCACCAACGATATGAGCTCGGGTGCCAATTATTTGAATACCCAGATCACGACGTATCCGGAACTGGTGAAGACCGAAGCCGTGCTCCAGCCCGTCATTAAGGACCTCGGCCTGGATATGACCACGACCGATCTTGCCGATGTGGTGACCGCTACGAACCCCACGAACACGTTCATGGTGGATATCTCGGCGGAAGTCGGCGATCCGCAGCAAGCGGCCGACATCGCCAACAGCGTGGCGAAGAACCTGGCCGATCAGGTTTCTTCCGACCTGTACAACAACTCCTCTTCCAGCGGCTCTCCCATCAAGCTCACGGTAGTGCAGAAGGCTCAGACTCCTACCGGGCAGAGCTCCCCGAACATTCCGCTGTATCTGGCCGCGGGCCTGATTCTCGGCCTCATCGTAGGCATTGGCGTTGCCCTGCTGAAGGACATCCTCAACACCAAGGTGGACTCCACCGATGATGTGCGTGAGCTGACCCACGCTTCTTCGCTGGGTACTGTGCCACAGGCCACGATTCTTGACGACAGCCGCCCGGTCGTAGTCGCTCAGCCGGCCGGTAGCGAGGCCGAGGAATTCCGTCGTATTCGTACGAACCTGTCGTTCCTTACCACCACCGCCACGCAGGGTCATGGCCGACTGCTGGTCATCACCTCCACTGATCCGTCCGAAGGTAAGACCACGGTTTCCTCCAACGTTGCCGTGGCTCTCGCCGAGGAAGGCAAGAGCGTGCTGCTTATCGACGCCGATCTGCGCCACCCGTCCGTGGCTCACAAGCTCGGCATTGAAGGCCACGTGGGCCTGTCTCACGTGCTGTCTCGCCAGGCGTCCCCGGCCGATGTCATTCAGAAGTATTGGAAGCCGAACCTGCACATCATGCCTGCCGGCAAGCGCCCGGCTAACGCCAGCATCTTGCTGAACTCCGACCTGATGAAGGAAATGGTCGAGCAGGCCCTCACCCAGTACGATTACGTGATTATCGATACTGCTCCGCTGTCCGTGGCCAGCGACGCCACCGTGTTCGGACGTATGGCTGGCGGTCTGGTGCTCGTGACTGGTAAGGGCGTAGTGGAGAAGAAGGAGCTGGAGAACACCGCTACGGCTCTGCAGGCCGCTGAAGTGCCGATTCTCGGCTTCATCTTCAACTTCGCTGATCCGAAGAAGATACACTCGAAGAACTATTACTACTACTATTACGAGGACGGCAACAAGCGCAGCTCTCATAAGGGTGCCAAGAGCAAGGGCGAGAAGAAAGCCCGCAAGTAATAGTTTGGCGTTTGCCGATCGTCTTGCAATATGAACCGTGCGGTACTTCTGTGCCGCACGGTTTACTGTTATAAGACTGAGTTGTTGGATTTATGGTGCTGGCCGTATATCGAATAGTAAAGAATTGTGACATTCTTGAATACCAGCTGGCACGCTCGGCATAGGGCTGGATAAACTGACAGTTTGGAATGACTTCAATGATGCAAAGGAATGAGAAGAGCATGGGAACAGACGAACGCCCTGAACCGAACGCGGAATCTGGTTCCTCTACGTCGCCGGCTTGCGGTGACATCGTCGATACCTTCTGGGATATACCGCCCATCTCGTTCGACGAGAACGACGGCGGTATTACGCAGGGTGACAATGGTACGGGGACTGTTGCGGGTAGTGTTCAGTCCGGCTTCCCCAGCTTTGACGAAGTATTGGAATGGCCTACTGCGAGTGCGGCGAATACCGCTGGCGATGCCTCTTCCCCTTCCGATGCTGTGGCTACTGCCCCGATGACTTTTGCGGCACCTGATACTGCGGAAAGTGCTCAGTCGCCTCAGCGGGATGACAATGCGACGCTGCCGCTTTTTGCGCCGGTTCCTGAAGCCAAGCCGCAACGTGATAGTGCCATAGACGATTTGAACATCGACTTCAGTGCCATTGAACAGAACCCTGAGCCGGTGGAGGAGCCGGAAGAAGACCGTGTGACAGAGACTCCTCGCGGCGGTAAGGGCGGCAAGAAGAGGACCAAGGGCATTATCATTTCGGTGATTGTTGCGCTGGTGGTGATTGCAGCGATCATTGGTGGTGTATGGTACTGGCGTTTCAGCGAGCAGCGTCGGGAAAGCCATCAGCTGCATCAAGATGCGTTGACAGCATGTACTGAGGCCGTGGACCAGAATTCCACCGCTCAGAAGGCGCTGGCCAAGGCGTTGGCCGACGCCAAGAGTGCTCAAAGCATTACAGCTGATCAAGTGGCTGACGGCGCGACCATAGATACGCTGAAGAAGGCAATTGCTGCGGTAAAGAATGTGGAAGCGGTGGCGTGCAAGACTTCAGCTTCTACGTCGGACCTCAAGGAATATGCCAAGACGGCCACTAGCCAGACCAAGACCGCCAAGAAGAACGCCACTGCGATTACTGTCGCGGCAAAGGCCGTGACGGACAGCAAGAACGCCAAGGATCAGGCTAACGCTCAGCAGGCGTTGCAGAGCAAGATAGCCGAGGCTCAGACTTTGCTGGACAACAGCCTGTATGCCGTCGACGATAATTCAACGCGAGTGACGCTGGAAAGCGACATCGCCAACGCCAATACCGTGCTGTCCCAGCAGGGCACTGACGTAAAGGCCATGCAGGATGCCGTCAACACGTTGACTGCGTCCATGGATGCAGTCAACACGTCCATGGCAAACTACAGTGCAGCTGTTGAAGCTCAGCGAGAAGCAGCGCGGCAGAAAGCTCTGAATGATTATTATGCACGATTAAGGCAGCAGCAGTTGTTGCAGCAGCAACAGCCAACACAGTCAGACGGTACAGACAATCAGGTGACGGAACCGAAAGATGAGCCGAAGCAGTAAGTGATTGTGCTAGCCTAAATTGTTAAAGGAACCGCGAATAACAGTAGTGCGCATTTCCACCATTTGCTGTTGCAAACCAGCTCAATATATGCGTGCTTTGTGCCGCTATGCCGTCACGGATTCGCATAATCAGTTGTGGAGGGCACTTCGTATGACACGGTAAAAGTGACCTCTAGGGCGTTGCATAATGCAAGGATTCGGCTGATAAGGCGCAGAAATGCCGATGCCGGTCCCCGATGATTGGGAACCGGCATCATGCGCATGAGTTCGCTCGGCGTTTGGGCCGGGTTTCACTCAGCCTTCTTGCGGCGCGGAACCTGTTGTGTACGTGTTGATTTGGCTGGCTTAGTAGCTCTTGTGCTTCTGCCAATACGCGTACGCGCCGGAAATCGAGCCATAGCGGCCGTTGCAATAATTCACAAACCACTTGAACTGGGTCTGGTAGTTGGTCTGCCAGTCTGCACCTGCGGAAGCCATCTTGCTGCCCGGCAGCGCCTGCGGCAGGCCATAAGCACCTGAAGACGGGTTCGTGGCGTTGGGGCTCCAGCCGGATTCGTGGCTGATGATGAAGTTGGCGGCGGTGAAGTCGGCCTCGGAGTAGCCGTTGGAAATCAGGTAGTCATGCGCCCAGGACTGAATCTCGCCGGCCGGCGTGGTGGTGCCGAGGCTGGCGGCGCTGGGCGAAGACACGGTGGCGGTGCCCACCAGAATCACCTTATCGACCGGAGCCTTCTTGACCCAGGAGGTGAACACATTGGAGGAAACGACCTGATCGCCGGAGCGGGTTACCAGAGACGTGGTCTCCAGCACGCCCTTCTCGCCTTCGGTCTCGACCTTCTCCTGGCCCTTGGGCAGGCTCGAGGTCTCCTTGCGCACTTCATTGAAGGCGATTTCGGTGTCGGTGGTCTCCACCGTGGTGTTGGCGCGGTTGATGGAAATGACTGTGGACTCGCTGACCTTGGAATCCAGGCTCGGAGTCACGCTGTCTTCCGGATCGAGGACGATATCGCCGGTTTCCAGCACATCCTTGACGGTGGTCATGCTGGCTTTTTCGCCGAGAACCACGCGAGACTTGCCATTGACCTTGACGGTCACGTAGGTGGTGCTCTTGAGCGCGCCGCGGGATGCCGAACGGGAAGCTGCACCATCAGTGGCGGAGAATGAGGTTGGGGTGATGGAAGGTGTAGCGGTGCTCGACTGATAGAGGTCGCGAGATATAACGCCTGCAGTGGCAATGAGACCCACTGCGGCCACGGCCGCCGCGATCTTCGCCCACTGGCCCCGAGACAGGGTTTTGACGAATGAGGTCCGCTCAGCGTGCTTCGACATTGCGCTCCTTGGTTGGGTACACACTGCTCTTCATCATAGGACGTCGAGTGGATGAATAAAAAACCGTGGTGGGTGTTCGACCCGCCACGGATGGCATATGTAGTAGTTAGCGGTGCAAGGAAGCGCTATATATGGGCTTTTCCGCGCTTCCGTTGCCGCAGTGTGATAAGGCTTACTGCTGCTCCTGCGCTGCCTGCTGTGCTTTGGCGGCGGCCAGATCCAGCGCCTTGGCCTGGGCGATGAGGTCGTCCAGATCGGAGGCCTGCAGCGCGCCGGCCTGCTGGAAGATGACCTCGCCCTGCTTGGCAATCATCAGCGTAGGCACAGCTTGAATGCCGGCAGCCTGAGCCAGATCCTGATTGGCGTCGATGTCCACCTTGACGAAAGCGATGTTCGCATTCTCCGGCTCGTTGGACGCAGCTTCGAAAATCGGGCCGAACGCGCGGCACGGACCACACCAAGTGGCCCAGAAGTCAACGAACACGATTTCGTTGTCAGTAATGGTCTTCTCAAACTCAGCTGAAGTGATGGCGGTGGTGGCCATTGAAGTTCCTTCCTCAAACACAGTGCTTGATGCTGTGTACCAGTTTCCCAGCACCACCCAACATTTCGGCAAAAGCTTGTGCCCCAAGCTGAATGGATTGCGGGCACATGGAGGCGATGAGGCGCTTTGTTGAGAATTCACAGACAATTTTTCGGTGAATTGTGCCCATGTTCATCAATGCGCGCGATAATGAGACCATGCCAGTCATGAATGATGAAGTGCCCGATGAGGGCGATTACGATGCCGGGCGTGGCCGCGGCGAATTCGACAACATCACGCCCGAAGACTTCATTCACGGGGGCGGTTCGGGCCATGGCAATCCTCCGGGGTGGTTGGGCCCGGCTGATATCAACCGGGCCCGCCACCAAATGCCCATCGCATACGTGGAGATAGTGCCGGTGCGTACCGATGAAATGGGGCGCATTGCCCAGGTCGGCTCGTTGCTGCGCGTTTCCGAAGACGGGTCCATTGAGCGCACGCTGATCACCGGCCGTGTGCTGTATCACGAGACGTTGCGCGAGGCGATTGCCCGTAATGTGGCCAAGGATTTGGGAGATATCGCGCTGCCGTTGCTGCCCACCTCACTGCAGCCGTTCACCGTGGCTGAATTCTTCCCCACGCCGGGGCTGGGCGAATACTATGATCCGCGCCAGCATGCGATCGCATTGTGTTACGTGGTGCCCATTGCCGGCGACTGCAAGCCGCAGGACGAGACCCTGGACGTGGAATGGGTGGACCTGAAGAGCGGCATGATGGATACTTTCGTGGCGCAGATGGTCAACGGGCATGGCCACATCGTGCGGCAGGCGCTGGCTTGGGCCGGAATCTGAGTTTTCAACCTCCCGCTGGCGGGAGGTGGCGCGTAGCGCCGAAGGGTGGTCCGGGGAGGATTCCGTCTGAGACCACCCCCAGTCGGCTTTGCCGACAGCCCCGCCAGCGGGGCATGAATGTGAAGGAGTAATTCATGGCAATAGAACTGGCCAATCATATATATAGGGACGGCGAGGGCGTGCCGGTGGTGCTGATGAACGCCTACCCGGTGGATCACCGCATGTGGGACGTCTGTGCAAAGGCGCTCGCCGACT
>OBZC01001192.1_pt1 | contig 19346 bp, 9 predicted proteins | sample 1538231 | NCBI WGS metagenome assembly OBZC01 (sample SAMEA2580225, study PRJEB22360) | human gut metagenome | biome: human gut; feature: human-associated habitat; material: faeces | place: Denmark | collected 2008/2010 | reverse complement strand
TTTTTTGTACGCCGCCGCCCGCCATCGAGCAGAGTTTTTACACCTAATTGGGGATGAAACAGCTTATGAGTGGCGGTGGCATCATCATTGTGGCACAGACGGTAATTCCACAGCTTACCACACTGTTCTCATAATTCATGGGAGGGATCATTGATAAGATTACTGAATTCATAAAGGAACTGTTGCAGGGATGGGTGCTGACAAACTTTGAAACCATGTTTACCGACGTGAATGCGAAGGTAGGCACGATTGCAGGGGAGGTCAGCAAAACTCCCAGCACTTGGAACTCCGGTATTTTTGACATGATAAAAACCCTGTCCGATAACGTGATGATTCCCATAGCGGGAATGATCATCAGTTTTGTACTCGTCTATGAGCTTATTTCCATGGTTATTGACAAGAATAATCTGCATGACTTCAATACGGCAATTTTTATCCGTTTTTTTATGAAAGCGTGTATTGCAGTCATGCTTCTTAGCAAGACTTTTGACATTGTAATGGCGGTATTTGATGTGGGAAGCCACATCGTCAATTCTGCCGCCGCAGCAATCAGCGGGGAAACCAGTATTGATGTTTCAAGTACGCTGCAGACGATGTTCAATGAGCAGTTTTCGGAAATGAGCATAGGAGAGCTGTTGGGACTTGGAATGGAGACCATGATCGTCAGTTTATGTATGAAAATCATGTCAGTCCTTATCACCGTCATTCTTTATGGGCGAATGATTGAAATATATCTTTATGTATCAGTAGCACCTGTTCCCTGTGCAACCGTAACCAACCGGGAATGGGGAACGATAGGAACTAATTATTTTAAGGGACTTTGTGCATTGGCATTTCAGGGCTTTTTTATGATGGTGTGCGTTGCTATCTATGCGGTGCTGGTGGCAGGTGTGGTAGTAGCCGACAACCTGCATACCGCACTCTGGTCAGTGGCGGCATATACCGTTATCCTATGTTTTTCACTTTTTAAGACAGGCTCCCTGTCTAAATCTATCTGGAATGCACATTAAAGGAGGAACGAAATGGCAATATCCGTGCAGGTGCCAAAGGATTTGTCCGGTATCAAGACAAAAGTGGCACTGAACTTGACAAAGAGACAGATCATTTGTTTCAGCGGTGCGGCAGTAGCCGGGATACCCTTGTATTTTTTAACCAAGGGACTGATCGGAACATCAGCCGCATCACTTCTTATGATGGGAGCAATGCTTCCGTTCTTCTTTTTTGCGATGTATGAGAAAAACGGGTTTCCGGCGGAGAAGATTTTGTATTTTATGCTCCGGCAGAAGATACTCACACCGGGCATAAGACCATACCGGTCAGAGAACTTATACAAGCAGTTGGAAGAAAAAGAAAAATTACGAAGGGAGGTTCGTTATCTTGAAGAAAAAGCAAAAGGCAGAACCGGAAAGCCGCAGAAAAAGCAGTTATCAGGGCGATAGCAGGAACAACAGTAAAAGTGGCGGTCTTACCTTTTCAGAAAAGAAGCGTCTTATACAGTTAAAGCATATTTTATCGGGAAAGAGCATTGAGAAAGAAAAGCCGACTACCGCACAAAGGACGATCACTTTTGAAAAGATGTTCCGTGACGGTATCTGTCAGGTCAGCCACCGTTATTATACAAAGATGGTGGAATTTTTTGATATAAACTATGAGCTTCTGGAAGTGGATGACCAGGCGGACATACTGGCACAGTACAGTAAGCTCATCAATTATTTTGATCCGTCTGTGAAGTTTGAACTGGTGCTTTTCAACAGGCAGGTCAACGAGCAGATGCTTACGGAACAGTTTGACATTCCGTGGCAGGAGGATGATTTTAACGATATTCGTGAGGAATATACGGAGATGTTAAAGAAGCAGGCGGCAAAGGGAAACAATGGCATCATCAAATCAAAATATCTGATTTTTGGTGTGGAGAGCAATGGCTACAAGGAAGCCAAGAGCCGCCTTAACAACATTGAAAAAGATGTCATACGGAACTTAAATAACATAGGAACCCTTGCGAGGGGACTAGACGGAAAGGAAAGACTGCGTATCCTGCATGAATATTTTAATCAGGATACCATGGAGCCTTTCCGCTTTTCGTTTAAGGATCTGGCAGAATCCGGTAAGTCGGTCAAGGACTATATTGCACCGCCGGGGTTTGATTTCCGCTATCCGAACCGCTTCAAGTCGGGAAATATGTATGGCTGTGTGTCCTATCTGGATATTATCGCACCGAAGTTTACGGACGAGCTGATCAAGCAGCTTCTTGACATTGATGCAAACCTTACTATCTCCATGCACATGCAGACGGAAGATCCGGTAAAGGCAATCAAGAAGTTAAAAGCGGTCATTTCCAATATCCAGAAGATGAAGATTGAAGAGCAGAAAAAGGCAGTCCGGAGCGGCTACGATATGGATATTCTTCCAACGGATATTGTGACCTATGAAAAGGACACGCTGGAATTTCTCGATGACCTGAATACGAGCAACCAGAAGATGATCAACATGACATTTCTCATTACCTGTTATGGCAGAACCAAGCGGGAACTGGAGAGCTTAATGCAGAGGGTGTCCGGTATTATTCAGCAGGCAAACTGTGACCTTAGATGTTTACAGTATTTACAGGAGCAGGGCCTTATGGCATCTGCACCGATTGGGTGCAATGAAACCGGAATTGAGCGTACCCTTTCCACAAAGAGTACCGCAATCTTAGTACCATTCTGCACACAGGAATTGTTTATGCCTGCACCGGCAATCTATTACGGATTAAATGCACTCAGCAACAACATGATTATGGCAGACCGCAAAAGGCTCCGTACACCAAACGGAGTTATCTTAGGTACTCCCGGAAGTGGTAAGAGTTTTAGTGCAAAGCGTGAGATTTTAAGCTGTTTTCTTATCACAAAGGACGATATTATCATCTGCGATCCGGAGGGAGAGTATTTTGCTCTTGTGGCAGCACTACATGGACAGGTGGTAAAACTTGCCACCAATTCCAAAGACTATCTGAACCCTATGGATATACAGTTATCCCATAAGGGGGATAAGGAAGCGTTAAAGCTGAAATCCGATTTTATTATTACTCTGTGTGACCTGATTGCAGGCGGCAAGGATGGATTGCAGAACGATGAAAAAGGTATCATCGACGAGTGTATCCGTCATATTTATGATAAGTATTTTGAAAATCCGGTGCCGGAAAATATGCCGCTGCTGGAAGATTTATATGATGCCCTGTTAGCACACAAAAATCCAAAGGCGGAGCGTATCGCAAACAGCCTTGTGCTGTATGTGCATGGTTCACAGAATTACTTCAACCACCATACCAATGTGGACAGCGGCAACCGTATCATGTGCTTTGACATCAGAGACTTGGGAAATCAGTTGAAAGAGCTGGGTATGTTAATCGTGCAGGATGCGGTTTGGAACAGGGTATCGCAGAACAGGGAGCGAAAGATTGCTACCCGTTATTACTGTGATGAGTTCCACCTTCTTCTGAAGGAGAAGCAGACAGCTATTTATTCCGTGGAAATCTGGAAGCGTTTCAGAAAATGGGGCGGTATTCCGACAGGTTTGACGCAGAACGTGGGCGATTTTCTTCGTTCTGAGGAGATTGAAGGTATTTTGGGTAACAGCGATTTTGTGTATCTGTTAAATCAGAATGCCAAAGATCAGGCAATTCTCGCTGATAAGCTGGGACTTTCTGATAAGCAGCTTTCCTATGTCACCAACTCCGAGCCGGGAAGTGGTCTGATACTGTTTGACAATGTGGTAATTCCATTTGTAGACAAATATCCGACAGACACCAAGACTTACAGAATTATGAATACCAAGCCGGAGGAATCGGTGCAGAAGGAGGACGCAGTATAAATGGCGGAAAAGAGACAGAAGAAGCAGGCAGTAAAGGCATTTGAAAAAGAGACATTTTCCAAAGATAAGGAAGCGACTGGAGTAAAGCATACAGAAAACAGGCAGGATAACACCTTTCCTACGGAAAATCATTTTCATGCCAATGAGAAGCCTGTGAGCAATCTGCCACGGGATGCAAACCATGGCAGTGATACAAAAAATGTAACTTCTGGTCACAATGTCCAAAAGTCGGAAACTGGAGCAGAGAGAAAAACGAGCAATAAAAAGAAATATTACCGTCAGTTGCAACAGCAACAGAACACTTCTGGTCACAATGTCCAGAAGTCAGAAGCCGATGCGGAAAAGGCATTCTTAAAGGAAAACAGTTTCATGCAGAAGGAACAGCCGGGGGATTCTGACAGCACGATGGAAAATGAGGCTCATGTCAGGGACACCTATCAACGGTCTGAGGAAAAAGGAAAATATCACAAAGGGCGTGTGCAGAGAGAACACGCACACAGAGAGCGTGCAAAGTCAGAAAATGCAAAGCAGTCCGATTATGGAGATCTTCAGACAAAGGACGCCACATTTTCGCAGGGGCAGGCGGACGAATTTACAGACCAAAAAGTACAGAAGGCTTTTGATAAGTCGGAAAAGAACCGCCGAAAGTTGCAGAAAGCAAAGGACAAGATGCCGACAAAGCGGCAGTATGAGATGAAGCGTGTCTTTGATGAACAGACCGGAAAAGCAAAGTATGTTGTGGTTCCGGTGGATGTGGAGAAGCCATTTAAACCGGATGGACTGGGAAAAACTGCGGTTCACAAGCTCCAGACCGAAAATATGTATTTTGTGCATCGCAAGATTGCAGAGACAGAAAAGGATAATTCTGCTGTGGAGGGCGCACACAAGACGGAACAGCGAGCCGAGGATATTTACCACTATATGAAGTATCACCGCAAGAGCAAGGCACAGAGAAAGCGTGACCGCTTAGAGCGATTGCACAAAAAACAGGTTACAGCGGATATGAAGCTGGAGTATGAGAAATTCATCAGTGAAAATCCACATCTAAAGGGCAACAGTCCAAAGAAGCAGTTGCAAAGGCAGCTACAGAAACAGCGCATCAAGCGTGAGTATGCCAAGGCAAGGCGGGTAAGAGCAGAAGCCAAGACTGCAAAGGAAACATTTACAAAGACAGCCAATGCTGCAACCGGGATTGCAAAGAAGTTACAGGAAATTGCCACGAAAAATAAAACACTGATTATCACAGTGGGTATTTTTGCACTTCTGCTCATTATGATCATGTCGGCACTATCAAGCTGCGGTTCCATGTTTACCGGAACTGTGACAACAACGATGGCAAGCACATATCTTAGCCTTCCGGCAGAGATTGATGCAGCAGATTTATCTTTTACAGAAAAGGAAATGGAGCTGCAAAATAAGATTGACCGGATTGAAACTGATTATCCGGGATATGATGAATACGATTATAACCTTGGTGCAATCGGGCATGATCCGTACACACTGATCAGTTATCTTTCCGCAGTCCATACGGAATTTACTGCCGCAGGAATAGAGAGTGAGATTCAGGAATTATTTGATGCCATGTATTCACTCACTACCGAGGAAGTAGAGGAAACACGGACAAGGACAGTCACAAAGACCGGAACCAGAATAGTAACAAATCCGGACGGGACTACCCGTACCGAGGAATACGAGTATGAGGAGGAAGAAGAATATACCGTAACAATTCTTCGTGTCACACTTACGGTCACACCGCTTGAGAGCATTGTAGCCGGACGCATGGACAGCGAACAGACGGAAATTTTTGGAGCCTATACGGAGACAAAAGGCGGCTTACAGGTCTTTGCTTCTCCGGTTGATTATTACTGGTATTACTATATCAGCAGTTATTATGGATACCGGAAGAACTCGAACACCGGAGCGGAGGAGCTTCACAGGGGTGTGGACATTGCAGTGCCGACAGGTACGGTTGTGTATGCGGCGCATGACGGAACGGTTACACAGGCGGCTTACGATTCCTATTACGGGAATTATGTGGTGATCACGGACAGTAAGGGATATACCACAAAATATGCCCACATGGACAGCTTAACGGTATCCGCAGGGCAGAGTGTAAAAAAGGGCGATACGGTTGGAGAAAGCGGTAATACGGGAAGCAGTACCGGAAGCCATCTTCATATTGAGTGTCTGTATAACGGGGAGTATTATAACCCGTTATTTTATTTTGAAGCAGGCACACAGACAATTTACGGGGAGACACCGGGCGGAACCGGAGGGGGAACAGGCAATGTCATACCGCCGGATTCCTATGACGATGCAACCGTACAGGCGCTCATGACAGAAGCCAACAAATATCTTGGTATGCCATACACCTTTGGCGGCACACCGCCATCAAGTTTTGACTGTTCAGCATTTGTCTGCTGGGTATTTTCCAACAGCGGGATGCATGACCTGCCACGAACCACGGCGCAGGGTATTTATGACCAGTGTACTCCGGTATCAGCGGCGGATGCAAAGGCAGGGGACATTATCTTTTTTACCGGGACATACAACGCAGGGCGTCCGGTCACGCACGTTGGCATTTACTGCGGAAACGGTACGATGGTGCATTGCGGCGATCCGATCCAGTACACATCCATCAATACATCTTACTGGCAGAGCCATTTTTACGGCTTTGGAAGATTAAATTAACGGAGGGAGGAAACATAGGTTGTCAGTAGAAAGGATCAATTTACAGCTTAAAAAGGTCAGGGAGCAGATCGCACAGCTTCAGGCAAAGGAAAAAGACCTTGCAGAGCAGAAACAGATGGCAGAGGATGCCGAAACCATGAAGATCATTAAAAAATATAAAATCTCATCCGAGCGTTTACAGATGTTAAACAGGCTCAGTGAGGATGAAGTCAGACAATTATTACAGAAACGGGAACAGGAAAAGGAGGGTTCAACCAATGAAAAAGAAGAAGTTATCCGTTAAGGCACTGATGTCCCTTGTTCTGTCGGCAATACTGTTTTGTATGCCGGCAGGGGCGTTTTTCGCTAACAGGGCAAATACGGTGGAGGTTCATGCAGAGGATACCGCAGAACAGCAGACAGAGAGTACCGGGAACACAGAAAGTACGGGCAGTACATGGAACACGGTTACACCCGGCAATGGCAAGGAAGAAAATGCCGGAGAGGAAAAAACGGAAGATTCCACAGAGGGCGCAGCGGAAGGAACGACGGAAGAAACAACCGAGGAGACAGAGCCAGCGAAGTGTACCTGTACGGAAAAGTGCAGCCAGTATGAGGTGGACAAGGACTGTGCAGTGTGCAGCAAGGATTACAAGGAATGTGTCTATGTAAATCCCAGTGTAAAAATCACGATCGCCACACCGACCGGATGGCATAACGATACCACAAAGGTACATATTTCAGTGGAAGATACGGTAAAGTCCGGCAACTTTACGATCCAGAAAGTGCAGGCAAAGGTAGCGCAGAATGGAAGCTGGACGGACATCACAGAGGATATGTATGTGGAGATTTCCGAGAACAGCACCATTTATGTGCAGGTCACTGACCAGAAGGGAAAGACCTATGAGAAAAACCGCTATATCAAGTGCTTTGATTTCACAAAGCCTACCTTAAATGCGGCAGTCAGTGACGGGCTTTTGAGCATTCAGGCACATGATACGGATTCCGGTATCAAGGCAATCTATGTGAACGGCTATGAATTTACGGAGCATACGAATGGGGCGTTGAACATCCGCCTGCAACAGTTCGATGCCGGGTATCAGTATTTTACGATTTCTGCTATGGACAATGCAGGAAATATATCGGAGATTTACAAAACTGCCAATCCTTATTACACCGATCCGGAGACGAAGGACAGCAATGAAAAAGATCCGGCGGAACAGCTCCCGGTGGATGCGTCTGCAACGCAGCCGAGTTCCGCAACCGCACAGGTTACGGAGCATACCAAAACAGACAGCAATGGGAATACCATTTCCGAGACAGGAACCGGAACAGGCACTTCATCCACGAAACAGTCTCCGGGTACGGGAGACACCACAGACAGTGCAGATAAAAGCAGTGAAAGCAGTACGTCGGAGCAGGGCAAGGAATTTTACACGATCCAGACTGCTTCGGAAAAGGTGTTCTATCTTGTAATCGACAGGGACGGTGACGAGGAAAAGGTATATTTCCTTACAGAAGTGAGCGAAAATGACCTGCTTAACACCACATCCGATAACAGTGAGACACTTCCGAAAAACTCTGCCGCACTGGAGTCGGCAATCCCGGTCAAGGATGCGGCTCTTGACAATAACAATACCGATGCTGCGGGAAATAAAAAACAGGATGCGGAAACGGTGGAAGAAAATACCGAGGAGAGTACCGAGGAAGCCAGTGAGCCGGAAACCACAGAACAGAAACAGGATGGTTCCGGCTTTGCCTATCTTATCATGGGGATTGCTGCGGCAGCCGTAATCGGTGTGGTTTACGTCATAAAGGCAAAGAAGAAAAAGGAAAACTTCATTGACGATGATGATGAGCTGGAGGACGATTACGAGGAAGATTATGACGATGAGGACGGGGAAGAAGCTGATCCGGACGAGGATTTCTTAAAAAATACGGAACCTGACAGCGATGATGAGGAAATAGATACAACGGAAAACGATGCAGAGAATGAGGAGGAATAAAAGATGCAGTTAGTGATCGCAGAGAAGCCGAGCGTGGCACAGAGCATTGCGGGTGTGCTTGGCGCAACAGAACGTAAGGACGGATATATGGAGGGCAATGATTATATCGTGTCATGGTGTGTGGGACATCTGATTGAACTTGCACAGCCGGAAAGCTATGATGAAGCCTTACAGAAATGGACATACGAGAGCCTTCCGATCATCCCGGATACATGGCAGCATGAGGTTAAGAGCGATACAAAAGCGCAGTATAAGGTGCTGTATCAGCTTATGCACGATAACAGGGTGGACTCCGTAGTGTGTGCCACCGATGCCGGACGTGAGGGGGAACTGATCTTCCGCCTGACCTATAACATGGCAGACTGCCATAAGCCGATGAAACGCTTATGGATTTCTTCGATGGAGGAAAGTGCCATCAAAGAGGGATTTTCCAATCTCAGACCGGGAAGTGAATATGACCATCTGTATGAATCTGCACTGTGCAGGCAGGAAGCAGACTGGCTTGTCGGTATCAATGGAACAAGGCTTTTTACTGTGTTATATGGCGGCAAGGCATTGAAGGTGGGGAGGGTGCAGACACCCACCCTTGCCATGCTGGTAGACCGTGAAGCAAAGATTATGAATTTTAAGAAAGAAGCCTACTATGTGGCGCATATCCTGGGCAACGGTCTGGATGCAGTATCGGAGCATATCTGTGACAAGGCAGAAGCGGAAAAAATCGCAGAAACCTGTGCAAACGGACAGGCTCTTGTGACCGCAGTGGTTAAGGAAGAAAAGTGGATTGCACCGCCGAAGCTCTATGATCTTACCACGTTACAGAGGGATGCCAACCGCTTATTTGGTTTTACCGCAAAGCAGACGTTGGAATATACGCAGAGCCTTTATGAGAAAAAGCTGGTGACATATCCGAGAACAGACAGCCAGTATCTTTCCGATGACATGGAGGGGACAGCGAGAAATGTGATCGAAGCAATTTTCAATTCCCTGTTGTTTGAGCAGAATATCATGTTCAACCCGGATGTGAAAAAGGTTTTGAATAGCAAGAAAGTAACAGACCACCATGCCATTATCCCGACAATGGAAATCGTAAAGCAGGACTTAAAGGCGATACCGGAGAGTGAAATGAAGATACTTTCCCTTTGCGCCAACCGTCTGCTCTGCGCCACTGCCGAGAAACATATTTACAATTGTACCAAAGCAGAACTTACCTGTAATGGCATGGTTTTCAAGGTTTCTGGGAAAGAGATATGGAAAAATGGATGGAAGGATTTCGAGGACTTTTTCAAAAGTTCCTATAAGACCACGGAAGATAAGAAAGATTCCGATGATACAAAGAAACTGCCGGAACTTACCGAGGGCATGACAATAGAGGTGGAGCAGACAAAAGTTTCTGAGCATTTCACACAGCCACCAAAACACTTTACAGAGGACAGCCTTTTATCTGCAATGGAGAGAGCTGGAAGTGAAGATATGGACGATGATGTGGAGCGTAAGGGACTGGGTACACCTGCCACCAGAGCAGACATTATTGAAAAGCTGGTAAAGGACGGTTTTGTGAAGCGTGAGAAAAAACAGATGATCCCGACAGAGGATGGCATGAAGCTGATCACAGTGCTTCCGGATGTTGTGAAATCTCCGAAGCTGACCGCAGACTGGGAGAATGAGCTGACACAGGTATCCAAAGGAGAAGTGTCTGCCGGGCAGTTTATGGCGGGGATTAAGGCTATGGTAAGTGACCTTGTAAACACCTATCACAGTGTCAGTGACGAGCAGAAAAATATGTTTGGCGCAGGAAACTTACAGGAAGTATTTGGAACGTGTCCGAAGTGTGGCGGTGATGTGGTAAAAGGCAAGTTCGGAGCTTACTGTAAAAATAAATGCGGCATGAATGTAAGCAGGGCATTGGGCGTACAGCTTTCCGATGCGCAGGTAAAGAGCCTTCTGGCAGGGAAAAAGATACTGGTCAAAGGGTTAAAAGGGAAGAAAGGGAACTATGATGCGTACCTGATCCCGGAGAGCATTGAAGATTTTTCTTATATCAAAGATGGAAAAGAAATCAAGGGTTCGCAGTACAAATTTAAGATGGAGTTCCCACCGAGGAAAGGAAAGTAAGGGTAGGAAAATGAAGGCTTGAAAAATATTGAGAATTTATATTGTAAAATGCTGCAAGGGATAAGAAAACTTGCAGCATTTAAGTCTTTGTACCATCAAATGAAATAGATTTGCCAATAATAATGTGATATTATTATCTTGATTATTTAAAGATACACCATTGAATTATAGAGAAAACGGTAAATGTATTGTAGGAAGGAATCACGATGAATGTAATAGACGGTTATATGTTTGAAAAATATGTTGCAAAGATATTTGAGGAAGCGGGTTACTCTGTAGAGTTAGAAAAAAGGTTAGAAGACAGATCAGGTGACATTGACATTATTGCTGAGAAGGAAGCAAAAAGATATTGTATTGAAGTGAAATTTTCACGAATAATAGATAAAGCGGTTGAACGAATATGTACTATAGCAGAAGCATATAATATGCTTCCAGTTTTGGTATCAGCCTATGTCATTGAAGAAAAAAGGAAAATTTTATATCAGAAAAAATATCCTAAAATAATAATGATTGATGTTACTAATTTATTATTTGCTGTAAAATATAGTACTGAATTGTATAATGAGTTAGTTTCTATGCTACCATATTCTGTTGATGATATAGAACCGCAAGAAGGGTTTATTAAGCTAGATAGTATTCAGCATGATGATTATACAAATTCATTAATCAAGGAAATGGAATTATGTCAAGCTGGCAGACCTACATTTACTAAATATGAGAAATTATGTTATAAACTTTTGAAAAATGCTTTTTCTGATGATTTAGCATTATGGCGAGAACAGCAAAAGTCGAATAAAGATTTATATCGTTTTGATCTTCTTTGCCGTATAAAGGATGGAAATCAAAAAACCTTTTGGTCAATTCTTGAGAGATATTTTAATTCCAAGTATGTGATATTTGAATTTAAGAATTATAGTGAAAAGATCACACAAAAAGAAATATATACGACAGAAAGATATTTATATGCAAAAGCTTTACGAAGTGTAGCAATAATAGTTTCGGCTAATGGTTATGAAGAAAATGCGTATTGGGCAGCTAAGGGGAGTTTGAGAGAAAATGGAAAATTGATTATGCTTTTTGATACGAAAGATTTAATTGCAATGAATAAAATGAAAATTGAGCAAGAAGATCCAGCAAATTATTTATTGGATAGATTAGATAATCTTCTTTTAAATTTAGAAAAATAAAATTATGGATTGTGGATAGCACTTAGGAGAAATCTTAGGTGCTATTTTTATAATAAAATACTGGAAAGGAGATGATAAATTATAAATAGGGCTTATTTTTGCAGGTGGCAATGGATTATGAACGAACCATAGCCACTTTTTTCGTGCTAAAAATCAGAAAAAAGGAGAGAAATGCGTGAGAAAATATGATTTCATATCCGCTCTGGCACAGGAAACTGCCAAAGAAGTAGTGAAAAACCGTGACGAGTGGATGAAGTATCTGAACACAGCGGCAAGGCTGTATAAGTATCCATTCCGGGAACAGCTTTTAATCTATGCACAAAGACCGGATGCAACGGCGTGTGCATCCATAGAGATATGGAATGAGCGGATGCACTGCTGGGTAAACAAAGGTGCTAAGGGTATTGCACTCATTGATGAGGACGATGCGCATGGAAAGAGACTGAAATATGTCTTTGATGTGTCCGATGTCCATGCCGCAAGGCGTATCGGACGTTATCCAGAGCTTTGGGAAGTACATGAGGAACATAAGGATGCTGTGATCAACAGACTGGAACAGACTTATGGCAGTACAGATGAAAAACAGTCATTTGAGGAAAAGCTGATCGAGATTTCCAGAAGGATTGCGGCAGATTATTATGAAGAACTGCTTCCAGATTTAAAGTATATGACAGAGGGCAGTTTCCTTGACGGATTGGATGAGCAGAATGTTGGCATTCGTCTCAGGGAGACACTGGCAGACAGTATTTCTTTTACTTTATTATCACCCTGCGGAGCGGATATGGAGGGGTACAAGTCGGAGCTTGCCTTTGATTTTATCCATGAATTTAATTCTATGGATACATTGAGTGTTTTGGGTGATGCAGCAAACGAACTGGCAAAACCTGTGCTTTTAGAGATTGGAAGGACAGTCTGGGCATATAACCGGAACCATGTAAATGAGGTAGAACAAAATTTATTGCAGAAAGGACTTGCAAATACCTCAAAAGTAGACTACAATGCTTTAAAGCGTGAAAGCGAAGGCGCACAGGAAGAATCCATAGACAACCAATATCACAGCGTAGAAAGGGGCAATGACAATGAATCTGACTTACGAACAGAACGGGGATTATCTGATCCCGACATTACAGGCGGACATCCAGCCGGAGGAAGCAGCGACAAAATTCGGGATGATGAGGGAGAGCTTTCTGAAGGAGAACCACAGGGGCGTGTACTCAGCGTTTCTTCTGAAGGGCAAACTGAAAGAGCATCTGCTAACCATACAGAAGCAGGCAGAGGAGCGGATGGAGCAGTTGACATCACAGATGGCGGCAGGCGAGGGAGTGACCGAACAGCTCAAGGAAGCCGATCAGATGCTCTGGGTAGCGAAAATGAACAGCATCCAGAACCGGGCGGAAGAGATCGTGAGGGACGAACTGATTTACCGTCTGTAGAAGATACACCTTTACAGGGAGAAGCACCGGAACCGGTCTTTACACAATTAAGCCTGTTTCCTTCTTTTGAGGAACAGGTCGGAACAGTCGCAGCAGCGGAAGCTGGTATGAAATATACCATGCCCGCTGCTTTTTCTTTACCGCAGGAGGAACTGGACACTATTTTAAGAAGTGGTGGGGGAAAGCAGCACAGCAGGAAGCGTATCTATGCCAAATATACCGAGGGCAGGGATGCAGAGTGCATGGTAGAGTTTCTGAAAAATGAATACGGACAGACCGGGAAAGGATTTGAAATTGGCGGTCATCCGGTGTCGGTATGGTTTGATGAACACGGCATGAGTGTTGGTTATGGAACGCAGGCAAAGGAAGCACCGATTGCAACCATGAACTGGGAGGATGTGGAAAGTCATATCCGCTCTATGGTGGAAAACGGAACGTATATGAGTGCCAGCGAAGCCTTTCTTGTGGATACGCAGGAGAGAAAACGGGTAGCCAATCAGATATTTTTCTTTCTGCGTGACGGGATGGATGAGGCACCGGAAGAAATTGGAATCAAGGCAGGCAATTATCCGGACAGTGAAGAAATACTTATGAATCTGCTTTCTGACCATGAAGGCAGAGAAAAAATCAGGGCGATTATCGAAGATGCGGGGGAGCGTCTTGCATCAGGGGAAGCAACACTAAGATGGCGTCATGTGAAGTCACCGGAGTATCTTTTGTCAGAGATTGCAGACCTTGACAGGGAAAAACTGGAGTTCCCGCTGCCGGATACGCTGGAAGTAAAGCAGGAGGATTTCATCACACAGGATGAGATTGACTATGCCCTTGGAAGAGGAAGCGGATATTCCAATGGAGCGTTCCGTATTTATGATTATTTTATAGAAGGGCATGACAAGAAGGAAAATGTAGCATTTTTGAAAAATGAATATGGAATTGGCGGCGGTTCCGGTGGTCTGCCGGGGAATGATGATTCCCATCATGACCATGATGGCAAGGGTATCCGTCTGGAAAAAGGCAGTTATGGAAATCCGTATGCAAAAGTGCTTCTGAACTGGAATGTTGTGGAGAAAAGACTGCGGGAACTGATTAACGAGGACAAATATCTTTCTGCAGAAGGGAAAGTAAAATACCGGGAATATAAAGAAGAGCAGGCAAGGGCAGCAAGACAGCGGGAACTTGACAGGCTTGAGCATGGCGTGCGGCTAAACTGTAAAAATGCGATAGAAAGTACCATTGCAGAGAAATTTGACGGTTTTATACTTCCGAGAAATACGGCAGATGCAATCGTCAATGAATATGGCATGGAGTGTGCGGAATTTGTCCTTGCCAATACGATCAGGCATTTTGATTATGACGGGCGTTTTTCTTTGAACAACAAGGAATGGGCAAAAGGCATTGTTGCAGAGAATGAATGGCAGAACAATGACCTGCTTTTAAGCACACATCCGGCAGTGTTGGATGGTTTTACCAATCAGGCGAGAAGATATATCAATGTGCTGCGTGAAAAGCAAAGGGAAGCGGAAAGTACCGTAGAGAAATCCGTACAGGAACAGAATGAAAATGCCACGGATGAGCAGGAATTGGAGTGGCACATTATCCATGGAGCAGATGATGAAAACGGCAAGCCGACGGAGTGGAGTACAAGCATTGCAGAAGGTCAGTTTCTCTGGATAGATAAGGAAGAAAATGGCTACTCCATTTATGATACAGCAGATACGGGCAGTAATCCGCTTGAAACTTTTGAAACACTGGATCAGGCAAAGGAATGGGTTGAAGAACTGGTTGAAAGCGGAAAGGAAATGGAAGATGAACTTTCCCAGAACGCAGGACAGACCTCTGAGATTGCACAGGTAACGGACATCCATGAATTACAGGATGGTGACTGGGTGGCACTGGATTCCGGTTATACGGTGGATATTTTAAGCAATCAGGAACTTCATTTTAATTCTGATGCAGTAGATCTGATTGGATATGATACTTCTGATGGCGAAGAAATGCGCTTCAAGGCAGATGATATTACAGAAATCCATCGAAATAATGAACTGATAGCACAGTTGCCGGATGAACTGGATTCCATTGATACACAGGCTGCCCGTGAGAAACTGGAGAATGGAGAAGCAGACCGGCAGACGGAGGAAATGCTCTCACAGGTGCTTACCGGGGAATGGGAGCCGGTTACACTTCCCTCACAGGGAGAAAATAAACCTATACCGGATAAAAGGAATGCTGTCAATTTCCATATCAGCAATGATGACCTTGGTGTTGGCACACCAAAAGAAAAATTCCGCAGAAATGTGGAAGCCATTAAGCTGTTGGGGCAGATCGAGGGCGAACACCGGTATGCCACACCGCAGGAGCAGGAGATTTTATCACAGTATGTTGGCTGGGGTGGACTTGCCGATGCCTTTGATGAAGGCAAACAGAACTGGACAGCAGAGTATCAGGAATTAAAAAATCTGCTGTCACCGGAAGAATACCGCATGGCAAGGGAAAGCACCTTAAATGCGCATTACACCAGTCCTGCCATTATCCGCAGTATGTATGATGCCATTGAAAAAATGGGATTTACCAAAGGCAACATCCTGGAACCTTCGATGGGTATCGGCAATTTCTTTGGGATGATGCCGGATTCCATGAAAGAAAGCAGGCTGTATGGCGTGGAGCTGGACGGTATCACGGGACGTATCGCAAAGCAGCTCTATCCACAGGCAGATGTGCAGATCAAAGGCTTTGAAAAGACCGACTATCCGAATGATTTCTTTGATATTGCCATTGGTAACGTGCCTTTCGGACAATACAAGGTGGCAGACCGGGCATACGATAAAAATAATTTCCTGATTCACGATTATTTCTTTGCAAAGACCTTGGACAAGGTGCGTCCCGGCGGGGTGGTAGCCTTTATCACAAGCAAGGGAACGATGGACAAGGCGAGTCCGGATGTAAGACGCTATCTTGCACAGCGGGCAGACCTGCTTGGAGCGGTACGACTTCCAAACACGGCATTTAAGGCAAATGCGGGGACGGAAGTTACTTCGGATATTTTATTCTTCCAGAAGCGTGACCGCATGGTGGAGCGTGAGCCGGACTGGGTGCATTTATCGGAAAATGCCGACGGGATTGCCTTAAACTCCTATTTTGCAGAACATCCGGAGCAGATCGTAGGAAAGATGGAAATGGTATCCGGTCCGTATGGCATGGAGAGTACCTGCAAGCCGGACGAGAGCCGACCTTTTGAGGAACAGCTAAAAGAGGCGGTTGGACGTATTATCGGGCAGATTGATACGATGGAACTGGATGAGGAGCTGGAGGATGAACTGGGCAGGCAAAATATTCCTGCTGATCCGAATGTGAAAAATTTCAGTTATACGGTAGCAGAGAAGGAAGTGTATTACCGTGAAAACTCCGTCATGAAACCTGTGGAAGTATCAGATACGGTAAAAGAACGTATCAAGGGCATGGTGGCAATCCGCAACTGTACGCAGGAACTGATAGATATGCAGCTCAATGACTATGGGGATACGGCAATTAAAGAAAAACAGGCAGAACTTAACAGCCTGTATGATGCTTTCTCAAAGAAATATGGTCTGATCAATTCGCAGACCAATAAGCGGGCATTTAGTCAGGATTCCAGTTACTGCCTGCTGTGTTCTTTGGAAAAGCTCGATGATGAGGGCAATTTCAAAGGAAAAGCAGATATGTTCACGAAGCGCACCATTAAGAAAGCCGAGGTTGTGACCAGCGTGGACACAGCCAGTGAAGCACTTGCGGTGTCCCTTGGGGAAAAAGCAAAGGTTGACCTTGCCTACATGGAGGAGCTGATCGGAAAAGATAAAGATACCTTGACCGAGGAACTGCGTGGTGTGATCTTTCAGAACCCTCTTACCGATGCATGGGAAACCGCAGACGAGTATCTGAGCGGCAATGTCCGTGAAAAACTGGAAGTTGCAACTACTTATGCGGAGAATCATCCGGAGTATGCGGTAAATGTGCAGGCACTACAACAGGTGCAGCCGAAAGAACTGGATGCCAGTGAAATCGAGGTGCGTATCGGTGCTACATGGATCGCTACGAAGTACATCGAAGATTTCATGCGTGATACCTTTGAGACACCGGAGCATTTATTCCGGAGGGATGTCATGGGTGTGCAGTTTTCCAATGTGACGGGCGAATGGAATGTCAAAGGGAAAAATGCAGATTATGGCAATTCCCTTGTCAACATGACGTATGGAACGAGCCGTGTAAATGCGTATAAGATACTGGAAGATTCCTTAAATCTGAAAGACACCAGAGTGTATGATACCATTGAGGAAGATGGAAAGGAAAAGAGAGTCCTCAACAAAAAGGAAACGATGATCGCCAGCCAGAAGCAGGAAGGCATCCGGGAAGCCTTTAAGGACTGGGTGTTTCGTGATCCGGAGCGCAGGCAGGTGCTTGTTGCAAAATACAATGAGCTTTTCAATTCCACAAGACCACGGGAATATGACGGTTCCCATCTGAAATTTCCGGGCATGACACCGGATATTGAGTTAAAACCGCATCAGAAAAATGCAGTAGCCCATGTGCTGTATGGCAATAATACGCTGCTTGCCCATTGTGTGGGGGCAGGAAAGACTTTTGAAATGACAGCGGCAGCGATGGAGAGCAAGCGTCTTGGCTTGTGCCAGAAATCCCTTTTTGTTGTACCGAACCATCTGACGGAGCAGTGGGCAAGTGACTTCCTGCGGCTGTATCCCGGAGCAAACATCCTTGCTGCCACGAAGAAAGATTTTGAGCCTGCCAACCGGAAGAAGTTCTGTTCCCGCATTGCCACAGGCGATTATGATGCCGTGATCATCGGGCATAGTCAGTTTGAGAAGATTCCGCTTTCTGTTGAAAGGCAGACCGCAATCATTGAAAGACAGATTGATGAGATCGAGCTTGCCATTGAGCAGACCAAGGCAGACAAGGGGGAGCGGTATACCATCAAGCAGATGGAAAAATCAAGAAAAGCCTTGCAGGTGCGTCTTGATAAACTGAATGACCAGACACGCAAGGACAACGTGGTTACCTTTGAGCAGTTGGGCGTGGACAGGCTGTTTGTGGATGAGAGTCATAGCTACAAAAACCTTTTTTTATATACAAAAATGCGCAACGTGGCGGGCATTGCACAGACAGAAGCACAGAAATCCTCGGATATGTTTGCCAAATGCCAGTATCTTGATGAAATCACAGGTGGAAAGGGAGTGACATTTGCAACCGGAACACCGATCAGCAACAGTATGACGGAGCTTTATACAAATATGCGCTATCTCCAATATGACACGCTTCAGAAACTCGGTCTGGGACATTTTGATGCGTGGGCGGCATCTTTTGGGGAGACACAGACTGCCATAGAGCTTGCACCGGAGGGCTATACTTTAGTAGGACGATAAATAATGCGTTTCTAAATTGAAAATAGGCTATCAAAATCGGTCTTGGAACTTCAAAAAATATTTTGATTTTCTTGAAAAACAGTTCCGCTTTGTACCCCTATTTTCTCCTATTAGCAGAGGGAGTAATCCCTGTAATACTAAATCGGATTACATAAGGAAAGGAGGATAAGAGAATGTCAAGGAGTTCAAAGATTACAGCACTCTATGAGCGTTTGTCGAGAGATGATGACCTTAATGGTGAGTCAAATTCAATCACCAATCAAAAGCAATACTTGGAAGATTACGCCCGAAGAAATGGTTTTACGAATATCCGTCATTTTACTGACGATGGTTTTTCGGGTGTAAATTTCAATCGTCCGAGTTTTCAGGAGTTGATTAAGGAAGTAGAAGCAGGAAATGTCGCAACGATTATTGTTAAGGATATGAGCCGATTAGGGCGAAACTATCTGCAAGTCGGTTTTTATACGGAAGTTCTGTTCCCACAGAAAGATGTCCGTTTCCTTGCGATAAATAACAGTATCGACAGCAATAATGCTTCTGACAATGACTTTGCCCCATTTTTGAATATAATGAACGAATGGTACGCAAAAGACACAAGCAATAAAATCAAGGCTGTGTTTGACGCCCGTATGAAAGACGGAAAGCGTTGTAGCGGTTCAATTCCCTATGGATATAACC